>Ga0105248_10005395_pt1 | contig 14054 bp, 8 predicted proteins | sample KBSS34metaG_FD_81524 | JGI IMG/M metagenome (GOLD analysis project Ga0105248, IMG submission 81524) | Switchgrass rhizosphere microbial communities from Kellogg Biological Station, Michigan, USA - KBS S3-4 metaG | ecosystem: Host-associated > Plants > Roots > Rhizosphere > Soil | place...
AGGCCGGCCAGAACGATGCGCCGCACGGCGTGTAACATACAGGGAGCTGTTCGGAATGTACGTCCCTTAGGCATGAACCTCAAGCTTCTCCTGAAACGCGGCGCGCTCGTCGCGGTCGCAAATTGGCCGACCATCGCCATCCAGTTCGCCGCGGAAACCACGTTTCAGGTGTTGCTGGCCGTGCCGATCATCGGCGCCGCCATCCTCGTGGCGGCGCTGCTCGGCGGCGACCTGACCGAGTTGCTGCGGGGCGGCCTTCGCGACATCTTCACCACCATCGCCGGGACGCTCATGTCCGAGCCGGTGGCGCTCGTGGCGTTCATCGCGGCGTTTACGATCGTGCTGCTGGGCGGGTCGGTGCTGACCTTCCTCGTCAAGGGCGGTACGGTTGACGTGCTCGTGAAGGCGGAGGCCGCCGCCGGTCCAGTCGAGCACGAGCCGTTGACCTACGAGAGCGTGGTGCACGAGGCCGCTTACTTCACGCTCGATCGCTTCATGAACGGCTGCCGCCGTTTGTTTCGGCGCTACCTCGCGCTGGGCATAGCGTTGATGGTCGTCTACGCGGTGACGGGTGGCGCGTACGTGACGTTCGTCGTGTACGGCTATCGGGCGGTCGCCGGGCGGTGGCTGATCATCGAATGGACGTTCATCGCGGCCATTGCCGCCGCGGTGCTCGTCGGCTGGATCACGATCGTCAACTGGTGCTACCTGCTCCTGCAAATCGCGATGGCAACTGAGGACATTGGCGTCGCGCCGGGGGTCGTCGCCGTGGCGCGCTTCGTGCGCGATGAGTTTGGCGAGCTGGCGCGGGTCTTCGGCGTGATCCTCGTCGTCATCGTCGCGTCGACGTTTGCGTCCGCGCTGGCGTGGTCCGGCGTCGGCCTCATCGCGTTCGTGCCGCTGGTCGGCCTGGCGGTGTTTCCTCTGCAACTGGCGGCGCTGCTGCTGCGCGGGATCGTCTTCGAGTTCATCGGGCTGGGCGCGCTCGCCGCCTACGCGGCGATGTACCACCGCCACCTCGAGAAGCGCGAGCGGGCCGTTCGGGACGTCGTGGGCTTGAAGTGGGAAGTAAGAAGTCTGAAGTAAGACGTGAGAAGTGAGAAGTAGGAAGTGTGAAGTAGGAAGTGTGAAGCAGGAAGTGTGAAGCAGGAAGTGTGAAGTAACGAAGTTGCTACGGCTTCGGAACCGCCACGGGAATCAGGCCGGGCAGGGGAGCCAGGGCGACAATCGGTGGATCGATCGTATGGCTGACGGCACCGATGGTGGCGCCCCCGGCAATCGAGCGCGTCACCACGATCAGGATCGGACCGAGCGCCGCCGTCGACGTGAAGGCATGAAGCGGGGCGGCGATTTCGCTGGCGGCGTCGACGGGGAGCTCGCCGGCCGGCGCGCCATCTTTCATGAAGAACGCCTGCACCGACCCCGAGATGCCGGCCACGACCACTGCGTCGGCCGCCGCGAGCGGCGGCCATGCGGGACGAAACGGCAGCGGTTTCTTCCACTGCTGCACGCCGTTGCGGCGGTTGACGGCGCGAATCACATTGTCGAGTGAGACGAAGTAGAGGCGATCGCGATCGGCGATCGGTTTGCTGACCACGTCGGCGCCGGTGCGGACGCGCCAGTCGACGGTGCCGTCGTCGGCCTTCAGACCGTAGAAGTAGTTGTCGTTCGATCCGAGAAAGAGACGGTCGTCGAGGGCCAGGATTTCATTGGGCGGCCCGCCGAGCTTGCGCGACCAGATCTCGGCGCCGGTATCCAGCCGAAGGGCGAGCACCCGGCCGTCGGCGAGCGACAGATACAACCGATCCGCGTCGATGGCCGGCGCTGCTCGCGTGCCGGCGATGGATTGCCGCCACACCATCGTGCCGTCGGCGGCGCGCAACGTGAGGACATCCATCGCCGTGACCAGGACCAGCCACCCATGGTCCCATACAGGTGAGATGACGAGCGCCTCCGTCATCGGGATCGTCCAGGCGATCGATCCGTCGCTGGTGCGCATGGCGGAGAGACCGCCCTCCTGGTCGATGAAGAGCAGGTCCCCGCCAACCGCCGGGGCCCAGCGAGGCTTGGCGGAGACGATCCAGCGCTGCATCCCGGACGTCAGGTCATAGGCGGCGATGCGATCGCCGTCGATCGGAAAGTAGCCGAGGCCGCCATCGTAGGCAGGCCGCGCGTTGAGCTGGTTGTTGAGTGCCAGGGTGAAATGGGTGCGCGAGGGGAACGGCGAGAGCGGGACGATCTTGCCGGAAGGACGCGGCGGTTTCTCCGTGCGGGATGACGTCGGGAGCTGAGCCGAAGTCATGGCGACAACCGTCGCGCAAACCATGACAAGGGCAATTGCACTACAACATCTTGTGGTCGCGGCCGAGTCCACCCCGCTATAATAGCGTCAAGTTCTTCGTTCAGTGACCCACCAAACCATCATCGTCCTCGATTTCGGCTCCCAGTACACCCAGCTGATTGCTCGTCGTCTTCGCGAGCTCTCGGTGTATTCGGAGATCTGGTCACCAGATACGCCGGCCGACCAGATTCGGGCTCGCGCGCCGGCCGGCGTCATCCTGTCAGGCGGACCCAAGAGCGTGTCGGAGCCGGGTGCGCCGACCTGCGATCCGGCGCTGTTCGAGATCGGCCGGCCGGTGCTCGGCATTTGTTACGGGATGCAGTTGATGGCCCGAGTGCTGGGCGGCCGGGTCGCCCCGGCGCCGCAACGGGAGTTCGGGCACGCCGTCGTGACGATCCTGGGCAGGCCGGCGGCGCCTGGACACGGAGACGCCGCGCCGTTGTTTGCCGATGTCCCGGATGAGATCCGCGTCTGGGCGAGCCACGGCGATTTCGTCGCGGCGCCTCCCGAGGGATTCGCCGTCACCGCGACCAGCGCCAACGCTCCGGTGGCCGCGATGGCGCACGCGACACGACGGCTCCACGGGCTGCTGTTTCATCCGGAAGTGGTGCACACCGAGAGCGGCCTCGACATTCTCCGAAACTTCGCGTACGGCGTCTGCGGCTGCACCGGCGACTGGACGATGGCGTCGTTTGTCGAAGAGGCGACGGCGAAGATCCGCAACCAGGTGGGTGAGGGACGGGTCGTCTGCGGATTGAGCGGCGGCGTCGACTCGACGGTCGCCGCGATGATTCTTCACCGCGCGGTCGGCGACAGGCTGACCTGCATTTTCGTGGACAACGGGGTCCTGCGGCACGACGAGCCGACGCAGATTCGACAGCGATTCGAGCGGCTGCAGCTGCCGCTGGTGTTCGTCGATGCGTCGACGCTGTTTCTCGATCGGCTGGCGGGAGTCATCGATCCCGAGCAGAAGCGCAAGATCATCGGCGCGACGTTCATCGAGGTGTTCGAGGAGCAGGCGACCAGGCTCGGCCGCGTCGATTTCCTCGCCCAAGGGACGCTGTACCCCGACGTCATCGAATCGGTGGCGATCGTCGGTCAGTCGGCGCTCATCAAGAGCCATCACAACGTCGGTGGACTTCCCGATCGGATGCGCATGAAGCTGGTCGAGCCGTTGCGGGAGCTGTTCAAGGACGAGGTGCGGGCCGTCGGCCGCAAGCTCGGCCTCGACGAGGAGTTCGTGGTCCGGCAGCCGTTTCCCGGCCCCGGTCTGGCGGTCCGGATCCTTGGCGAAGTCACGCCGGCCAGGCTGGATCTGCTGCGCCGCGCCGACGTGATCGTCGCCGAAGAGGTGAAACGGGACGGCTGGTACACGCGCTTGTGGCAAAGCTTCGCGGTGCTGCTGCCGATTCAAAGCGTCGGCGTGATGGGGGACGAGCGCACCTACGAGTACACCGTCGCGGTCCGCGCCGTCGAGAGCCGGGACGGCATGACCGCCGATTGGGCGCGGCTGCCGCACGATCTGCTCGCCCGCATCTCGTCACGCATCGTCAACGAAGTCCGCGGCCTCAACCGTGTCGTCTACGACATCAGTTCGAAGCCGCCGTCAACCATCGAATGGGAATGATGGGGGATCTCGAGAAGTGAGGAAGTAAGGAAGTGAGGAAGTGAGGAAGTAAGGAAGTGAGGAAGTTTCACGCAGTGAGGATGTTTGCGAGTGTGGATGTCAGGATGTTGGGAGGTGAGGAAGTGAGAAGGTTGATAGACCAGAAAATTGGACAGTTGGACGGGACGGCGACGGTTCCCACGCCACCTCCTTACTGCCTCATTGCCTCACTTCCTCACTTCTCGACTCCACTTCCTGACTTCCTCACTTCCTCATTTTCATACTTCACAACTCGACTTCCTCACATCCCCTCATCCTCACATCCTCACATCGTTGCCTCCTCACATCCTTACATCTGTGCGGTGTCCCATGTCTGAGTTCGTCCATCTCCATCTGCACACCGAGTTCTCCCTGCTCGACGGGGCGTGCCGGATTGACGAGCTGCTCGATCAGGCGGTCGCGCTGAAGATGCCGGCGGTCGCCGTGACCGAGCATGGCAACATGTTCTCGTCCGTCATCTTTCACGACCATGCCAAGGCGCGCGGGCTCAAACCGATTCTCGGCTGCGAGGTTTACGTCGCGCCCGGCGATCGGCGGACGAAGAGCGGCGTGCCGGGCGAGACCCAGAACCACCTGGTCCTGTTGGCCGAGACCGACGAGGGGTATCACAACCTGATCAAGCTGGTCTCGGCCGGCTACACCGAGGGGTTCTACTACAAGCCGCGCATCGACAAAGAGCTGCTGGCGCAGCACGCGACGGGACTCATCGGCCTGAGCAGCTGCTTGAAGGGCGAGGTCGCCGAGGGGTTGTGGCACCAGCAGGAGCGCAAGGCGATCGAGGCGGCCGGCGCGTATCGGGATATTTTCGGCGCCGGCAACTTCTTCCTCGAGATGCAGTGGCACGGCATCGAAGAACAGCGTCTCGTGAACGGTGGGCTGCCTGCCATCGCCCGCGATCTCGGGCTGCCGCTCATCTGCACCAACGACGTGCACTACCTGCGCGAAGCCGACGCGCACCCCCATGACGTCTTGCTGTGCATCGGCACTGGCAAGGCGTTCAGCGATCCGAAACGGCTGCGCTACGACGCCAAGCAGTTCTTCTTGAAGACCGCCGCCGAGATGGCGGAGGTGTTCAAGGATTTCCCCGACGCGCTGGCGAACACCGTGCGCATCGCCGAGCGGTGTCACGTCACCCTCGAGGAAGGCAAGAATTACCTGCCGAACTTCGACGTGCCGCCGGGGTTCAGCCTCGACGGCTACTTCGAGCACGTCGCACGCGAGGGGTTCGTCGACCGGTTGCAGCGGCTGCAACAGCTCGCGTCGGCCGGCAAGCTCCGCCACACCATCGACGAGTACGAACGACGCCTGTCGTACGAGCTCGACATGATCAAGCAGATGGGCTACCCGGGCTACTTCCTGATCGTGTGGGATTTCATCCGCTACGCGCGCGAGCAAGGCATTCCCGTCGGACCGGGTCGCGGGTCGGCCGCCGGCAGCCTGGTCGCCTACTGCATGCGCATCACCGACGTCGACCCGATCGACTTCGATCTGATCTTCGAGCGCTTCTTGAACCCGGAGCGCGTGTCGATGCCCGACATCGACATCGATTTCTGCGAGCGGCGCCGCGGCGAGGTGATCGACTACGTCACGGCGAAGTACGGCCGCGACAAGGTCGCCCAGATCATCACGTTCGGGACGATGAAGGCCAAGGCCGTCGTGCGCGATGTGGGCCGGGTGCTCGAGATGCCCTACGCCGACGTCGACAAGGTCGCCAAGCAGATTCCGCCGGCGCTCGACATGACGCTCGACAAGGCGCTCGAGGAGAGCGAAGCGCTGCGCCTGATGGAGCAGAACGACCCCAAGGTGAAGGAGCTGCTGGCCGTCGCCAGACGCCTCGAAGGGATGACCCGCCACGCCTCGGTCCACGCCGCCGGCGTCGTCATCACGCCGAAGGCCATCACCGAGTACGCGCCGCTCTACAAGGGCGCGCACGACGAAATCGTCACGCAATGGTCGATGAAGGACATCGACCGCATCGGTCTCCTGAAGATGGATTTCCTGGGGCTGAGCACGCTCACCCTCATCGACGACGCCGTCAAGGAGATCGAACGGACGACCGGCGAGCGGCTCGATATCGCCCACATGCCGTTCGACGATGCCAAGACGTATCAGATCTTTCAGGAGGGCCAGACCTACGGCATCTTCCAGTTCGAATCAAGCGGCATGCGCGACATCCTGCGCAAGGCCAAGCCGCAGCGGCTGGATGACCTGATCGCGCTGAACGCCTTGTATCGCCCCGGTCCGTTGCGGAGCGGCATGGTGGACGATTTCATCGCCCGCAAAGCCGGCAAGACCGAGATCCAATACGAACTGCCGCAGCTCGAGCCGATCCTGCGCGAGACCTACGGGGTGATCGCCTACCAGGAGCAGGTGTTGCGGATCGCGCGCGAGCTGGGCGGCTTCGCGATGGGCGAAGCCGACCTGCTGCGAAAAGCGATGGGCAAGAAGAACAAGGAGGTCATGGACAAGCAGCGCAACAAGTTCGTGGCCGGCGCGAAGAAAAACGGGATCAACGAAAAGAAGGCCGTGATCATCTTCGACCTGATGGCCCATTTCGCGGGCTACGGATTCCCGAAAGCCCACTCCACCGCCTACGCGTTCCTGGCCTATCAGACCGCTTATCTGAAGGCGCACTTCCCCTGGCACTTCGCCGCCGCGCTGTTGACCATCGAGGCGCAGAACACCGACAAGCTCGCGATGTATCTCGGCGAGTGCCGCGAGCGCGGCATCCCGCTGCTGCCGCCCGACATCAACGACAGCGAGCTCCGGTTCACGGTCGAGCCGAACAAGGGCGTGCGCTATGGACTCACCGCGATCAAGAACGTCGGTGAAGGCGCCATCGAGTCGCTGCTCGAGGTCCGCAAGCAGCACGGCCGGGTGACGTCGCTGCACGCGCTCTGTGAAGATCTCGATCTGCGGTTGGCGAACAAGCGCGTCTTCGAAAGCCTGATCAAGGCGGGCGCCTTCGACGCGCTGGCGCGGAACGGCCAGGCGACGCTGCCTTCCCTGGCGTTTCGACCCCGCCTCATCGCCGCCATCGACGCGGCGTGCGAGCACGGCGTCCGGCATCAACGGGACCGCGACGAGGGGCAGGCCCAGCTGTTCGGCGCCTTCGGCGACTCGGCCGACGCCGGCCCTGACGCCGGCCGCGGCGCGACGTCCCTCCCCGACGCGCCGCCGTGGACGGAGACCGAGCAGCTCGCCGGCGAAAAGGAGACCCTGGGCCTCTACTGGAGCGGGCATCCGGTCGATCGCTACTCCGCGGAGTTGAAGGCCCTCGGCGCACGACCGACCGGGGAGCTCGCCGATGCGCCCATCAAGGCCGCCCGCCAGGAGTCGTGGGGGCCGGGCGGTCCCAAGCCGATCGAGCCAGACACGAGCACCGGCGGCATCGTCGCCGCCTGCCGGCAGCTGAAAACCCGCAAGGGCGACCGCATGGCCGTCTTCACGCTGGAGGACGCGCAGGGGAGCGTCGAAGTGATCGTCTTTCCAGAGGCCTATCAGCGAGCGGCCAGCCTGCTCGAGGTCGGTACGATGGTGCTCGTGCGAGGCAAGTTGGAGCGGGACGACGAGTCGGTGCGCATCCTCGCGTCGGAGGTGCTGTCCATCGACACGCTGGCCGAGCGGCTGGCGCGGGAAGTGGCGATTCGTGTCAGGATGCCGGCGGACCGCGGCGTGTTCGAGGCGCTCGGCGAGGTATTCCAGCGCCATCGAGGGGACCGGCGGGTGTCGTTCGAGATGGAGCTGGCATCGGCGCCGACGCCGATGCGCGTGCGCGCCGACGTCTCGGCGCAGATTCGCGTCAAGCCTTCGCCGGCGCTGGTCGCCGAAGTCGAGCACATCGTCGGTCCGGGTGCTGTGTCGTTGCGATGAGCGCGGCGCGCTGGGCCGGATGGGGGAACCGTAACCACCGGGATCGCCGAGATCATCGAGAGGCACAGGCTTTTCGGCTCGGTGCACTCGGTGCGCTCGCTGGTTGATTGCAAACATGGCTGAGCCGTTAGAATTCGAACAACCCATTACCGCGCTGCTGAAGGAGATCGACGAGCTCGGCGAGCTGCCGCGAACCGATGCGCTCGATCGGCAAATCGAGACGCTGCGCCGGCGCATCGACACGGTCCGCGCGGAGCTCTACTCGGCCCTGACGCCGTGGCAGCGCGTGCTGGTCGCCCGGCATCCCGAGCGGCCCAGCCTCGAGGACTTCGTGCGGCTGTTGTTCACCGGCTTTGTCGAGATTCACGGCGATCGCCGGTTCGCCGACGACCACGCGATCATGACCGGGTTTGCCGAGTACAAGGGCCAGTCGGTCCTGCTCCTCGGGCATGTCAAGGGCGGCGACACGAAGGAAAAGATCTATCGCAATTTCGGGTACGCCCGTCCCGAAGGGTATCGCAAGGCATTGCGCGCCATGCGGCTGGCGGAGAAGTTTCGCCGGCCGATCCTGGTCTTCGTCGACACGCCCGCCGCGTATCCCGGCATCGAGTCCGAGGAACGGGGGGTGGCCGAGGCCATCGCCGTCAACCTGCGCGAGATGACCGTGCTCGATACGCCGATTCTCATCATCATCAGCGGCGAGGGCGGAAGCGGAGGAGCGCTTGGCATCGCGGTCGGCGACCGCGTCCTGATGCAGGAATTCGGGATCTACAGCGTGATTCCGCCGGAAGGGTGCGCGGCCATCTTGTGGCGCGACTCGTCCAAGAAGGTTGAAGCTGCCAAGGCGCTCAAGCTGACGGCGCCCGATCTGCTCCATGCGCGCATCATCGACGAGATCATCCCGGAGCCGGTCGGCGGCGCCCACGCGGATCCGGCCGCCGCGGCGCAGCTCCTTGATGTGGTGATGACGCGCGTGCTCGGCGAGATCTCCGGCCTCGACAGCGAGACGCGGTTGCAGCAGCGCTACGAAAAATTTCGGAGAATGGGGCGGCTCGGCGTGGATTTCGTGGACGAGGCTCGATAGTGGCTGTTGCGCCCCGCTGGGACTATCTTCCGGGCCACGACGATGCGGCGTCGGCCCTCGGTTCAGCCCTGGGGCTGGAGCCGACGGTCGCACGCCTGTTGTGCCAGCGCGGCCTGGCCGCTCCGGACGAGGCGAGCCGGTTCCTGAATCCCTCGATCGACCACCTGCACGATCCGATGGCGATGGCGGACATGCGGGTCGCCGTCGATCGATTGCTTGGGGCGATTGCGCGGCGCGAGCGGATCGCGATCCACGGCGATTACGACGTCGATGGCATCACGTCGACGGTGATCCTGCGGCGCGCCCTCGAACTGCTCGGCGCCGATGTCGTGCATTTCATTCCGGAACGGTTGCGTGACGGCTACGGCTTGCAGCCGGCGGCGATCGATCGCCTGCACGCGCAGGGCGTGGCACTGGTCGTGTCGGTGGACTGCGGCATCCGCGGGGCGGACGCGGCGCGCCGTGCACGCGAGCTGGGCATCGACCTCATCATCACCGACCATCACGAGCCGGACAGGGAGCTGCCGCCGGCGCTCGCCGTCATCAACCCGAAGCGCACCGACTGCCGCTATCCCGACAAGCACCTGGCCGGCGTCGGCGTCGCCTTCAAGGTCGTGCAGGCGCTGTGCCGCGCGTCGGGGCGTGACGCGTGGCTGCCGGGCTTCATCAAGATCGCCGCCATCGGCACGCTGGCCGACGTCGTGCCGCTCGTGGGCGAGAACCGGGTGATCGCCAAGATCGGCCTGGATCTGCTGTCGCGAGGGCCGCACAAGGTCGGGCTGCGCGCGCTGCTCGACGTCTGCGGCTTGACGGGCAAGACCATCGACAGCTACCACATCTCGTTCATGCTCGCGCCGCGCGTCAACGCCGCCGGCCGGATGAGCACGCCCGACATCGCCACACGCTTGTTGCTCGCGACCGACGAGGCGATGGCGCCGGACGCGCGCGCGCTGGCGACGGAGCTCGATGGCGAGAACGTCCGGCGGCAGCTGGAAGAAGCCGGGGTGCTGGCGGAGGCCAAGAAGATGGTCACCGCCGATCCAGCGATCGGCGCGCGGTCGGTGATCGTCGTGGCTGGCGAGGCGTGGCACCGCGGCGTGGTCGGGATCGTCGCGTCCAAGCTGGTCGACGCGTTCCACCGGCCGGCGATCGTCATCTCCATTGACGGCGAGACGGCCCACGGTTCCTGCCGCAGCATCGCCAAGTTCGACATGCTCGGCGCGCTCGAGCGCTGCGCGCCGTTGATGCTCCGCTTCGGCGGTCATCGACAAGCGGCAGGCCTGACCATGGCAAGCGCGCGTATCAAGGAGCTCCGCGCCGCGGTCAACGAGGTCGCCGACGAGACGCTCGGCCCCGAAGACCTGATGCCGCGACTGAGGATCGACGGCGACCTCACGTTTCGGCACATCACCGGCGGGGTGGTCGCCGGCCTCGCGTCGATGGCGCCGTTTGGCGCCGGTAATCCGCGTCCGGTGTTTGCGGCGCGACGGGTCGAGATCATCAACGGCCCCCGGACGCTCAAGGAACGCCACCTCAAGATGTCACTCAAGCAGGACGGCCGGATCTTTCAGGCCATCGCGTGGCGGGCCGCCGAGCAGCACGGCTATCTGTGCGAGCACAAAGCGGCGCTGGACGTGGCCTTTTCTCTAGAGCAGAATCATTTCAACGGCGAGACGCACCTCGAATTGACCCTGGCCGATTGCAAGCGCGCGGAGCCGTGGTGACGTTGTGAGATTGCAGATGTCGGATGGCAAATCGCAGACGTCAGATGGCAGATTGCAGATTCAAGCGAAGAAAGACCCGAGCATGGCCACACCTGAATCTGCGCGCTTCGCTCTCCAAGCTGCCATCTGCAATCTGCGTTCTCCAATCTGCAATCTCGTGGTCCACCCGTGACCAGGTTGCAACGGCGGGCGCGCCTGTTCGTGGCCATCTTCGCCGTCGGCTTCGCCGTGACGCTGGCGTTCGCGTTCAAGCGGCGCACCCCGCCACCGGCGCCGGCCAACGTGGTGCGGAGCGATCCGAACGCGGTGGTGGAGAGCACCAGCGGTCGGGTGGTGAAGGTCAGCCGCTCGCGCGAAGACGTGAGCATTCAATACGAGAAGCAGCTGACGTACAAGGACGGCGCCACCAAGCTCCAGGGCGTCACCATCGTCACCACCGACCGCAGCGACGGCCGATCCTTCACGGTCACCGGTAAGGAAGGCAGCGTCGGACAGCGCGAATCGGAAATGGTGTTGCACGGCGAGGTTCATCTGCTGGCGAGCGACGGTCTTTCCGCCACAACCGAGCACGCCACCTACAGCGAGGCCGATGGCATCGTGCGGGCGCCAGGCCCGGTCGCGTTCGCTCGCAACCGGCTGTCCGGGACCGGCATCGGCATGACCTACGACAAGAGCCAGGACATCCTGGTCATTCTCGACCAGGCGCGCGTGCGGATCACGCCGAATCCCGACGGCAGTGGCGGGACCGAGATCAGCTCGGCGACCGCCACGTTGGCGCGTCGTGATAAATACGTGCGCTTCGACCGCGGCATCAAGGCACTCCGCAGCGGCCAGATCATCGAGGCCGACAACGCCATCGCACATCTGACGAGTGACGAGGAGCGCCTGGAGAGCGTGGAGCTGCGCGGCCATTCGACGGTCACGGCCTCGGACCGGGCCCCAGGCGCCCTGCAATCCTTGAGCGGCCGCGACATGGATCTGAAATACGGGCCCGACGGTGAAGCGATCGAACACGCGATCATCACGGGCGATGCCGTCTTGCAGCTGGCCGGACAGAAGGGTTCGGGGGGGCGGCAGATCACGGCCAACGTGCTGGATATCGTGCTGGCGCCTGACGGCGCCACTCCGATCGGCCTGCTCGGCCGCGAGGCGGTGCAGCTCACGTTTCCCGCCGAACAGGACAGCGGCGCGCGCACCATCAAGGCGATGAACCTCGATTCGCGCGGCGATCCGAAAAGGGGTCTGACGACCGCGCTCTTCACCGGCGCGGACGTGGCGGCGTGTCCCGGCCGGCGCACCGAAATACCCGAGTGCGACGTCGACTACCGTGAGCAGAATGCCAAGGGTCTTCGGCGCGCCAAGGCCAGCTCGCTCACGGTGGCCCTGAAATCCGGCATGAGCTCGATCGAGGAGGCGACCTTTTCCCAGAACGTCCGCTTTCAGGAAGGCGCCCTGGGCGCCCTGGCCGCGCACGCGAGGTACGTGCTTGACGCCGGGACCCTCGAGTTGACGGGGACCGAGCCGGTGACGTCCCGGCCTCATCTCGAAAACGAGCAGATCATCATCGACGCCACGCGCATCGACGTCACGCTCGAAGGGCCGAAGATGAAGGCCAACGGCGCGGTCACCAGCGTGCTCAAGCCGCCACAAGCCAAGGACGCGAAGGCCGGCACCAAGATGCCGTCCATGCTCAAGAGCGATCAGGTGGTCTACATCGCCGCCGACGATCTCGACTACGACGGCGGGCTGACCAAAGCCACGTATAGCGGCCGCGCCAAATTGTGGCAGGCCGAGACGTCTGTCCAGGCCGAGACCATTGCCCTGGACAATCGCAGCGGCGACCTCAGTGCCTCGAAGTCGGTGACGACCAGCACGATGCTCGAGCAGCACGAGACCGATTCAAAAAAGAAGGAGCGCGCCCGTTCGATTGGGACGGCGAGCGAGTTCTCGTACGACGAGTCGGCGCGGCGGGCGACCTACACCGGCGACGCCCACTTGAGCGGGCCCCAGGGCGACATGACGGCGGACAAGATCGAGCTCTATCTGCAGGCGTCTGGTGACGAACTCGATCGCGCCGAGGGCTACGACAACCTCACCCTGCGCGAACAGAAGCGCAAGACGACCGGCACACGCCTGACCTACACCACCGCCAACGAGACCTACATCGTCACAGGACTGCCGGTGACGATTGCCGATCAGTGCGGACGGGAGACGAAAGGCCGGAAGCTCACGTTCGTGAAGGCGACCGACACCGTCGTGGTGGACAGCGGCGGACAGGTCCGGACGCAGACGCAGACCACCGGCAAGTGTCCCTGAGCTGACGAACGCCAATGTCGACGCTCCACACCGAAGCACTGACCAAGTCTTACGGCGGACGCACGGTGGTGCGGGACGTCAACCTCGACCTGGCGTCGGGCGAGGTCGTTGGCCTTCTGGGTCCCAACGGGGCCGGCAAGACGACCACGTTCTACATGACCGTCGGGCTGACCTCACCCGATTCCGGCCGCGTGCTCCTCGATGGGCACGACGTCACGGACGATCCGATGTACGTGCGGGCACGAAAGGGCATCGGCTACCTGCCGCAAGAGCCGTCGATTTTTCGCGGCTTGACCGTCGAGCAGAACATCCTGGCTATTCTGGAGACGATGGGCCTCAATTCGGCCACGCGCCGGGCCCGGCTAAGGGAACTGCTGGCCGAACTGAACCTGACTCCGCTCGCGCAAGCGCCCGCCTACACGCTGTCGGGCGGCGAGCGCCGGCGGGCCGAGATCACCCGCGCCCTGGTCATCTCGCCGAAGTTCATCCTGCTGGACGAGCCGTTTGCCGGCATCGATCCGATCGCGGTGACCGACATCCAGAAGATCATTTTTCATCTGCGGGACCGGGGGATCGGCGTGTTGATTACCGATCACAACGTTCGCGAGACGCTCCGGATTACCGATCGTGCGTATATCGTGCACGATGGCGGCATCTTCAAGAGCGGAACGCCGTTGAGCCTTGCCGCCGACGACGACGTCCGGCGGATTTATCTGGGGACGGAGTTCCGCTTGGACTAAGATAAGGCCTAAGAATTGCATTACCTGATGTTGCCGTTGGCATCGCGCACGTGATGACGGGGCGTGTGCGTCGTGCAACATCAATCAGGACAAATACTTAGCTGATACGCGCGACCCAATGGGCATCCAGCAGAAGCTTCATACCAAGCTCGTCCAGAAACTCATTCTCACACCGTCATTGCAGCAGGCGATCAAACTGCTGCCCATGTCGACGCTTGAGCTGTCGGATCTCTTGAACCAGGAAATGGTCGAAAATCCGATGCTCGAGGAGGTCCCAACCGAGGATCTCCAGCCAGCCGAGCCGGCCACC
>Ga0105248_10005396_pt1 | contig 14054 bp, 13 predicted proteins | sample KBSS34metaG_FD_81524 | JGI IMG/M metagenome (GOLD analysis project Ga0105248, IMG submission 81524) | Switchgrass rhizosphere microbial communities from Kellogg Biological Station, Michigan, USA - KBS S3-4 metaG | ecosystem: Host-associated > Plants > Roots > Rhizosphere > Soil | place...
CCTGCGCGTGAACCGCATGCGCCGCGAGCGTCAACATCAGCGCCGGCAGCATCGACCTGAACATGTGCGTATCCTCCCTGCCCCGAACACACCGGGCGGGCCGCGGCGCACCGCAAGCCGGCCGGCCAGGCGCGTCGCTATTATGGATCGCCGTGCGCGCCTGGCCTGGGGCCGCACGACGATCATCGATCGTGTGACAGCTACCGTCCTCGCGAAGATTCATCGCCGTGCCCTGAATTGCACAGCGACTTGAAGGCTACAATCGTCTCCCGAAGAGGAGGTTCACGTGCTGGCACGCTCACGCGTCGCGTTGATCGCGCTGCTCGGATTGACCCTGACGACGCCGGTCATCGGCGTAGGGACCACCAACGTCTTTGCCCAACAGGCCGCCGCCGCGTGTTCGCGCGACTGGCTCGGTCACGAGGCCGAATTCGAACAGGCGATGAAGACCGGCACCATCACCAAGATGGAGAGCGTCCCCATCGGCGTGACCAAACCGCAACGTGCCCGACTCGACCCGTCCACGCCGGTCGCCTCCTTCACCTGGAAGCCGCTGAAGCCCGGCTACCAGAAGGGCTTCATCGAAAGCTACAAGGCCGAGATCGCTGCCTACGAGCTGGACCGGATACTCGAGCTGCAGATGGTTCCGCCTGTCGTCGAACGCACGATCGACGGACAGACGGGCGCGGCGCTCTACTGGATCGAAAACACCACGGGCTGGAACGCCAAGGATCCGCCGAAGGGACCCGAGCCGGCATGGAGCCGTCAACTGACCCGGATGAAGATGTTCGACCTGCTCGTCGCCAACATCGATCGCAACCAGGGCAACCTGATCTACGACGCCGACTGGCATCTGTTCCTCATCGACCATTCGCGCGCCTTCACCGGCAAAAAGAACCTGAAGGGCATCGCCCCACTCGCCTATGTGGACCGGCCCCTGTGGACGCGCATGCAGGCGCTCACCTTCCAATCGCTGAAGACCGGACTGGGCGAGTGGGTGACCGACGACGATCTGCGGGCGTTGCTGACGCGCCGTGACGAGATGTCCAAGGAGATCGCGAAGATGGTGGCCAAGAGAGGCGAGAGCATCTTCGTCGACTGATCGCATGATGCGCGTCCTGGCCACCGTCGTCGTCGCACTGATCCTGGCGGCTGGGCCCGCCGGCCAGGCGCCGAAGATCGTGGCCATCGGCGACATCCACGGCGACGTCGACAGCTTCACCAGCATCCTGCGGCAAGCCGGTCTCATCGACCAGGACGGCGCCTGGGCAGGAGGCTCGGCCACCTTGGTTCAGACCGGCGACTACACGGATCGCGGCGACGACGTTCGCGCCGTGCTCGACCTGCTGATGGGACTCGAGGGCAAGGCCAAGGCCAAGGGCGGCCGCGTCGTGACCCTGCTCGGCAACCACGAGGCCATGAACCTGCTGGGCGTGACGCGCGACGCGACGCCGGCCATCTACGCCAAGTTCGCCGATGCCAATTCCCGCAAACGCATGGATTCTGCGTGGGCCGACTATGAACGACTGCGCGACGGCCTCGTGGCCAAGAAGCAGCCCGTGCCTGGGGCGCTCGGCGCGACGCGTGACGCCTTCGATCGGGCGCATCCTCCGGGCTACATCGAATACCGGGAGGCACTCGGGCCGCGAGGTACCTACGGCAAGTGGTTGCGTGACAAGGCGATGGTGACCGCCGTCGGCGGCACCATCTTCACCCATGCCGGCATCCCGCCCGCGTCCGCCCCCGATACGCTCGACGACCTCAACAAACAGCTTCGCGACGACGTCAAGCGCATGGACCGGTTCGTGCAGCGGCTCGTCGACAAGAAGCTCGCGCTGCCGTTCTTCACGCTCGAGGAGGTGGTGGACGTCACCACGACCCAGATCGCGTCGGCCAACGAAGCGATCACCCGCGTCACGGAGAGCGGCGATCGCAGAGCGTCGTCGCAGCTCGACCTGCCCTTCCTGAACGAAGCCGAAGACATCGCCATGGTGAACACGTGGCTGGGGCTGGACGGCGACGGGGCCATGTGGTGGCGCGGGCTGGCCGACGATCCCGACGACCCGACGGGAGGGCCGCTCCTGCCCCTGCTGCAGCGCTTCAAGGCGGCGCGGTTCGTGGTCGGCCACACGCCCACCGCCAGCAAGCGCATCGTCGTCCGTTACGGCGGTCGTGCCGTGCTGATCGACACCGGCATGAACCGGCGTGCCTACAACGGCAATCCGGCGGCTCTGGAGATCGTCGGCGACCGGCTCACCGCCATCTACCTCGACCGGCGCGACGTGTTGACTCCGTAGCTCAGTTCGCGGGCGACGCGACGCGCAGTCGCGCCTTCGCGGCGGCCTCCTCGGCATCGAGCATCAGCCGATACGCCACGTAGTACTTGTAGATGTTGCGGACGTACGTGGTCGTCTCGACCCCGATCCGCTCGGCGATGATGATTTCGACGTTGTTGAACCACTTGTCGGGATCGAGGCCGCGCTTGACCGCCTCTCGGCGCGCCGTGGCCACGTTGCCGGGACCGCAGTTGTAGCTGGCAAACGCGAACAGCGGCCGGTTGCCCTCGCTGAAATGGGCATCCGAAAAGTACCTGGACATCAACTGGTTCATGTACTTCGTCCCGGCGTGGACGTTGGAGTCGGCGATGGTGATGTCGCCCACCTTCATGTCCGCGCCGGTGGCCGGCATCACCTGCATGAGGCCGATCGCTCCAACGTGACTCTTCGCATTCTGGTCGAGTCCCGATTCCTGGTAGCCTTGCGCGGTAAGCATCAGCGGGTCGAACTTGTAACGGCCGCCATATTTCTCGAAAATGGCGAGCGTCGCCGTGAAGCGCTTGTGCTCGGCGCCGGCCGTCGGATCCTTGAGCTGCTTGATCTGCCGCATGTAGCGGTTCATCCGGTAGGCGACCACACCCTGTTTCATCGCCCAGTTGCGGAAGAAGTCGTCGATTTCCGCGGCCAGTCCGGGGCTGCCCTTGCGAATCGCCCATCCGGTGTTGGCACCGGCGCGCAGTACCAGGTCGGTTCGCACCTTGAGGCGGGGCATCACCTGCGCCCACATGCGCGCCTTCCAGTCGTCCACCACGAGCAGCTCGAGGAGGCCCGCGTCGAGCATCTCCATCAAGTCCTCGTCCTCGAGCGAGTCGGGCACCTCGACCAGAGTCATCGGCGGACGACCGACGGTCTCGAGCCGCGCGTTCTCCAGCTCGAGGCTCTCGTAGTAGCTCGACGTCTTACGCACGTGCACCCGCGCGCCCGACAGATCGTCGAGGGTCTTCAGGGCGGGAGACTTCGGGCCGGTGACGATCACTTCATCGATGCTTCGGCGACCGTCATCGCCGGGAACGAAGTCCACCGTCTTCAACCGCTCTTCGGTCATGGTCAGATTGCCGATCGCGACGTCGGCCATGCCGTCGGCCAGAAGCGGCAGCAGCTGGTCGCGTGTGGCCGGCATCACATAGATCGTCAGTGGCCGGTTGCCGAGCTCCTTGGCGTACTTGATGTTCAGGTACCGCTCCCAGTCGCGCACCAATTCGACCGCCAGTCCGCGTTCACGTCCTTTGTCGCTGAAGTAGAGCGACCGCGAGAACGGCGCGAAGACGCGAAGCATCCGGCGCTGCAACAGTTTGTCGAAGTCCCCCGTCCACGGCTTGTTGGCGATCTGGAGTTGCCGCAGCGTGGTGGGGCCGCTGTCGGTGTCGGTGGTCGTGGCAGTGGTCGCGGGTGGTCTGGGCGGCAGCGGCGGTTTGGAACCCTGCGCCGTTGCTTCACCGGCTGCGAGCACCAGGCTCAGAACAACGGCGACTACGCGGACACGCCCCGACAGCCTTCCAGGCATTGACACCTCCTGGGTGCCCGAAATCCGGCCACCGTGTCCGGATCGCACGCCGTCGAGTCTACGGGGGAGAGCCGGCCAAGTCCACCGCAGCGAGCGTCCACAGGGCGGCGGCTCACCTGTCCAGGCGCGTCCCCGATCTGGGGCACGTCTCGGGAGACGGCGCGCGCATCCACCGGCGCTGTCTGTCAGAGACTTCGCGCGAGGCGGAATCCAAAATCGTCGTAACGGAAGGACGGATCGAGCTTGCTGCGCAGCGTGACCCGGCAGAATGTCTGCGCGTGACGCCAGGCGCCCCCACGTGCGGAACGCCGCCGCCCGCTGACGGGTCCACCGACGGCCCGCTCGGGCGACCGGCTGTAGTAGTCCTTGTCGTGCCAGTCGGCGCACCACTCGTGCACGTTCGTGGCCATGCCGAACAGGCCGAAGTCGTTCGGTTCACCAAGCGTGACCGGCCACGGCCCCCCTAGTGGGCCGCGGCCGCCATGGGGAAGCCAGTCGGGTACGCCGTCACCCCAGGGGTAGAGAGCCTCCTGCCGGCCGCGCGCCGCGTACTCCCATTCCGCCTCGGTCGGCAAGCGGACGGCTCGCCCGTCTGTCCCGGACTGCCACGCACAATACGCGACGGCGTCCTGCCAGCTCACGCCAACGACGGGAAGGTCGTCACCCATGAACGGCGGATGCGACCAGCCGGACGGCGCCTCATGCGATGTCTGGGCTACGAAGCGCCTGTACTCACGACGGGTGACCGGGTAGACGCCCAGCTCGAATGGATCGACGTAGACGCGGTGAGGCGGACCCTCGTCTTCGTAGCCGAGCGCGGTGCCCATCATGAACCAGCCGCCGGCAATCGGCGCGAACGCAGACTCAGGCATGCGAGCGGGAGAGCGCGGGAGCGCAGCTTACTTGGGCACGCGGTAGGCAATCAGCTCGCCCGGATAGCCGGCGCCACCCACCGCGATCACGAGGTACTGGCGGCCGTTCAGTTCGTAGGTCATCGGCGACCCGCTCTGCGCCGCCGGCATCTGCAGCGCGCCCACCTCTCGGCCCGTCCGCTTGTCGTAGGCCCGGAGCATCGAGCCGGGCTTGCCGTCAGGTGTCGGACCGTTGCCGGGCTCGCCCACGATCACCAGTGTCTTGGTCGCGAGCGCGCCCGGCGTGCCGTTGCGGCCGGTGCGGCCGATGGTCACGCCGGCAAGGGCGGGATTGTTCTTGATGTTGTTCGGCGTCTCGCCGTTCGGGATCTCCCACGCCTTCTCGCCCTTTGTGAGGTCGAAGGCTGCAATGGTGCCGTAGGGCGGCTTCAGGAGCGGCAGGCCGCGTACGCTCACGTCGCGCAGGCCCCCGAACGGCCCCCGGTCCGGACCGGTGCAGATACCGTGCGGCATCGGCGAGCCTTCCGGATTCTTGCAAATCGTCATGCTCGAAACTCCGGAGCCCGCGGTGACGTAGACCATATGGGTCTCGGGATCGTAGGCGCCCCCGGGCCAATTGCTGCCGCCGCCGCCCTTGAGCGTGCTGATCGGCCCGTTCGGGTCGAACGGCACCGGTGGCGTGTAGATCGGTCCGATCAGGTGCTTGGCGACGATCGCCTCGGCCTCGGCCCGCAGCTGCGGGGTGAAGTCGATCAGGTCGTCGATGGCCACCCCCTGGTGACCGTAGCGCAGGGGCGGCATCGGCTGCGTTGGCGAATACCACTCGCCCGGCACCTTGCCTTGCGGGACCGGTATCTCAGGAATCGGCCAGATCGGCTCGCCCGTCTCGCGGTTCAGCACGAAGAGCAGGCCCTGCTTGGTGGCCTGCGCCAGCGCCTTCACGGTCTTGCCGTCCTTGACGGTGTCGACGAGGATCGGCGCGGTGGGAATGTCGTAGTCCCAGAGCGGGTGATGCGACGTCTGGAAGTGCCAGCGCCGCTTGCCGGTCTTCAGATCCACCGCGACGATGCTTTCGCCGTAGAGGTTCGCGCCCGGGCGCAGGCCGCCGTACATGTCGCCGTAGGGCGATTCCACCGGCAGATACACGAGCCCGAGCTGCGGGTCCGCGGAGATCGCCCCCCAGACACCCGCATTGCCGGCTCCCCCGCCTTCATTGGCCGACCCGTTGAGCCACGTCTCGTAGCCGGGTTCGTCGCGCCGCGGAATCGTGTGGAACGTCCAGACCAGACGTCCGGTCAGTACGTCGAAGGCGCGGATGTAGCCAATCACGTTGTTCGGCTGGTCCGCGGGCGCGAAGGGTGTGAACGCGGCGCCGACGATGGCGACGTCACCGACCACCAGCGGCGGCGAGTTCAAGCCGATCTGGTTGTGATCCCACCGGGTACCCTGATCGAGGCTCTCGCGCAGATCGACGATGCCGGCCTTGCCGAAGCCGCTCACCGGCCGGCCGGTCGACGCATCCAGCGCGATCAGTTGATAGCCCGGTGTCACGTACAGGACGCGCTTGTCACGGCCCTTCTGCCAGAACGCCAGGCCGCGGCCCGACAGCTTGCGCGGCGCATCGACGCCGCGCTGCCCTTCGTTCAGGCTGTAGACCCAGAGCTGCTCGCCGGTGGCGGCATCCAGCGCGGTCACCGCGCGGCGCGTGCCGCCCGTGGTGTACAGCACGCCGTCGACGACCAGCGGCGTGCTCTCGAAGGTGTACTCGCGCGTCGGACCCAGGTTGGCAACGCTGAAACGCCACGCCACCTCGAGCTTGGCGAAATTGGACGCGTCGATCTGTGCGAGCGGGGCGTACCGCGTGGAACCCAGATCGGCGCCGTAGGTCGGCCACTGGCCACCCGTGGCGCCTTGCGCCGCCGCGGCGGACGCGCACGCGAGCACGATGCCCGCGGCCGCCGCCGGGCCCCATGCCCGGCGGACCCACGATTTGCACACGTTCATTGCGGTCTCCCTGGTGTCCCGCGGCCGGGTGTGTCGTTTAGGCGGGCCGATGCGCCTTGAGGAAGGAATGCACCTGGCGCACCGCCAATGGGATCCGCTCCTTGGGTTCCTTCCACGGGAAGATGGTGATTTCGGCCTTCGGCGCCAGCATCGCGCACTCCATCGCCGGGGCGAGCGGGTGTGCGGGCACGTCGTCAGGCATCACCAGGATCGGGTTCTGGCAGGTGCGCATGAAGTCGCGCGTCACGGTGAACAGGAAGTCGGCGTCGGTCTCGAACATCTTGACGATGAACTTCTCGGCGGTCTCCATCGAGATCTCGGGCCGCTTCGCCGTGATTTGCGCGGGCCATGTCTTCCAAAACGACCCCTGGTAGCTGCGGTCGCGCATCTCGGGGCGCCAGCCCACCGGCTGCGAGATCACCGCCGCGGCAATCCGGCTGGGCGCGCGCTTCAAGAGGCCGCCGATGAACGGGCCGCCGATGCAGAAGCCCATCACCATGAACTTGTCGATCCCCAGGTGATCCATCAGCCCGATCTGGTCGTCGGCGTAGGATTCCCACGGGCGGTCGACCTCGACCGGGCCGGTGGACTGGCCGGTGGGCGCATTGCGCAGGTCGGCCGCGATGCACCGATACTCGCCCTTGAATTCATCGATGACGTTGAAAGGCGAACTGAGCCCGGCGATGGTCGAATTCAATCCGCCGCCCGAAATCAGGAGCAGCGGAAAGCCCTTGCCGACCTCCTCGTAGTAGATCCGAACCGGCCCGCGCTGGTAGAACTTCCCGGTGCCGCTCTTGGCGGGCTGCTGAGCGAATACGCTCGGCACGGCGGCGGTTGCGGCTGCCGCGGCTCCCGCGGCCAGTACGTCGCGTCTGGTCAAAGCCATCGTCCCATCCCCTTGCCGGGGGCGTCGTCCCCGGTCGGGGGCAATCCTACCACCCGCGATACACGCAGGGAGCACTCACGCTTTGGGGGTTTGATTACTGGGTCGCGGCGGTGTCCGCGGCCGGTTTGGACTCCGACGGAGGTTTGAGATCGAGGTCCACGGCCGCCACGGCGTCGAGGATGCCCCATCCGAGAAGATTGTCCGGCGAGGCAGCCTGACTCGAGGTGGCTCGCAAGGCTTCATTGCCAGCGGAGTTCACCACGACCACACCTCGGGCAGCTGCCATCGCCGCCGCGCGTGTCGTGACGGCCGTCAGCCCATCCATATCTCGACGATACCTCACCGCGGGCCCTCGCCCAGGGGTCGCGCTTGCGTGTCTATCTTGTCCTGGAGCGCACTGATGATGGTGATCTTCTGCCAGATCTTCCGGCCCAGACCGCTGGTCAGGTTCTCGATGTCGTTGACCGCGTCGATGACCACGCCGTCGCGCATGCGCTCGGCATAGAGCGCCGCCAGCTTGCCGATCAGCGCCAGCATCTCGGCGCAGTAATCGAGGTACCGGGTCAGCTCGAACTGCGTCATCGACCGTCGTGGCGAGGCGGCGGTGGGATGCGCCCCCTGCAGCACGATGGTTGGGTCCTTGGTGAGCTGGTGCATGTCGACGATGTGCGCCAGCGAGCGCAGGCGGTAGAAGGCATCGAGCGCGCGCCGGCGCTTCATGCGCTCCTCGATGGTCAGCAGGAACAACGCCGCGCCGCCAAAGAGGATGAGCAGGTTCACGACCGCTTCCAGCCCCTGCACCAGGCTTGGCGGATCGAGCGTCGAGAGGCGTCCGAAATTCAGGAGCCGCAGCAGCCAGACCAGCGCGAGCAGGCCCGCCACCACCACGGCGGCGACCCCGCCCCGCAAGAGCCAGTTGGGACGCGCCAGTTCGCTGGCGTCCACGATCGACCAGCGCGCCGTGTCGACCAGCGTCAGGCACACGCGTTCCAGCCCGGACTCCGGAAACCGCGCCGCGATGCGCGCCTGAAGCTGTTCCAACGTCGAGAGGATCAGGTCCGGACGCAGTTCGCGCTGGTCGAATGAGTCGGTCATGGAATGTGTGGGCTCGAGCCTGGGACCGGTGAGCGTACAGTACACTGGTGCGAACGTGGTCATCAGACATCTGCACCCCGGTGCAGCCGCCGGCAATCGGTCCGCACGGGCCAGATGGACCGCCTGGTTCGCGATTGCGCTCTCGACCCTCGCCGCGCTGCCGTCAGCTCAGACGCCGTTCGGCGCCACCGAGATCGCGGACTACCGGCTCACCGCCGAGGTGTTCGCCCAGTTCGATCGCGCGAGCCGTTTGATTGCCTCGGTGACGCAGACGGACCCGCGCTTCACACATGCGCCGCTGCTCACGGAGGAGGTGCTGCTCTCCGGCGACCTGATACCGATGGCCACCGGTCTCGAAGCGCGCTTGCAGAACGTACCGGCACTGGCCGAGGCGCTGCGAACGGCGAACATCACGTCGCACGAGTACACGAAGTTCACGTTGGCGCTGGTGGCGGCCCGGCTCGCCCAGGGCTTCGTCAAGTCGGGCGCGCTGCGAGCCGTGCCCCCGGGAGTCCACGCCGACAACGTGGCGTTCGTCGACGCCCACGAAGCCGACATCGACGCGGTGCTGCGGGAACTGGGAGTGCACTAGCCCACGCCCGTTCCCGCGCTGTTGGTCCGGCCGCTACTTGCGGGCCTCAGACACCACGAAGAAGACCCCGTTCATGTCCCGCACGGCGAAGTAGCGCGTGCCGCCCCCGGTCACGGGCTGCCCGCCCGCCGAGATGATCGAACCGCCGGCGGCCTTGAATCGCGCCAGCGCTCCGTCGAGATTGTTGACGGTCAGGTACAGGCGCGTCGACCCTGGATCCTGGACCCGGGTCTTCAGCGGCGTCCGATCGACGCCCTGGAACTCGTTCAGTTCGTACAACGCCCCGTCGGGACTCGTCGCCACGCTGTGGCGCGACTTCGCTTCGAGTCCCATGAGGGCGCGGAAGTTCTTGGTGTCGCTGTCCGACACCGCTCCGAACGGCCAGCCGAGCTGATCGCGGTAGAGCGCCAAGGTCTTGTCCAAGTCCGCCACCACGATGCGCTTGCCGCCGCCGATCACGTTGCTCGTGGCGGGCGCCGTGTTCCCGGCCGCGGGCATTTGCGTGAACATCTCCACCAGGAAGCCGTCCGGGTCCCGGAAGATGACGGCCTGATTGCCACCGGGCGAGCCGGTCGGCACGCCGCCGGCGCTGACGATCGTCACACCGGCACTCTTGAGACGAGCCATCGCGGCGCCCATGTCCCGCACACCGAAGGCCACGGTCGCGGCGCCAGGGTCCTGCACCTTCGGCACGACCGGGCGCCGATCGGCGCTCTTGAACTCCACCATCTCGACGCCCCAGTTCGTGCCGGGCACCTTGGCGATGGCGTACCGCAGCGGCGCGTCACCCGTGCCGTGCATGGCACGGAGCCATGGGGTCGAGTCCCAGACCGGCTCGGGCTTGGGCTGGATCGGCAGCCCGATGACGTCGCGGTAGAAGGCGATGGCGCGATCCAAGTCGGCCACGGTCGGGCTGAAGTGCTCGGTGTGGAGCACCGACACCGTCGGGGTTGCCCCGCCCGCGCCGCTCGAGCCGGCCGGACCTTGAGCGGTCACGGCACTCGAGATTGACACCGCGAGGAAGGCCCCCGCCCCCACAACGAAAGGAACTGCACGCCGCATGAGTCCTCCTGTCCCTTCAGAATCGGTCGAACCTGAGCATAGTACCGCGCTTCGCCACCCACCGGCGGGTCAGCGCCACCTCCGCCGTCGACGCTCGAGCGTGGCCGGCGGCGCGACTGGTCTCTCACTTGCACCAGAAGGAGCAGATGGTCACGGAGCTACTGAAGGGATGTGTGCCATGAAGGTAACTGCCTTGGTATGTGGATTCCTGCTGATTCTGACGACCGCCTGCGCGAGACAGGACGAGTCGAGCGCCGACGAGCAGTTGACCGATACCGCCCTGCAACAGATTGTGAAGACTCGTCTACAGTCCGATGCCGCCGTCAGGAACCTCAATCTCCAGGTGAGCGCTGATGCCGAGCATCGCGCGGTCGAGTTGCGTGGGCTCGCCTACACCGAGAAACAGCGAACCCAGGCCGTAGCACTCGCGCGCGACGCCGGACCGGACATCGCGGTGCAGGACAAGATCGAGGTCAAGCCGTATGAGATCCCTCGCGACCTGTTCAGCGACGAGATGATGGCCGAGGCCAAAGCTGATGCGAGCAAGATGGGCGATCAGCTGAGCGGATCGCTCGACGACGGTTGGCTGCACATGAAGGTGGTGGCCAAGCTCGTCGCCGATTCAAAGACGCCGGAGCGGACGATCAATGTCGACGTGGCCGATGGCATCGTCACGCTTCGAGGGCACGTCCCGTCGCAAGAGAGCCGGGCGCAGGCCGAGGCGACGGCCAAGAGCGTGAGCGGCGTGAAGGACGTGAAGAATCGTCTGATCATCAAGGGATAGAGCGCGATGATCGGCTCGTCCGGCGAGCACCGAAGCGCTGGCCGAGCACATCGCCGGCCAGCCACTCCGGGCGCTCCGGCTGGCTGGCGATATCGCGCACGAGCGCGACGTGCAATCGAAGGAGCATCTCGGCCGCTTCCCAACGGAGGGGCCGGCCGAGGTCGTCGCGCGGGGTGTGCGGACGGGTCGACGCGTCCTTTTCCTCCTCGCTGGGCGGACCGTCCTCCGCCTGCACGAGCCATAGCGACGGAATGCCCTTCATGACGAACGGGTAGTGATCACTGTAGTTGAGCGGCGCCGCCGCCGGCTTCATCCGAAGGCCGAGCCCCGATGCCGCGCGCTCGACGGCGCCGCCCAGCGTGGAATTTCGCGCGCCCATGGCGAGAATGGCCCGGATCGGTCCCGTGAGCTGCGATGGTCCATCGATGTTGACGGCGGCAACGATCGCGTCGAGCGGCACCGTTGGGTGCGCCACGAAGTACGGCGAGCCCACGATCCCCAGCTCTTCGCCGGTCGTTGCCAGGAAGAGCACCGATCGGCGCAGCCGCTCTTCGGGCCCGGCGAGGCGCTGCGCGGTCGCCAGCAGCAGGGCTGCACCGAGCGCATTGTCGATCGCACCGTTGTAGATGTCGTCGCCATTTACCGGTGCGCCCCGCCCTAGGCCGTCGAGATGGGCGACCACGAGGACGTGCTCGCCGGCCAGCGAGGGGTCGGCCCCCCGCAGCCGCGCGATGACGTGGGGCGAGGAGAACTCCTCGGTGCGCGAGGCGATCGAAAGCGTGGCGTCGGCGATGCTGAACGCAGGCGGCCGCGGGATTGTCAGGCTCGAAAGCGTGCGACCCGCCAGCGCCAGCAGCCGATCCGTACCCGCAGTACTGAACAGCAGGCGCGGCAAATCGACGTCGGCTGGAGCGTTACCCTGCGCATCGAGCCACGTGGACGCTCCCACCTCGATCCATTCCATGCGGGTCGCCCACGGGAACGCCTGATCCTCGTCCGGCGTGGACAATTCGATGGTCGCCACGGCACCGCGCTCGCGCGCGAGCCGCCACTTGAGCGAGGTGTAGTAGTCGCGTCGTTCGGCCGGCAGATGCGACGGCACGCCCGGCAGGAACGCGACGATCGAGCCACGGACGTCTTGTGTGTAGTCGTCGTGACCCTCCGACGGGTCGCTGATGCCGTAGCCGACGAACACGACCGGGGCGCGCAGTTCCACGAGCGCGCGGACCGCGTCGCCCCGGCCGACGAAGTCGGTTCCCCACCTGAACGTCGACGGCGCACCGCCGCCGTGAACGACCAGCCTGGCACTTGCCACCATCGGCTTCGCCCGCCGGAACCGCACGGGCTGAAAGTAAGTGCCGTCGGTGCCGGCCGCCTCGAGGCCCAAGGCTTGGACCTGGCCGGCGACGTAGGCGGCCGCCTGCTCGTAGCCGCGCGTGCCGGTGCCACGCCCCTCGAGCGCATCGGCCGCGAGGACGGTCATGTGCGCGCGAACGGCATCAGCCGGCGCCGGAATCGCACCAGCATCGTGCCGGTGGCACGACTCGACAAGGAGCAGTCCGGCCGCGCATGCGACCACTTCAGGCCTCATCGCCGTAACGACCCCACGATTCGCCGCATCTGCCTCATCTGCGCGACCCGGCGACGGCTACGCGCCACGGTGGCGCGAACCACACATGTCCGTTCGGGTATTCTTGCACCCAGAGGTCCCCATGCGTTCTTCGTTCGATGCGTCCCACCGTGGTGTCTATTGGCTGCTGGCGGCAACCCTGGGCGTAGCGTGCGCCTTCATCCCGCTCGTCCTCTCCGCGCAGACGGCGCCGCTGCAGCTGGTCTCCACGGCCTGGCCCCCGTTCACCAACGCCTCAGGCCAACCGCGGTTCGCACTCGACCTGGTCGAGGCCGCGCTGGGCCGCATCGCGCTCCCGTCGAAGACGACGCTCGTGTCTGCCGCGGAGTTCACCCCGGCGCTGCTCTCGGGGCGGTTCGACGGCAGCGCGGCGGTGTGGAAGGATCCGCAGCGCGAACAGGGACTTATCTTCTCGCAGCCCTACCTCGAGAACCGGCTGGTGCTGGTCGGGCGCCACGCCGCCGACGTCTCCGCGAAGGGGTTGTCCGCGCTCGCCGGTAAGAAAATCGCGATCGTCGAGGGCTATTCATACGGCGACGCGGTCGATCGCTCCGGCGTCATTCTTCAGCGCACGCGCAGCGAGGAAGATAGCCTGGCGCGGCTCCTCCGGAGCGACGTGGACTATACCTTGATGGACGACCTCGTCGTGCAATACATCGTCAGCGCCTATCCGAAGGAATCGGGGACGCGGCTGGAGATCGGCTCAACGCCGCTGGTGACACGGCCCCTGCACCTGGCGGTGCGGCGGAGCCGCCTCGACGCGGGGGCGATCGTCGCCCGTTTCAACACGCAGATCCGCGCCATGATCGCGGACCGCACCTACCACCGGCTGCTGCACGTCGACTGGATCCGCGCCGACGTGGACGGCGACGGCGTCTCGGAGTACGTGCCTGCCACCGATCGGCCGGGCCGCGACGAACCCAAGAACGTGTACACGCTGTTCACGCCGCCCTCGGAGACGGCGACCACGACCAAGCCCGGCTTCTACGTGGGCGGCAACATCTATAGGGACTGGGCCAGCGTTCCGGAGTCCGCCCGCGGCAACCGCGACTCGTCGCATCCGGATCCCAGCCGGTCGACGGCCAGCATCTTCAAGATCACCTGGTGAGCCCCGACGCGCCTGGGGCGCGCCGGGTCTGCGATGGCGTCAGCGCCCGTCTGTCAACCGGATGGACTCGGCGATACGCTGGAATGTTGCCTGAAACGTCTGGGCCTCCTGCTCCGGGACGACGGTGAGGTAGTAGAACAGGTTGCCGGACGCCATGAACATCGTGTAGACACCGATCCGC
>Ga0105248_10005399_pt1 | contig 14048 bp, 11 predicted proteins | sample KBSS34metaG_FD_81524 | JGI IMG/M metagenome (GOLD analysis project Ga0105248, IMG submission 81524) | Switchgrass rhizosphere microbial communities from Kellogg Biological Station, Michigan, USA - KBS S3-4 metaG | ecosystem: Host-associated > Plants > Roots > Rhizosphere > Soil | place...
ACTAGCACTGTTGACGTTCGGCGGTCCCGCTGTCCTAGGCTTTCACCCTTAGACCGGTAACTTTGTGCCCCCGGCTTTCGCTCGGGTTTACCCTTTTCGAATCGAACTGCACTTGCGCGCGTGCGCAGCCACCACTTCTTCTTCTTGTTATCGTGGTTTACGGCACTTGGTACTGGAACTTTAGAAGCGAGTGACTCTCGTTGAGTTTCTTTTCGCCAGGAGACGTTCACGCGAAGTCTGAATATGGCCAATGTAGATTTTGCGAAAGTTTAACATTATTTGCGTGAATGTGAAGTGGTCAGCGCCGAATCCCACTGCGTGTGAAGACTGCTGCTTGATTTCCGACGGGCATGCCGGCATGGAGACCCTTACAGCCTCCAGAACAGCAACCCTATCTAGCGTAGGACCGGACAGTTTCTGGTAAATCGTGTGTTGAGGGAGCCGAGAGTTCGCTCGTCTCTGACAGAAGCAGGGCAACGGTCTTCGCCATGAATCTGGTCCAAACCGCCACGGTCACGCCCCACAGCATAATCTCCGGGTAGCGATGACGGAGAAACTTGCGGTAGTAGCGAATCATGCCCCGATGCTTATACAACTCCACCTTTATCGGTCGACTGCGGCTGCTGCGTCCCCTCTTGTGTACGGCTTGCGCCTGTGGAACAAAAAGGACTTTCCACCCTGCCTGCCCGAACCGGACGCACCAATCCAGATCCTCGCAGTGCATGAAGTAGCCTTCGTCGAGCATCCCAACTTGCTCGATCGCAGAGCGGCGCGCGAGCATGAACGCTCCCGAAATTGCCTCTACCTCGACAGGGTGGCTGGGCACAGGTTCGCGATTCATAAGGAAACAATGAAACCGCGGATGCAGTAGCGCGAACCGATTTAACCTCAATACCCGTACCAGCGCTCGCCAAGGCGTCGGGAAATAGCGGCGTGCGCCAGCCTGCTCGGTCCCATCGATATTCACCAACATGCACCCTGCCAGGGCAGCGTCCGGGGAAGCTTGGATGACAGTAAGTGCAGTGCGCACTGTATCGGGCTGCAGCGTGCAGTCAGGATTCATGACAAGGAAGTACTCACCACGAGCGACGCTGATACCCTGGTTAACTGCCCGGGCAAAACCGACGTTTTCGCGATTGCGAATCAGCCTGCAGCAAGGATTATTGGAAGCAAATCGGCTAACCTCCTCAGCAGTTCTGTCCGAAGACGCGTTGTCTATAACTATGATCTCGAGCGCAATATCGGAAGTGACAATGGAGCGAATGCATTCTCCTATGTCGTCCTCCGACTCGAATGTTACGATGACTACGGAAACTAGTGGTTTAGACATCCTGGGTAGATTCGCGATTCCTGCGGTCCCATTATCTTTGGGAGGAGCAGGCTGCACTCATGGCCATTCACTAAAGCGCTTTCGATATTGGACGCGCACCGCGTTCTCTCAAGTGCTACCGAGGTCTGCTCGCCGAATCCTATGCGCCACGGTTGTTCTGGATTATCGGCGCACCAAGTGCCCTCCTTAGGGCTGGCGGTCCGAGACGGCTCGGAAGTCGAGGTTTAGAGTTCGAGCGCATTCTCCGCCGCTCGTGGGAAGAAGCATAGCCGAAATAGTATCTATGGCATTACCCAAACCAAATGTCGTTGTCCGTGGTGCGCCATAGCGTCGCCGGTGGCAGACGGAGCGTTTCCGATTATTGCGGATGGGCTGTATCACCAACTCGCCAATCTGACCCAAAGGCCCAAAGCGACCTCCTCTACGCAACAGGAGAAATCTTCTTCTAGACGGCTGCTAACCCGGCACGTCAGGTTTCATGTGCTGCAAGCCCAGGGGAAATGAAGACTCACTTCCAATTCCCAGTCCTGGGGCACGTCATCCACGACCTCCATGTCATACCAGGCCGCAGGCGTGGCACACATCACCCGCGGCCTCGAACAGGTCGGGTCGTGGGTCATCCGCTACCGGCTTTCGCATTCGTCTGCGTTGTCGAATGCAACTACGTCAAACTAGCGGGAAGTCTCGCCGGCCGGCGGCGAGGCACCTTTTGGGCAGCTCGACCTTCCTCGCAGGAACATGTGTTTGTTCTAACCGCGTTTAGCGGGTGGGTTTTGCTTGGTGGACGCGAGTACCTACGGCTGTCACATTTGTTGTCGATAACTTTCAACGCTAAGAGCCCTGCTAGCGGACTAACGACGCGGTGGAATACTATAATTCCCAGCAGTTGAATTTCCCATGCCCCCGGTATTGCAAGTATTGCCCGACCTTGTGCGGTGGGATCCGAACCCTGTGATGACCTCCAACAATCTGATCTTCGATGTGGGGCTACACACGGGGCAGGACACCGCATTTTACTTAAAGAAAGGGTTCCGGGTAATCGCGATTGAGGCCAATCCACTGCTCGCCCAGCAAGCCAAGGCGAGATTTGCGGACGCCTGCACTTCGGGGCGACTTCGCGTGCTCAATCTAGGCGTAGGCGCAGAAACAGGGCGATTCCCTTTCTATGTGAATACGCGACACACGGAGTGGAGCTCATTTGATTGCGAGTTTGGGAGCCGCGACTGCACCCCCGAGATTATCGACGTCGAGATGGTAAGGCTGGAGGACATCGTCGCCGAGCATGGGGTACCCTACTACATCAAGATCGATATCGAAGGGCACGACATGATCGCCCTCCGAAGCATCGCGCGATTTCCGGAGCTCCCGCGGTACGTCTCGGCCGAGAATGGCGAGCCTGAGATGCTCGACTTGATGTGTCGATTGGGCTACGGGCGATTCAAGTTCATTAACCAGGCGTACGTTCCCGCAATGCGATGCCCCTCGCCGGCTTTGGAAGGCTTGGATGTCCTGCATGAATTCGAGTACGGTTCCAGTGGTCCCTTCGGCCGAGAAACAGTCGGGGAGTGGAAGGGTCGAGACGAGGTGCTCGCAGAAATTCTCGCTTATTGGAACGAACCAGCCCGTGATCCAAATATTTATGGCTGGTACGATTTGCATGCTCAGATCCTTGATCGTGCCACACATGAACCACGGATCGTGCGCTCGCAACACAAAGCATCCCGCCCAATCGATCGCAGTCAAAATCAAGGTCGTGTTTTCGTGACTAGTGGGGTTCCGAAGCACTCTCCAAGCACTCACGCGACGGATCTGCCTACTGAGACTTATGTATCGCACTTAGGATGGCTTCGACACGGACCCGGTGACGAGGTCGCGGAACTGCTCCGGCAAGGACGCTTCGAGGCAGACGAGCAGGCATTTCTATGGCTGTACTTGCGCTCAGGCAGCGTCTTCATCGATGGGGGGGCGCATGTGGGTCTGTTCGCTGTTCTTGCGGGTCAGATCATTAAGAAAGGTGGCCGCGTTATTGCGGTCGAACCCGATCCGTCCTCAGCCAAGATCCTCCGCGCGAACCTGCGCGACAATGCTGTCCGAAATGCGAAAGTCATCGAAGCAGCTCTTTGGGACCGAACGGGTCAGGTCAATCTCAGCTCACCACCTGTCGGAAAGTCTGCTTTCGCGACCATCGCCGGGTCGGATGCCAATCTAGGTGGACGGGTTGTCGCTTCGATTACGCCCACAGATCTGCTTGATGATTGCGGAATTGCGTCCGCTGATGTCGTGAAGCTCGACCTTGAGGGTGCTGAGCCCAGAGTAGTTGCTGCGGCAAAACATCTCGCTCTCGCAGGTCGACTACCCTTACTCATAGTCGAATTCACCGAGGACAATCTAAGACGTAACAAAAGTTCCAGCGACCGCTTGCATGCCGAATTGTCCGACATGGGATACACGGTTTGTGAATTCGATGCAGCTAGTTTGCGGCTTCGTGCCTACGAACATGTTTCGCCCATCTGGCACAAAAACCTCTTTGCCGTCAGGGATCTCGATCAGGCAAATGCCCAGCTTGCCAGTGCCGACGGGAAAACGACTCGGATCGCCCGCGACATACTCTATCGTGCAAGCAGTGCATCCAAGCTGAACGAGCTGGAAGAGCTCGAAACTTGGAAACTTCGCGCACGTGAAGCTGAAAATTATCGCGTTTGGGCAGAGCGGACTGAAGCTCTTCTAGAGCAGCAGAAAGACCTGTCGGAGCAACTGCGGCGTTGGGCCGAAAACGCTCAACGAGACGTTGACGTAGCGCGAGCAATCGCCGAGCAGAACCGCGGCTGGGCGGAACGAATGGAGGTCTTGCTTGTAAACGAAAAGGCATTGACGAGCCAGTACCGCGATTGGATTGAAGGTGTGCAGCAAGAGCTACGGAAGGCGCACGCACTCGCCCGAGACAATCAGGGTTGGGCGGAGCACACCGAAGGTCTGCTGGTGGTCGAGAGGGCTCTGGCGGACCAACTCCGTCAGTGGGCGGAAGGCGCGCAACACGACCTGGATGCAGCGCGAGCCGCTGTTGGTGAGAATCAGAACTGGGCAGAACGTACCGAAGTCCTGCTTGCTGCCGAGAAGGCACTTTCGGGTCAGTATCGGGATTGGGCTAAAGCCGCCCAGCGCGACTTAGAAGCTGTGCGAGCCGTTGCCAGTGAGAATCAGAACTGGGCAGAGCGTACCGAACTCTTGCTCGCTGCCGAGAAGGCGCTCTCGGGTCAGTATCGCGATTGGGCGGAAGGTGTGCAGCGTGACCTGGATGCAGCGCGAAGTGCTGTTGATGAGAATCAGAACTGGGCAGAACGTACCGAACTCTTACTTGCTGCCGAGAAGGCGCTGTCGGGTCAGTATCGGGATTGGGCGCAAGGCGCGCAGCGTGACTTGGAAGCTGCGCGAGCCGTTGCTAGTGAGAATCAGAACTGGGCAGAACGTACCGAAGTCCTGCTCGCCGCGGAGATAACACTTTCCGCCGAGTTCCGCAAATGGGCAGAAGGTGCTCAGCACGAGCTGGAAGGGGCACGTAAGCTTGTAAACGACAATCAACGCTGGGCAGAGCGTACCGAAATCCTGCTGGCTGCTGAGAAAGGGTTGGCGGGTCAATACCGAAACTGGGCTGAAGCCGCCCAGCGCGAACTGGATGCTGCGCGTGGTCTAGCACGCGCAAACCGGGATTGGGCAGAACGCATCGAGGGTCTGCTTGTATCCGAAAAGACGCTTTCAAACCAATACAGGAAATGGGCGGAGAATGGGCAGCAACAGATTGAAGCCGCGCAAGCGCTTGCGAGGGACAATCAAGGCTGGGCAGAACGTGCCGAATCGTTGCTCATCAGCGAGAAGGCGCTGTCAAACCAGTACCGCGAATGGGCAGAGAAGACCCAGTCAGAGCTCGAACAGACGCGACACGATCTGGCTGTCTCTCGCGCCAAGATTATTAACCTACGGGCGCTTGTGACTCTTTTCAGGCCACAGCGCTTTCGTTCTATCCTGAAACGCATCGTGACCGGCGGCGTCAAGCCAAGATAACCCGAAACCCGTTGACGAAGCGACTCATCGGAGTAATGCGATCAACTTGACTCAGATTAACTCGACGCGTGCCGCTGATGTCATCTGATTCATTTGTCATGGCTGAGCCTCTCACCTCCGAGAGAAATACATCAATCGTGATCGCTGTGCAGAACCTCAGCAAACGCTACCAAGTCTACGCCAAGCCGCACCACCGCCTTTTCCAGAGTGTATTGCGGCATAGACGCACTCTTTATCGAGAGTTCTGGGCGCTCAGGAGCATCGGTTTCGTCGTGCAACAGGGCGAGTCGGTCGGCATCGTCGGACGCAACGGTTCAGGCAAGTCGACTCTATTACAGATCGTTGCCGGCACGCTTGCATCGACTAGCGGGGAGGTCAATGTCAAAGGTCGAACTGCGGCCGTGTTAGCGTTAGGAAGTGACTTCAACCCTCAATTCACTGGCCGCGAAAACGTCTATCTAAACGGCGCTGTTCTCGGCTTTTCCAGGAGCGAAGTGGATCAGCGATTCGACTCAATTGCCGCCTTTGCAGATATTGGGGATTTTATCGACCAGCCCGTGAGTGTCTACTCGAACGGTATGGCCATTAGGCTTGCGTTCTCAGTTGCAACTTGCTTTGAACCAGACATTCTGATCATAGACGAGGCACTTGCCGTGGGCGATGCGCCATTTCAGGCAAAGTGCTTTGCGCGCATGCGCGGGATGCGCGAAAACGGCGTCACGGTGCTTTTTGCCTCGCATAGTCTTGCCACTGTGCGGGCGATCTGCACCAAAGTTGCGTACCTCAAAGAGGGTCATTTGGTCACCTACGGCGACACGAATGAGGTGACAAGACAATACGAGTTGGACTGTATTCGTGCACAAGGCGTTGATGTCGATCCTATAGTGCAGAGTCGTCATCGGGACAGTAGCGCGGTCCCGCCCGACGTAGCGCATTCTCTGGATCAACCTGATCGCGCGATCTTCGATGACCTCGTTCGTCATTTGGCCCCGTTCTCGGCTCGTACTACGGGGAAGCGCACGGGCACCGGATCCGCCCGTATCGAGGCCGCCGGATTCTATACGGAGGAGGGCACTCCGGCGTCAGAGATTGCACATGACCAGAGAATCATTGTTGCCGGCCTGATTCGTGCCTGCAGTGACATCGAGCACGACGTCCACGTTGCAGTGCGTGTCAAGTCTATCGACGGTACCGAGCGGTTAGTCGTGCGGGACTCAGGGTTCCGCGAACCGCTCCTGCTTCGTTCTGGTGAACGCGTGTTGGCAAAGATGGAGGTGCACCTTCCAGTCTGTGCCGGCGACTACTACATCGAGATGGGGGTGCTTCTGTTTGCTAAGGGTACAAAGTACCAAGGGCAGCGTTTCAATTTTGCAGCTGCTGAAGTTGCGGATCTGGTTGAGGAGAGCGCGTTCGTCCACGTGCGTTCATTCGCGTGGCATCCGATCGTGGCGCCAGTGCTTGCCGAGTCGACGCTTCGTCTGCGGCGCATCGTGTGACGACGAATTAGGGATCTAACGCCATGTGGGTCTTCGCCTGTGGGATGATTCGATCCGGATCGACGCTGCAGTATCAGATCGCGGCCGAGCTCGTGGAGCTGCACGGAGTTGGGCAGCGCGTCGAGTACGCATCGGAAGTGGATTTTCCCACCTTGGCGGCGCGCTATCGTGGTCTGCCTGGGCACAAGGTGTTCAAGGCGCACATATGCACACCAGAGTTGGAGCAACTGTGCAAAGAGGGCGACGCGGTGGCGCTTTATAGCTATCGTGACCTGCGGGACGTTGCGATATCGGCTTCGCGAAAGTTTGGAATTACGCTCGAGGATCTACTTGAGCGCGGTTGGCTTGATCAGGCTATAGCCGATGGGGAACGCTGGCGTGCACAACCGCGGGTTTTAGTGAGCCGCTATGAGGAAGTCGTCGTGAATTTGACCTCAGAGGTGGAACGTACCGCGCAGTTTCTGGAGCTTCAAACGACCCGGCCGCAAGCCAAGCGGATTGCCCTGTCGCTTTCCATCGACCAGCAACGCGAGCGCATCCGGGAGGCAATGCCAGAGACCGCGCGCGCCGCACCGGCCACCACGCTGGAGTTCGATCCACATAGCCTCCTACACCATAACCACATTCACGAAGGCGAGGTCGGTGGCTGGCGCGCCCTCTCACAAGATGAGCAGCTGCGGCTTACTAAGCGCTACGGGTGGTGGCTAACGGCTGAGGGCTACTTGAAATGAGCAAGACTGTACGGAGAAATGCATGAACAGATTTGCAAGAGGTTTCTGCGCCCTATGCGTTGTCGTAATACTGACTACTGGGTGTGGTGACGATAAGCATCCAGCGCCCAAGACTCAGGCGAAGACCGTACCTGAGTCAATTTCCTCACCCGAAAAGGAAAAGGCTTTGGCGGCACTCAAACAGCGAGGCGTATCCCTCGATGGCGCCGGATTTACCTCAGCCGCTGCTACAGGATCCTTCGAGCTGATAGACCTCTATCTAGCGACTGGCATGGACGTAAATACGAAGGATTCTCACAAGCGCACGCCTCTGCACGTTGCGGCGCAGGGGAAAAACGTCCCTCTTGTCGAGTTGCTGATCTCCAAAGGTGCGGATGTCAACACGTCCGACGAAAATGGTAGTACCCCTCTGATGGATGCCGCATGGCAAGGCGACATGCCGATGGTTAAGCTGTTGGTAGCCAAGGGAGCGCAAGTGAATGCGAAGAATGTGAGTGGTTATACCCCGCTGAAGGCGGCTCACGAGCAAAAACATGGGGACGTATCCGATTTCCTTGCGTCAAAGGGTGCTGCGGAATAGCGCGTAAGGGAGTTGCTTCCGTGCGGCGCCTAGATGTTTGTATCTGTACTCACAATCCCCGACGTGATGTACTGCTGACGGTTGCGAGATCAATAGCTTCGCAGACAGTGCCGTGCGGGGTCTTTGGCGTACTCCTGGTCGACAATTGCTCCATCCCCGCTCTTTTTGAGACGGATGTGCAGCCAATTGTGGATGCCGGTATCGACGTTCGGGTTGTGCACGAGCCGATACCGGGTGTCATTCAAGCCCGGCTCCGAGCGGTGAGGGAAACCTCAGCTGAGTGGATCCTCTTCGTAGACGATGACAACGAGCTTGCGCGCGACTTCATCGAGACTGGACTTCGAATTGCGACATCAAATACCAACTTTGGGTGCTTTGGAGGCAAACTCCTTCTGGCCGACAATCTGCGCCCACCCAAGTGGGTCCGTCGACTGCTACCGTTTCTTGGAATCAAGGATGCAGGTGATGAGTCGATTGTCGGTCTCCCTGATCGATGGGGACTTTGGGAACCGCCTACGGCAGGAGCATGGGTGCGCCGACCGATGCTTGAATTGTGGAGGGCGCGGGTGACCGCGAATACAGGAGCGCTTCGCTTGGGCCGAATCGGAGGGGTGGATGGGGAATCGCTTGCTTCGTGCGAAGACTCGTTGCTGATGCGTGGGGGGGCCGAATTGGGACTCGCAGCGTCCTATCAGCCGAATCTGATCTTGTACCATCATCTGAATCCAGCGCGCTTTCGATTTGCTTACCTCATGAGGCTGCTGTATTCCTACGGCACGAGTCACGCAGTGCTAGACGCCATTTTGCCTGGTCGACCCAGTGTCCCCGCCTACTACCGAACGACGATCGACCTACTCCGTCTATGCGCCGATATCTTGAAAGCAGATGCGTGGGGTTCTTGGCGATATGCGTTGTGCATGGTCGCTTATCACGTGGGCGCCTTCAAAGAATACCACCGCTGCGTCGCCTCTGTGCGCTAGATCCGGCCCTCACAATGGCTCCGAGATTCAGTATTGTGATCGCGTCACGCAATGCGGCGGCGACGATCGCGCGCACGCTCGACTCGCTGGCGGCGCAATCCTATCCGAATCTTCAAGTAGTATGCATCGACGGTGCGAGTACCGATGACACCGTTGGTGTGATACGTAGATTCGGAGGTTTGGTGTCGGTCCTGGTGTCTGAGTCCGATCGCAACGTAGCTGATGCGCTAAACAAAGGTTTCCGATACGGGGACGGAGAGTATCTCGGATACGTGAATGCGGACGACGCGCTTGCCGAGAACGCATTGGAGTGCGTCGTCGAGTTGTTTCGCCAGAACCCCGATGTGGACGTGATAACTGGTGGGTGCCGTCGCGTGTACGCTGATGGAAGCGAATATGTCACTCACGTGCGGACGGATTTCATGCAGGTCCTGGCCCTCATGAATCCTATCGAGCAACCCAGCACATTTTGGAGACGGCGCGCCTGGGATAAGGCGGGAGAATTCGACGTCTCATATTTTCTGGCATTCGACTGGGAGTACTGGAATCGATTGCAAAAATCGGGGGCGCGGTTCTTCTCCACCGACAAAGTGTTGTCGCACTATTATTTCTCAGACACCAATCTGACGTCGCGGGGAGGACGCAAACTGGTGGACGAGATGTTCAAGATAACCCGAACGTACGGCCCGTATAAGGGTGTGGTGGCGTACCTGTACCTTGCGCTCTATAACATCTTCGATCTGCGCGGCTACTACGACCAACCATTCACGGCGTTACCCAGGTGGCGGCAACTGCTCTTCGGTGTTGCTCTGAAGGCGCTTTACTTGGTTCTCGGCAAACAGATCGTAAACAGCTACAACTGGAACTTTGCATCAAAGCAGGAACGAGGACTCGTGTGGTACAAATAGATGGTGCCTAACAAGGACTCATTTCGGTTTTATCCGTCAGCGCCCGGATGAGGACGATCGTGTTGGTTGACGGAGAAGATTACGGCGTGAGTGATATGCCGTACAGTGTCCATGGTTTGTGGGCGGAGAGCCGCAATCTCATGAGACGACCATTCTGTGCTGGCACAGCTGCTCTGAACAAATAGGCGCGGACCTCCCGTCCGGAAAAATGCGTGTTCACTTGACGAGAGCATTCCAAACGTATTGCATGGTCGGCAATAACAACACCGAGGTCTTCGATCCTATCTGTGAGAATCGTAGCGTGCTTGGCAGTTTCTAAACCCCACCAAGGAATTGCAACCTCACATTCTTTCTGGACTCGATTGGTCCAACATTCTAGCCCGAAGACCGTGTGGCGCTTACGAGGTTTGGCCAGCAGGCCGCGCGCTCTCTTTGCGATGGCGAACGCGCGAGAACTAAGGGTCTTTGACTGGGTAGGCTGTTGATGAATGATGTCATAGGACTTGAAGCCAATCAGCGACCTGATACGCTCCGGCCAGCTCGCGTAACGACTTAGTAGATCCCATATTTCCCGGTACCGTTCGGCGCCGCCACTGAGTGTCTTGGTCTCGGGATAGACACGCGTTGCTGCCAGCGGTGCGTCGACGAATCGAAACTTTGCGCCGGAGTTCCACAGCCGAAGCCAAAGATCCCAATCCATCGTGTAGTGGCGAGAATTGTCCAAGCCACCGACCCGCGTAATCGCGGTGCGGCGAACAAAACAGGCCGGTTGAGAAATGCAGCATCCCAGTCGCAGAGCATCGGGATCATCGATCGACGGAAAGTACTCTAGAAAATCTCCGTTCCTGTTGATGTGTATTGCATGGCCGAACACGACGTCTGCGGCGGGATCCTGCGCGAATACTTGGGCGACTTGCTTGAGAGCGTCTGGGAAGTAATAGTCGTCAGCGCAGAGCCACGCAACGATATCCCCGTCGACTCGGCTCCAACCTTCCGCAATCGCGTCCGCCTGACCGCCGTCAGGCCCATGCCGGTTGTATGCTACCTGCAGCTCGCTTTTCAACACCACGCTTTGAATGCTGTCATCTCGCGTGGCGTCGAGGATGGCTACGTCGAAGGGTTCGCTTTGCGCCGCCAGGCTTGCGAGCGCAATAGGCAGGAGGTCAGCCTGCCCTAGAACGGGGATCGAGATGCTGAATCGCATGATCTGCGTGATCAGAGGACATCGGCGAAGCCCTTTCGAACTTTCTGGAACCAGGCATATCCCAACCAGGTAACCAGGATTGCGCCCATCGAATACGCCAGAAGTCCACTCCAATTCGGCTCTTGCCCCCATATGGCGACGGTTCGGACCTGATCCACAATGAAGCTTATGGGATTAGCGAGCAATAACGCCTGGTACGGCGCAGGAACCGCCTGGCTAGGGTAGAAGACGGGGGACAGGAACAACAACGCCTGAGTGAAGAAAATCGTGATCTGCCCGATATCGCGGAAATACACTCCGGTTGCGGCCAAGAACCAGCCCACGCCGATCGCAAGTATGAGAAGAGGCAGCCAAATGAGTGGGACCAGAATAATCGTCCACGGTACGCTGCCACGTACATACAACGATGCCAAGACTAGAACCGCCAGACTTGCAAGCGCGTGGAAGGCGGCGGAACCTGCGGTGACCCAAGGTAGTACTTCGAGCGGGAAGACGACTTTCTTAACATAGTTCGGATGATTTACGATCAAGGCTGGCGAACGATTGACGCATTCCGCAAACAAAGTGAACGTTGTCAATCCTGCGAACAGTACTAGTGCGAAGCCGCTAGTCGGCAACTGCTCACCCGCGACCCAATGCGCCTTGAAGATTACGCTGAAGACGAAGGTATATATCATCAACATGAAAAGCGGTTGCAGAATCGACCAGGTAAGTCCGAGGAATGATCCGCGGTAACGACCTAATAGATCGCGCTTAGCGAGTTGCAGAATCAACCCACGGTTCACCACTGCGCCTCGAATCATTGAACGAAGAGAGATCGGGTGAGAAATCATCTGCATAGCTTCCGGAATGTCTGCAACCTGCGTGCTGTTTCGATGTGCATCATGTTCGGATTCATCGTATCTCGGTTCTAGAGTGTCCCTTTGGAAGGCCAACATGGGCGAGGAATATGAGCAACAAAGCAAGTTGGCATAGCAGCAGCGTAACATCCATCGATCGTGCTCGTCTGTTGCATCAGTCGCCTATGACTGTCTGGCTTACTGGACTCCCGGGCTCCGGCAAGTCGACGCTCGCATTCGAGTTGGAATTGCGGATGCATCGGCTGGGTCACGCATGCTATGTCTTGGATGGGGACAGGGTGAGGCATGGGTTGAACCGCGATCTGAGCTTCACCCCCGCAGATAGAGCGGAGAACATTCGACGCGTCGCCGAAGTTTCGCGCTTGTTCAATGATGCCGGTCTGATCGCGATCACTGCCTTCATCGCTCCTTACGCAAAGGATCGCGAGGTAGCCCGCGACATCATCGGTCCGGAGCGGTTTCTGGAGACCTATCTGACGGCAAATCTGGCAACCTGCGAGCGCAGGGATCCCAAAGGCCTTTATGCCAAAGCCAGAGCCGGACAGATCGCGGACTTCACCGGCGTATCCGCTCCGTATGAGGTACCGGCCAACCCTGCTCTGGCTCTCGACACTGCGTCACGAAGTGTCGAAGCTTGTGTCCAGGATCTGCTCGTCTTTTTGTCCGTACCTGTCCGACAGGGGAAGGCATAAGGCGTCTCGACCGGTTCTACAGCCACCCTGCCTTGCGGAATCGAGAAAAGAGATAAACATCGAGCACAGCCATTGTTCCCAGCGCGACAGGATAGCCAAGCTCCCAGTCGAGCTCGGGCATGTGTTTGAAGTTCATCCCATAGACCCCGGCGATCATGGTCGGGACTGCAACCAATGCCGCATAAGCTGCGAGACGCTTGGTCGTTTCGTTTTCCTGCAAAGCGATCATCGACAGGTTCACAGAAATCGCGGTAATGGCCATTTCGCGAAGGGTATTGAGTGACTGGGTAATGCGAAAAACATGATCGTAAACGTCTCGATAGTATTCCTGCAGCCCCGCGCAGACGTGCGGTACCCGTCCTCCCGACAGCTTGCCAACGGCCTCGAGCAACGGCACGACAGCGTGCTGTAGCGTCATCAACTTTTGCTTCAGACCGTAGAGTGCTTCGATGTTGGCGCGCGCTGAGATACCGGCGAAGATCCTCGCCTCGATATGTTCCAGCTCCACTTCGAGAGCATCCAGTACAGGAAAGTAGCGGTCCACGACAGCGTCGATTAGCGCGTAGAAAACGAAACCCGAGCCGAACTTGAGGAGTTCCGGTTCGCGTTCACATCGTGCTCGCACGGCGGCGAAGCTCTGCTCGGTCTGGGTGCGCACAGACAGGATGTAGTTGGGGCCGACGAATATGTTGACCTCGCCAGTGTGAAGATCACCTTCGACGACTTCGCTCGTGTGTAGCACTGCAAACAGGGATTCGCCGAACTCCTCGATCTTGGGGCGTTGATGGCCATGAAGGGCGTCTTCGACCGCCAGTTCATGCAAACCGAACTCCTCTTTCATCTCCGCGAGTTCTGCCGCGTCGGCATCCGTGAGGGCTACCCAGACGAAACACTCCGGCCGGCAGACGTAGTCGCTGATGTCCTCTTTCGCAATCTCGGCGAGCTTTTTACCGTTCTCATAAACGACGCAATTCACCAGCATGGGCGGTTACCCTCCGGGGGTGAATCAAACCTTTTTTCCGACGATTGCGCAAGTGCGACGGACGACGGCAACTGCTGAGCACTACTCAGCTGCTCGATGTGTTGCGATCTTCTTGATGAACCGCTTACATCAATCTGACGAGCGATTGGACCGGACCTGCAATAGCGTCAGACTCGAGGACGGATGTCGCGCGTTATTGCTGGTGAACCTTGACGTGCATGGTTCT
>Ga0105248_10005405_pt1 | contig 14042 bp, 14 predicted proteins | sample KBSS34metaG_FD_81524 | JGI IMG/M metagenome (GOLD analysis project Ga0105248, IMG submission 81524) | Switchgrass rhizosphere microbial communities from Kellogg Biological Station, Michigan, USA - KBS S3-4 metaG | ecosystem: Host-associated > Plants > Roots > Rhizosphere > Soil | place...
AGAAACCGAACTGGTCGCCGTACGCATCCCCCAGGATCGTCGAGGCAACGCCGGCAAATGCGGAGTGCGCCGAAATATAGGAGGGGTGCGGCGGCGTTGCGATCAGCGGAGTCCAGTTGACGTCCTGATCGGTCAGGGGATTGCCGTCGATATCAGCCGCTCGGATTCCCGTTACTGGTCGCCAATAGTCATAGGTATATTTCGTGTCGAACAACGCTATCGTAGTGTCAGCGATGCCGACCGTCAGGCGCGCGATCGCCTGCGCGTTGCGCAGCGTCGAGGCTCCATCCGCTTGCGCAGCCAGAATTCCCGCCTGGATCCAAGGCCCGGCTCCGGAGGCGAGATTCCAATATTGCGCGCTCGCGGTCTGATCTGCCGTGCGCGTAAAGCTCGTCGCGGATCCGATCTCCTTCACCTCGAGAAAGGCCGCCGTATACGCTGCGCTGTCGAGCGCAGGCGGCGGTCCGGCCCGGACCTGATCGCCCGACTGAAGTAGCCAGGGAGTAACATAGGGCCATTGCGTCGCCACTGGTGTCGGCGGCCCGCCGGGCGTCGGGGCCCATCGCCCCGGCAAGCCGCTCGGCGTGTAGGGCACGACCGCTGACGATCCGTCGTTCGCACGCGCGCTTAGGACAGCCGCGGCGATGGTCTGGCCGGTCGCAATCCCATTGGACTTGGCGGCACCGTTCGGCACCAGTGCGAGGCTGGCGGCAAGCGCCGCGTCGAAGCCGGCAGCGCCGCCTGGATTGAGTTTGACGAGTACGTCATGCGCCGCAACAGAGGCTGCGGCGCGCGTATCTCCTCCGACCGTGTTGACATTGAGATATGGCTTGTCGGGACTGCCGAGCGTCGCGTTGACAGCATCGTGAAGCGCCACGCCCACCATTGCCGAGCCCCGGCTCGCCGGAACGGGCGAGCCGGGGAGACCAGTCGATAGCAGGAAGCTCCAATACAGTACGGGATCGTCGCCCACGCTCACGTTCACCGTTTGTGCAGCGACAGGGAAGGAGGCCAGCGCGGCGATAAGCGTCGCCGAGAGCGTGGACTTGAGCATCGGAAGTTCCTTTCTTGCTTGCATTCGACATGCCGCGAGTCCGGCGGACCGAACGCTGTCGAACGCGCCTCCAGATCGAAAGGTGGAGATCCCGATGATTTCCCGATGAAATCCCGATGAGGAAAAATACATATCGTTCAATAAGATATAGATGATCCCGGTGACCGAGCGACATCAGTCGAATTGACGGACAGGAGCGGCGTGCTATCGACACAATACACAGGGGAGGCACGACATGACGCGACTGGTGGAGCTCGGCGATCGGCGCGTGCTGCATCCGGGACCGCTGCGCTGGCTGCGCGCGCTGGGGTGGATGCTCGCCTGCGCGCTCGCGGGCGTGCTGATGTACGTCATCGGCTATTTGATCACGCTGCTGATCACCTCGGCATTCGTCCCGGGCGTGCACATCATTCCCAAAGTCACTGCCCCGCCGCTCGTCGAAATCGCCGCGAGCGTGGTCGGCGCAGCGGCCGTCCTGACCGGCTATCCGGCGCTGGTGCGACTGGGCGAGGGCCGCCCGGCGAGCGAGCTCGACTGGAGCAAGGCGCTCCCCGAACTCGGCATCGGGCTTGCGCTCGGCGCCTCGCTGATGCTCGCTACGGGCCTTGTGCTCTGGATCACCGGCTGGGCGCATTACGCGCCGAGCGCCATCACCGGCGGCAGCCGCGCGGTCAGCGTCTCGGTCCAGTCGGGCGTGGTCGAGGAAGTCACCTTCCGGCTGGTGTTGTTGCGGCTGGTCTGGCGAGCCGCCGGGATCTGGCCGGCGCTCGCCGCGTCGGCGCTGTTCTTCGGCGGGGCGCATCTCAACAACCCCGGGTCGAGCTGGTTCGCGGCGCTGTGCATCGCGTTCGAGGCGGGCGTGCTGCTCGCCGCTTTCTATATTCTGACCGGTCGCTTGTGGATTTCGATCGGGCTGCACGCCGGATGGAACTTCACCCAGGGCTGGCTGCTCGGGTCGCCGGTCTCGGGAACGCGCGATTTCGTCGGCGGTCCGCTCAAGATGACGCCGACACCCGGCGTGCCCGACTGGATGAGCGGCGGCGCATTCGGGCCCGAGGCGTCGATCGGCGCGCTGCTGATCTGCACGGTGGTGGGGCTGTGGGTGCTGTGGGTGGCATGGCAACAAGGCCGGCTCGAGAACTCCGGCTGACCGCGATCGAGCGCGCGAACGGGGGCGTACATTGGGCCCCTTTCCTCGGGTCGCTATTTGGGCTCCGCCTCGCCCGCGCCGACCACCTGGGCCTTCACGTCGATCTTCCTGCCATTGGCAAAGGCGAGCGTGAGCGGCACGGTATCGCCGCTCTGCACGCGCGGCGCCATGTCGAACAACATCACATGCTTGCCGCCCGGCGCGAATGCGACGTCCGCGCGTGCCGGGACGGCGACGTCCTTGACCGGCGCCATCGTCATCGCCGATCCTGTGCCGTGATCCATCGGCATCGACATGTCGGGCATGCTCTCATGCATCTCGGCGCGGATCGCGAACGGCGCGGAGACCGCGACCAGGGTCGTCGGCTTAGCGCCGCCATGAATCGTGAAATAGGCGGCGCCCGGCCGCCCGGCGACGCCGGGCAGCCGCACCCAGGCGTGATCGGCACCGACTTCGCTCGCTTGTTGACAGCCAGCGAGCAGCGCTATTGCCGCCAAACCCCAAACGACGCGCAATACTGGTCTCCTAAACCCGAATTTAAGAATCTGATTCGAAATTCGCAGAAAAGCGAATTTCGAAGTTCGGTACCGGCCCGCTCCCCCTCCCGGCCACCCATTCCAGGATATGATATGGGTGGCCGGGAGGGGGAGCGGGCCGGTACCGGATCAGACAATAACGCATGCGCCTCCTAGGAAGGCTCAGTTCTCGCGGCAAGCTTGCGGGTGGGCGAAGCGCACCTATATCGCGTGCCGAGACGTCGTGCTGCCGCTCAAGGGGTACGGCTGGGATGCAATTTGAACACGGGGGCCACTGAGAGGACCATGGCTAAAGTAATTGGCATTGATTTGGGTACGACCAACAGCTGCGTTGCGGTGATGGAGGGCGGCAAGCCCAAGGTGATCGAAAATGCGGAAGGCGCGCGCACGACGCCGTCGATCGTCGCTTTCGCCAAGGACGGCGAACGGCTGATCGGCCAGCCGGCGAAGCGCCAGGCCGTCACCAATCCCGACAGCACCGTCTTCGCGGTCAAGCGCCTGATTGGCCGTCGCTTCGACGACCCGATCACCAAGAAGGATACCGAGCTGGTTCCTTACTCGATCACGCGCGGTCCGAACGGCGACGCTTGGGTGCAGGCGGGTGGCAAGGATTACAGCCCGTCGCAGATCTCGGCGTTCATCCTGCAGAAGATGAAGGAAACCGCCGAATCCTATCTCGGCGAGACGGTCACGCAGGCAGTGATCACGGTTCCGGCCTATTTCAACGACGCGCAGCGCCAGGCGACCAAGGACGCCGGCCAGATCGCGGGCCTCGAAGTTCTGCGCATCATCAACGAGCCGACTGCTGCGGCGCTTGCCTACGGGCTGGAGAAGCAGGACGGCAAGACGATCGCGGTCTATGACCTCGGCGGCGGCACGTTCGACATTTCGATCCTCGAGATCGGCGACGGCGTGTTCGAAGTGAAGGCGACCAACGGCGATACCTTCCTCGGCGGCGAAGACTTCGACTCGAAGCTCGTCCAGTTCCTTGCCGACGAGTTCCGCAAGGCCGAAGGCATCGACCTCACCAAGGACAAGCTCGCGCTGCAGCGGCTCAAGGAAGCTGCCGAAAAGGCGAAGATCGAGCTGAGCTCGGCGCAGACCACCGAAGTCAATCTGCCGTTCATCACCGCCGACCAGAACGGGCCAAAGCATCTGGTCAAGACGATCAGCCGCGCCGAGCTCGAGCGCCTGGTCGAGGACCTGATCCAGCGCACGCTCGAACCGTGCCGCAAGGCGATCAGCGATGCCGGCATCAAGGCCGCGGACATTGCCGAAGTGGTGCTGGTGGGCGGCATGACCCGCATGCCCAAGGTGCGCCAGGTCGTGAAGGATTTCTTCGGCAGGGAGCCCCACACCGGCGTCAACCCCGATGAAGTGGTGGCGATCGGCGCGGCGATCCAGGCCGGCGTGCTCCAGGGCGACGTCAAGGACGTGCTGCTGCTCGACGTGACCCCGCTGTCGCTCGGTATCGAGACGCTGGGCGGCGTGTTCACGCGCATGATCGACCGCAACACGACGATCCCGACCAAGAAGTCGCAGATCTATTCGACCGCGGACGACAACCAGCAGGCCGTGACGATCCGCGTGTTCCAGGGCGAGCGCGAAATGGCGGCGGACAACAAGCTGCTCGGCCAGTTCGACCTGGTCGGAATTCCGTCGGCGCCGCGCGGCGTGCCGCAGATCGAAGTCACTTTCGACATCGACGCCAATGGCATCGTCAACGTCTCCGCGAAGGACAAGGGCACCGGCAAGGAGCAGCAGATCCGCATCCAGGCCTCGGGCGGCCTTACCGACGCCGACATCGAGTCGATGGTGCGCGACGCGGAGAAGTTTGCCGAGGAGGACAAGAAACGCCGTGCCGCGGCCGAGGCGAAGAACAATGCCGAGAGCCTGATCCACACCACCGAGCGCCAGCTCCAGGAGAATGGCGACAAGGTCGACGCGTCGCTCAAGTCCGAGATCGAAGGCGCGATCGCGCAGGCGAAGTCGGCGGTCGAGAGCGGCGATGCCGAAGCGATGACGCGCGAGTCGCAGAATCTTGCGCAAGTCGCGATGAAGCTCGGCCAGGCGATCTACGAGAAGCAGCAGCAGTCCGAAGCTTCGCCATCGGCCGCGCCCGCGGGCGAAGCCGGGGGCGAGGAAGTGGTCGACGCCGAATTCTCAGAAGTGGACGACACCAAGGCGTAATCCTGAGGGCATGGAGTGATGGGCGAGCCCGCCGCAATCGCCGCCGAGTTCAACGATCGCTTCGCCGCGGCGTGGAACGACGGCTCTGCGGAGGCGCTCGCCGCGCTCTATGCCCCGGATGCCCTGCTGGTCGGACGCGCGGTCGTTTCCGGGCGTGCGGCCGTTGCCCAGGCGCTGGTCGCTCTGCGTGCACAAGGCTGGGATAGCGTGTCGTTGAATCCCGTAGCAGCGCGGCGTTCGGGTGATGCGATACTGGTGGTAAACGACTTTTGCGCCATCGGTGGCGCAGGCAAGCTGGAAGCACGGTCGAGTCAGGTGCTGGTCGAAGTGGATGGCAGTTGGCGTTCGGCAATGCATACTGCCGCCTAGGGGGAGTGAGGCGTTCAGATGGTGACGGAATGGAGAACCATCGGTGAATCGATGGGGCGGGCATGACTAGCGAAGTCGATTATTACGAAGTGCTGGGCTGCGCGCGCGGGTCGGACGACGCGACGCTCAAGGCTGCCTATCGCAAGCTGGCGATGCAATATCACCCGGACCGCAACGACGGGTGCAAGGATAGCGAAGCCAAGTTCAAGGCAGTCAGCGAAGCCTATGATGTACTGAAGGATCCGCAGAAGCGCGCGGCCTATGACCGTTACGGGCATGCCGCGTTCCAACAAGGCATGGGCGGCGGCGCGCAACAGGATTTCGGTGCCTTCTCGGACCTGTTCGAAAGCGTGTTCGGCGAGTTCATGAACGGCCGGGGCGCAGGCGGTGGACGCCAGCAGCGGCGCGGTGCCGACCTGCGCTACGACATGGACATCTCGCTCGAGGAAGCGTTCCACGGCAAGGCGACTCAGGTGACGATCGACGTTTCGTCGAGCTGCGACACCTGCAGCGGTTCCGGCGCGGCGCCCGGAACCCGCGTAAAGACCTGCGCGACGTGCCACGGCCAGGGCAAGGTCCGCGCGACCCAAGGCTTCTTCATGGTCGAGCGAACTTGTCCGGCATGCCACGGCCAGGGTGAGACGATCACCGATCCGTGCCGCGACTGCCGCGGCGAGGGCCGCACCGACAAGACCAAGACGCTGTCGATCAACGTACCGCCGGGCGTCGATGAGGGCACGCGCATTCGCCTGGCCGGCGAAGGCGAGGCCGGTGCGCGCGGCGCGCCTGCCGGCGATCTGTACATTTTCATCCACGTTCGCAAGCACGCGCTGTTCGAGCGCGAAGGCACCAATCTGTACGCACATGCGCCGATCAGCTTCACTACGGCGGCGCTGGGCGGCGAGATCACCATTCCGGGACTCGACGGCGAGAATCACGTGATCCGCGTCGCGCCGGGCACGCAATCTGGTCGCGAGATGCGCCAGCGCGGTGCAGGCATGCCGGTGCTCCAGGGCCGGGGCCGCGGCGACATGGTCGTGCGCATCGACGTCGAAATGCCGACCAAGCTGTCAGCCCGACAGCGCGAGCTGCTCGAGGAATTCCGCAAGACCGAAACCGGCGAGGAATGCCCGAAGTCGCAGGGCTTTTTCGCCAAGGTGAAGTCGGCGCTCGGCTGATAGTCTGTTCTCGGATGCGCCCTCCGGGCACCGCCTCGAAATGCGCTCTTCCGCGCATTTCCAAACAGACTCGCTGAATATCGGCTGTCAGGTCGATTCAGACATAGCTCAGCGCGACTCGCATACTCCTCCATCATCAGGCGGTCGCGTCCGCCGGAAAGTGGAGGACAAGATGCGTAAGATTCTTCTGGGCCTGTTGGCCATCGCCGCCGCCGCACCCGCAATTCCGACCGCCGCGGTCGCGCAGGACTGGCGTTATGACGGTTACGAGCGCGACTATCGCGACGGCCGTTACGTCCAGTACGACAATCGCGACGACCGCTACGGCCGCTACAATTCTTACGAACAGCGGGGCTATGGCCGCTATTACGACCGCCGCGGCTATTATCACGGCCCGTCTTGGCGCGGGCGCGACGGCCGCGCCTATTGCCGCCGTTCGGACGGCACCACCGGCCTGATCGTCGGCGGCGTCACCGGCGCGCTGCTGGGCCGCACGATCGACACGCGCGGCGACCGCGCGCCCGGCACGCTGCTTGGCGGCGCGATCGGCGCGCTGCTAGGTCAGGCGATCGAAAAGGACGGCGCGCGCTGCCGTTGATCGATCGACGCATGGGATGAAGGGCCCGGCGGTTTCGTCGGGCCTTTCTTGCGTCTGGCGATCGCCCGGCGCGGGGCGAAATCGAATCGCGCTTTGACCGGTCAGGTTGATCCCATCGCGCTTTAGTCGCGGAACACGCGCGCGAAGATCGTGTCGACGTGCTTGAAGTGATAGTCGAGGTCGAATTTCTCGGCGATCGCTTCGGGGCTGAGCGCGGCAGTCACTTCGGGGTCGGCCTGGAGCAGCGCGAGCAGCGAGAGCTGGCCGTCCGATTCCCAAACTTTCATCGCGTTGCGCTGGACCAGCCGATAGGCATCCTCGCGGCTCACGCCCGCCTGGGTGAGCGCGAGCAGCACGCGCTGCGAATGGACCAGGCCGCCCATGCGATCGAGATTTTTCTGCATCCGCTCGGGATAGACGAGCAGCTTGTCGATCACGCCGGTAAGCCGCGCGAGCGCGAAATCGAGCGTGATCGTCGCGTCGGGGCCGATATAGCGCTCGACCGACGAGTGCGAGATGTCACGCTCGTGCCACAGCGCGACATTCTCCAACGCCGGGATTGCCGCGCTGCGCACCATGCGCGCGAGGCCGGTTAGATTCTCGGTGAGCACCGGATTGCGCTTGTGCGGCATCGCCGACGAACCCTTCTGCCCTGGCGAGAAATATTCCTCGGCCTCAAGGACTTCGGTGCGCTGCAAATGGCGGACTTCGGTCGCGACTCGTTCGATCGAGCTCGCAATCACGCCGAGCGTCGCGAAGAACATCGCATGGCGGTCGCGCGGGATGACCTGCGTCGAAACCGGCTCGACGCGCAATCCGAGCCTGGCGGCGACATGTTCCTCGACGCGCGGATCGATGTTGGCAAAGGTGCCGACAGCGCCCGAGATCGCACAGGTCGCGACATCGGCGCGCGCCGCCCTGAGCCGGGTGCGCGCGCGATCGAATTCGGCATAGGCCTCGGCCAGCTTGAGGCCGAAAGTGACCGGTTCGGCATGGATGCCATGGCTGCGGCCGATCGTCGGCGTCGTCTTGTGCTCGTACGCGCGGCGCTTGATCACTTCGAGCAGCCGGTCGAGGTCTTCTAGCAATATGTCCGCGGCGCGGCTGAGCTGAACGGCGAGGCAGGTGTCGAGCACGTCGGAACTGGTCATGCCCTGGTGCATGAAGCGCGCCTGGTCGCCGACATGCTCGGCGACCCAGGTGAGAAAGGCGATGACGTCGTGCTTGGTCACCGCTTCGATCGCGTCGATCGCGGCGACGTCGATTTTGGGATTGGTCGCCCACCAGTCCCACAGCGCCTGCGCCGCCGCCTTGGGCACGACGCCGAGTTCGGCCAGCGCGTCGGTGGCGTGCGCCTCGATCTCGAACCAGATGCGAAATTTGGCTTCGGGCTCCCACAAGGCAGTCATTGCCGGACGGGCATAGCGGGGAACCATTGTGCGCCTTTCGATTGGGGAACGGCGGCGCGATAGCAGCGGCCCCGCAGCGCTTCAACCAAGTGCCAACGGCAGCGCCTGGTGCGTGGACAGTCCCCGGAACCATCCTGTTCTCGCGTGCCCGGCAATCGGCGATCGATTCCCGCATCGTCGCAAATCTGGCACGGAGTCACGGCGAAACGAGCCTCGGAACCGATGGAGTGCGGTGGGAGGGGCCCTGGCGGCAGGAACCGGGGCAAAGCGCGACGGTTCAATCGCGCAACAAGGGGGTCCACGCGCGAGACATAAGAACCCGCGCTCGATGCTAAAGGAAATTGAATGCTGAAAACGATGCTGATGGCCGGCGCGGCGTTGATCGCGGTCCCGGCGATGGCGCAGGATGCGCCGCAGACTGCAACTCCCACGACTCCGCGAACCGAAGCGCTTCCACCGTCCGACGCGCAGCAAGGTGCTGCGGCGAGCCCGTCGCAGAGTGCGCCTGCACCCGCATCGCAGGACGCGACTGCCGCCGCGCCCGCGGCTACCCAGCCCGCGACCACGACATCGCAAGTCGCGCAGGTCGTGCAGTCGGAGTTCCCCGGCTACGACAAGGACAAGAGCGGTACGCTGAGCAAGGCCGAGTTCGGCGACTGGATGGGCGCGCTGCGCAAGGCTTCCGACGCGAGCTTCAACCCCGCGTCGCCCGAAGCGGCGAGTTGGTCGGCGCAGGCGTTCGCGGCCGCCGATACCGACAAGAATGGCAGCTTGTCGCAAGCGGAGCTGACGGCGTTCCTCGCCAAGGGCAAATCGTAAGGCGGGCGGTTCCAGCATGAGGTGGCCGCCGGGGAATCCGCCCCGGCGGCCTCCATGTGTGCGCTTCAGATCAGGCCCAATCCGCGGAGGCTCGAATGGCCGTGCGCGCCGATGATGACATGATCATGGAGCGCTATCCCGAGCCGTTTGGCTGCCTCGGCGACGTTGCGCGTAATCTCGATGTCGGCGCGGCTCGGCGTCGGATCGCCGCTCGGATGGTTGTGCACCAGGATGATCGCCGCCGATTGCAGGTCGATCGCGCGTCGGATGACCTGGCGGACATAGACGGCCGCCTCGTCGACGTTGCCTTCGTGCATCAGCTCGTCGCGGATCAGCATGTTCTTCGAATTGAGATGGAGCACGCGCACCCGCTCGATCGCATGGTGCGCCATGTCAGCGTGCAGATAGTCGAGCAGCGCTTGCCAATTGCCGAGCACCGGCCGTTCCATCGCCTCCGCACGCAGCAGGCGGAGCGCCACGGCATGCGCGGCCTTTAGCGCAGCGATCGAGGTCGGCTTCACCTTGAGCCGCCTGAACGCCTCGGCGTCGGCGTCGGCGCTGAGCAGCGCGCCAATCCCGCCGAACTCGCGCAGCAGTGCCTTGGCGAGCGGCTTGGTGTCGATGCGAGGAATCGTCAGCGCGAGCAGATATTCGATCAGTTCGTGATCGAGCAGCGCATCCGATCCGCCGTCGAACAGCCGCTGCCGCAGGCGCGCGCGGTGACCGCTGTTATCGGGTGCGTCGGACATCGCGGCGTTTGTCCCGCGTAACGCCGGCGGTTTCAAGGGAGCGTGCGGGAAGCAATGATTGCTATGCACGCCAGCAATGTTGACTCGGCGGATTTGGCTTCCTAAAGCGCGCTCGCGTCGAGGCACTGCCCTTTGCGCAGCTGCTGCCGCGCCCGATTGCGGCGGCATTTTCATTTCAGGACCGCCCGAACTGCCTTGTCTGACGACCGTGCCTCCGATGACCTTGACCGCCGCATCGCCGCGGCAAAGGCGACGGCTGAGCCCGGCGAGGCGCGTCCGGCGAAGCCAGCCAAGGGCTATGCCCAGGGCTCGCGCGTGTTGGCCGAGTTGATCGGTGCACCGCTCGGCGGCGGCGTGATCGGCTATGCGCTGGACTATTGGCTCGGCACCAGCCCCTGGTTCCTGCTGGGCCTGCTGGCGCTGTCGGTCGCGGTGGCGTTCCGCAACATCTACCGGATTTCGAAGGAGCAACCCGAGTGAGCGCGGGCAAAATCGACCCGATGGAGCAATTCCAAGTTGGTCCCATCGTCCCTCTGAAGATCGGGGCATACGACCTCTCCTTCACCAACTCGGCGCTCTTCATGTTCGTCGTGCTCGGCCTGCTCGCCTGGTTCATCTCGGGCGGGCTGAAGGGCCGGCTGGTGCCGTCGCGCTGGCAACTCGCCGCCGAAGGCGCCGTGGGATTCATCGACAACATGGTGCAGACGAGCATCGGAAAGGGCGGCAAGAAGTTCGCGCCGTACATCTTCTCGCTGTTCTTCTTCATTCTGTTCGCGAACCTGGTCGGCGTGATGCCGCTCGCGGTGGTGCCAGGGCTGCACACTTTCGCCGTGACCAGCCACATCACCGTGACCGCGGTGCTCGCCTTCTTCTCGTTCGGCATCGTGCTGGTGGTCGGGCTGGTCAAGCACGGGCTGAAGTTCTTCTCGCTGTTCGTTCCGCACGGCGCGCCATGGTGGCTGATGCCGGTGATCGTGCCCGTCGAGTTCATCTCGTTCATGGTGCGCCCGTTCAGCCTCGGGTTGCGCTTGTTCGTCGCGATGACCGCCGGGCATATCCTGCTCGAAGTGTTCGGCAGCTTCGCCGTGCAGGGTCTCAACGCGGGACTCAGCGGCAGCCCGATCGGCATTGCCGTGTGGTTCGCGTCGATGCTCATGATCATCGGCGTGAGCGCGCTCGAACTGCTGGTGTGCGCGATCCAGGCCTATGTGTTCGCGCTGCTGACTTCGCTGTATCTCCACGACGCGGTGCATCTGCACTAAGGCGCGGACCGGATTTTCTCGAATTACCTAAGGAGCTTGAAATGACTGACGTTGGTGCAATGTACATCGGTGCCGGCCTCGCGGCGATCGGTATCGGCCTGGCCGCGCTGGGCGTGGGCAATGTGTTCGGCTCGTTCCTCGAGGGCGCGCTGCGCAATCCGGGTGCTGCCGACGGTCAGCAGGGCCGTCTGTTCATCGGCTTCGCCGGTTCGGAACTGCTGGGCCTGATCGCGTTCGTCGTCGCGATCCTGATCCTGTTCGTCGTCCGCCACTAAGCAACGGAGGCCTCGGCCCATGCCGCAGCTATCCCAGGCCGGCGAGATCTACGCCTCGCAGCTGTTCTGGCTCGCGATCGTTTTCGCGCTCGTCTATTTCGGGATCGGCAGGCTGATGGTGCCCAGGATCGAGCGCACGATCGAAAATCGCAACGCGCTGATCCAGGGCGACATCGCCGCGGCCGAGGCTGCCCGCGACACCGCGCGCCGCATCCAGGAGGCGTATGACGCCGGCCTGGACGGTGCGCGGGGCGAAGCAAGCCGCCTGACCGGTGCCGCCAAGGCCGAAGCTTCGGCCGCTACTGAAGCTCAGGTCAAGGCGGCGACTGCCAGCAACGAAGCGCGGATCGCCCAGGCGACCGCCGACGTCGAGGCGCGTGCGCGCGAGGCGGAAACCGAAGTCGAGGCGGCGACCGTGGACGCCGTCGATGCGATCGTGGCCAAGCTCTCGGGGCTTGCGGTCGATCGCGCGACAATCGAGCAGACTGTGAAGGCAGTGTCGGCACATGGCTGAACCAGCGCATTTGACGGCAGCGACGGGCACGCTCGAGCTGCATCAGGAACCGAGCGCGCTGTTCCTGACCGCACCCGGCTGGGTGGCGCTCGCGATGCTCATCGTGATCGGGATCATCCTTTGGCAGAAGGTGCCGGCGATGATCGGCCGCGCGCTCGACGCCAAGATCGCCGGAATCAAGAAGCAGATCGACGAAGCCGCGAAGCTGCGTTCGGAAGCCGAGGCGCTACTCGCCGAGGCGACTGCGCGCAACGCCGCGAGCGCCAACGACGCCGCCGAGATCGTCGCGCACGCCGAGCGCGAAGCTGCGGCGTTGCGCGCCAAGGCCGAAGCGGACGCAGCGGAGCTGATCAAGCGCCGCGCCAAGATGGCCGAAGACAAGATCGCCGCTGCCGAGCGTGCAGCGATCAGCGCGGTGCGCGCCAAGGCGGCCGATACCGCCACCAAGGCGGCGGCGATGATCATTGCGGAGAAGCACGGCGCGGATGTGGACAAACCGCTCGTCGACAAGACGATCGCCAGCCTCAACCGGCTGAACTGATTTCGCCACAAGCGAGATTCACGGCCTTCGGAGCGTAGGTTCCGGAGGCCGTTCCCTTATGTACCGCGGAGCCGATTTCGCAGCGCCGCGGGTGGCGCGGCCCGTTGCTTGTGCCTAAATCGGCACCCCATGTCCGACCCCAATTCGCCGAGCCGATTCAACGAGGAAAAGGCCACTTACGCAGTCCGCGGTGCCGATACGCCCGATCTCGATGCGGGGGTGGCGGCGATCCGCAACGTGCTCAAGACGCTGCCGGTGCGTCCCGGCGTCTATCGCATGCAGGATGCGCGCGGCGACGTGCTCTACGTCGGCAAGGCGCGCGCGCTCAAGAATCGCGTGACCAACTACACGCAAGTCGCGCGGCTGTCGAAGCGGCTGCAGCGGATGGTCGCGCAGACGCGCAGCATGACGATCGTCACTACCAACAACGAAGCCGAGGCGCTGCTGCTCGAGGCGCAGCTGATCAAGCGCTTTCGCCCGCCGTACAATGTGCTGCTGCGCGACGACAAAAGCTTCCCGTTCATCCTGCTCCGCCAGGACCATGACTTCCCACGCGTCCAGCTCCATCGTGGCGCGCGGCGCTTCAAGGGCGATTATTTCGGCCCGTTCGCCGGCGCGGGGCAGGTGCGCAAGACATTGAACGCGCTGCAGAAACTGTTCCTGCTGCGCTCGTGCACCGACGGCTTCTTCGCGACGCGCGACCGGCCGTGCCTGCTCTACCAGATCCGCCGCTGCTCGGCGCCGTGCGTCGGGCGCATCGACGCGGCGGGCTATGCCGAGCTGGTCGACGATGCGCGCGACTTCCTCCAGGGCAAGTCGACCCAGGTGCAGGCCAAGCTGGGCGAAGCGATGCAGGCGGCGGCGGAGCAGCTCGATTTCGAGCAGGCCGCGGTGCTTCGCGACCGGCTGAAGGCGTTGACGTTCATTCAAGGCAGCCAGGCGATCAATGCCGAAGGCGTCGGCGACGCCGACGTGTTCGCGCTCGCGAGCAAGTCGGGGCTGATGGCGATCGAGGCCTTCTTCATTCGCGGCGGGCAGAATTGGGGCCACCGCAGCTTCTTCCCGGCGCACACGCAGGACGTGCCCGAGGACGAAGTGCTGTCGCAGTTCCTGATGCAATTTTACGAGGAAGTGCCGCCGGCGAAGAACGTGCTGGTCGACCGCGAATTGCCCGAGGCCGAACTGCTCGCCGAGGCAATGGCGGAACGCGCCGGGTTCAAGGTTGCGCTAAGCGTGCCGCAGCGCAGCGCCCGCCGGCGGCTGATGGAGCAGGCGGCGCGCAACGCCGTCGAGGCGCTCGACCGGCGGCTCGCCGAATCGACGACGCAGGCGAAGCTGCTTGCCGAAATCGCCGACATCTTCGAACTGCCCGAGCCGCCCGACCGGATCGAAATCTAC
>Ga0105248_10005408_pt1 | contig 14041 bp, 11 predicted proteins | sample KBSS34metaG_FD_81524 | JGI IMG/M metagenome (GOLD analysis project Ga0105248, IMG submission 81524) | Switchgrass rhizosphere microbial communities from Kellogg Biological Station, Michigan, USA - KBS S3-4 metaG | ecosystem: Host-associated > Plants > Roots > Rhizosphere > Soil | place...
ATGGTGGCCGGCGGGTTCGGATCGAGGCCGACGCCGCGAAGGAAGACCCACTGCGTGCCGCCCAGATAATCGCTGCCCGGTGCGAAGGCGAGCGAGTAGGCGACGGTGGCCCACAGCACGCCGACGAAGCCGAGGGAGATGAAACTCATCATCATCGTGTTGAGGGTGTTTTTCGAGCGAACCAGTCCTCCGTAGAAAAATGCGAGGGCCGGCGTCATCAGGAGCACGAGCGCCGTCGAAATCAACATCCAGGCGGTATCAGCAGGGTTCATGCGTACCTCGGGCGCGGGCCATTTGGGAGCCGCGCGGATTGAGGCCCGGAAAAGGGCCAAAACTGTCGCCTTCTTAGGCAAGCTCGTTGCCATGGTCGAGGTCTGATGTGTGTCTGTAACTACTTGTGTAAATGGATGTTAGGTGTTCTGATCTATGTAATGGCGAGATACAAAAGTGTATAATGAATCAATAAAAGTAACAATTCTGTCGATTTTTACCGAACCGTTTCATCGCCTTCATCGCGCCGGCACGGGGACGTCCACGCGAAAGCCGCCCCTCTTGCCGGTCGGGTGCGACCAATCGACAGCGTTGTATGAATCCCTTATGAAGCGCCAATAGTGTCGCTTCTGCCGCGAGCCCGCCAGCGCAGATTTCAATCCTTACATTTATGTCGAACTGAACAATGAAGCGTACCTAATTGTCGGTCGACTTCCTGCGGAGGCGGGACGGGATTTTCCGCGCGCGCCCGGCGATTTCCGGCGAAAACACTCGCATTCCTGCGGGTTCCGCGCAGCCCGACCGTATGGCGTTTCTCTTGCTATTCACCAGGCCGACAGCTTTTTTTCGACGCGCGGGTGCGTCGACGATTTCGACGCGACCCTGCGTCGATGATGAGGTGCGTTGATGACGAAGACGATGCGTGTGTGGCAGCAGTCGGTTCGCCTGGTACTGGCGGGAGCCGCGTTCGCGGCGTGCGTGGGCTCGGCGGCAACGGCGTCGGCACAGTCGACGATCTTCAACATCCCCACGACCGATACCGTGTCGCCGAAGAAGGGGTATTTTGAATTCGATTATCTGGTCCAGCTGCCGGCACCGGACGAAGGGCAGTTCCAGGTCTTCACCCCGCGCTTCGTCGCTGGCGTCACTCCGATGATGGAAGCCGGCGTGAACTTTGGCAACGTCCACTACGCCGACGGTGGCGGCACCTTCGCGTCCATCCAGCCGAACGTCAAATACAAGTTCTTCGCGAACGACGACAAGGGTCTTGCGGCGGCGGCTGGCATCATCGGCTACTTTGCCCTGAACAAGACGGACGAGACCGACAACTTCGGGCAGTACTACGTGAACTTCAGCAAGAAGATCAAAAGCGGGGCACGATTCCACGTCGGCGGGTGGGGGTCGATCTCTTACGGGGACGACAACACGGGCGGCGTGCTGCTCGGCTACGAACAGCCGCTTTCGAAGACCATCAGCTTCGTGACCGACTGGTTCAGCGGCAATAACTTCTGGGGTTACTGGACGCCAGGCATCTCCGTCGTGCTGCCGCACAGCGGTCTGCTGAACATCGGTTATAGCATCGGGAACAACAGCTACAACGACGACCCGGGCAACGATACGCACAACAAGGCCTTCTTCATCTACTACGGCATCACGTTCCCGTAGTCGAGAAGAGAATCGGGGAAACCTGTCGCGCCGCGCCGCATCGGCGCGAGTGACGGCACGAGTTTCCCTCGTTGACTGTTCCACGCGCCGCCGCCAAGATGTGAGGCGGAGGGGCGATGACACGACGCGAGTGCAGGTCGAGGGCGAGTGGTGGGCCCATCCGAGTCCTGGTCCTGGCCGGAGCGCTCGGCGTCTCTATGCTGGCCGGTCGGACGGCGTCAGCGCAGAGTGGAAATACCGCGAACCAGGGCGCGCTGAAGTTCACCGGCACGCTCGATGTTCCCTCGGTTTACGTGTTCCGGGGCATCGTGCAGGAGAGCGATCCGAAACTCACCCTGCAGCCGGCGGCGGACGTGACCGGGCGGGTGAAGTCGGGTGACGGTGCGTTCAAGACAATCGATGTCAGTCTCGGCGTGTGGAACAGTCTTCAGACCGGATCGTCGGGCAGCGATGGGCCCACGGACCGGCTGCACTACGAAGAAGACTTCTACACGATGCTGAAGCTGGGCCTCGGCGGCGGGTTCGGGGTCAGCGCCGAGTACGTGGCGTTCACCAGTCCGAACCTGATGAAGGACACCGTTCAGGAATTTCAGCTCGCGGTGACCAGGAGCCGGACCTTCAATCCGTACGCGCTGTTCGCGTTCGAGTTGACCGACCAGTCGCTGGATCTCGGCGAGCACAAAGGCACTTACGGCGAGTTCGGCGTGGCGCCGAGCTGGCGGCTCGGCAAGCGACTGACGGTGACGGTGCCGGCGAAGGTCGGCTTGAGCCTGAAGGACTACTACGAGTTGAACGGTGTCGATCACACGTTCGGATTTTTCGACGTCGGGGGGCTCGCCACGTTTCCGCTCGGTTTGCCGGCCGGTGCCGGCGCGTGGAATCTGCATGGAGGCGTGGACGTCATCGCGATGGGTGACAAGGCGAAAGCGGCCAACGACGGCAACGGATCGAAGGTTGTCGCGCTGATCGGGATCGGCGTCACCTACTAGAGGTCTGCAGCGAACGTCGCCGGTCCGCGTCGCGATGCCTCCCGCGACCTGGAGCGGCGGCTCCTCGCGCACACGAGGGCGGCGGGCATACCGTCGCCCTCTTTTTTTCCGGGGTGCGCGGGCGGCCACGGTGCCTGCCGCTGACAAAATTGTTGAATGTATATGGCCTTGCGACAATTGCGTCGTTTCGGCACCGGATCGCAGCCGGGCGAGAAGTCCACGAATCGTTCAGGAAAAGCTCGATTTTGGTGGTTTTTCGGCGACTCACCCGGCCGGTGCCGGTCTTGCTGAGGAGACTACGCCACGTGCAGGTCGAGCTCAAAGGTCCGGGATCGTTGAAGGCGTCGATGCAGGGTGGGCGAGGTGTCTCGTGGGATATCGCACACTGTTCGCAGGAGGAATTTCCGACTACGATACGCTTCGAGCCCGGCATCTGACGGGCCTGCCGATCTATTCACGCCCGCGATCGATGTCCGAACCCAACTCTTCGCCGGTTTCGCGTCCAGGCCCGCCTCCCGGGCCCGATCCGCGTGTCGCCCGCGCGCAGCGCCTCGAGGGCGCCCGCCGCGAGCTCATCGCCGCCACGCAGCGCGGCGAAGGTGGACGCAACGCCCTGCGCCAGTACTCGCACCGGATGGACGCGCTCGTCCAGCAGTTGTTCGCGGAGGCCGGCCAAGCGTCGCAGCCGGTGGCCGTCTTCGCGCTCGGCGGCTACGGCCGCCGCGAGCTGTGCCTGCACTCCGACATCGACCTGCTCGTCATGTTTGCCGCCACCATCGGGCCGCCCGACGAGAAATTCCTTCATGCGTTCCTGAATCCGTTGTGGGACCTTGGGCTGACGGTCGGCCATCACGTCCGCGAGGTCCCCGAAGGCGCGGGTCTCGAAGCCGACAACCCGGAATTCCTGCTGGCGCTGACCGACGCGCGCGCCATCGTCGGCGACGCTACGCTGCTCGATCAGTTCCTGGCCGCCTCGAACATGGCGCGAACCGCCACGAGAACGCTCGATGCGCTCAAGGCGCTGATTGCCGAGCGCCACGCCAAGTTCAACGACACGCTCTATCAGCTGGAACCCGACATCAAGGAAGCGCCGGGCGGCCTGCGCGATCTGTTCGGCGCCCAGACGATTGCGATGCTGACCGATCCGATTCTTCTCGGGCAGGGCGGCGCCGGACCGCGCGCCCTCGAGGACGCGGAAGAATTCCTCCTGAAGGTGCGCTCGATCCTGCACCTCGAGGCCAAGCGGCATCACAACATCCTCGGTCATGAGCTCCAGGAACGCGCCGCCGAGGTGCTGCGCTACTCCGGCGCTTCGCCGCGCCAGCGGGTCGAGCGCTTCATGGGCGACTACTTCCGCCATGCCCGCTCGATCGACCGTTCACTGCGGTGGGCGCTGCGTGCGGCGCCGGCGCCGATCGGCCGCAATCTGGTCCGTGCCGCGGACGGTATCCGCTTCGTCGACGCGCGCGCCGCGGCCGAACGGCCGGAAACCTGGCTCGCGCTCTTCCAGGCCGCGCTCGATCACGATACCGCCGTATCCGACGATGCGCTGTCGTGCATTCATCAGAACGCCGGCCGTTTCGCGCCCGAGGATTTCCTGCCGGGCGCCGCGCATCGCGACGCGCTGCTGCGCTTCCTGAAGCCGCGCCGCGGCCTGTACGCCCGCCTGTCCGAGATGCACGATTCGGGGCTCCTCGGCCAGATGATTCCCGAATTCAAGGCCATCAACTGCCGCGTCGTCCGCGACTTCTACCACAAGTACACGGTGGACGAGCACACGCTGCTGACGATCAAGAATCTCGAGCGGCTGGCCGATCCCGCGCGTCCCGAGCGCGAGCGGTTCGCGCGGCTCCTGACCGAGCTCGACGCACCCGAGCTGCTGGTGCTGTCGCTGCTGCTGCACGACGTCGGGAAGTGGACCGATGAAGATCACGCGACCGAGAGCACCCGCATGGCGCGCCAGCTCTTCGAGCGGCTCGATCTCGAGCAGGAGTCCCGCGACTTCGTGGAATTCCTGGTCAGCCAGCACCTCAAGATGTCGCTGGTCGCCTTCCGGCGCGATACCGAGGACCCGGAAATCGTCCGTCAGTTTGCGGATCTGGTCGGCGTCGAAGACCGCCTGAAGGCGCTGTGCCTGATGACCCTGGCCGACGTCGAAGCCGTGAGCCGCGAGACGCTGACGCCCTGGAAAGAGGAGCTGCTCTGGCGGCTCTACGTCGACACCTACAATTTCCTCACGCTGGCCTACGGCGACGAGGTCATCGACCGCGACCACTCGGCGCACTCCGCGCTCAGTGCGAACCGGCCGGCAGACGTCTCGGCGGAAGAAATCGCCGAGTTCCTCGAAGGGTGGCCGCGCCGCTACCTGCAGCTCTTTTCGCCCGCCGCCGTCTTTCATCACGTCCGCCAGGCCCGGGATATCGGTCCGGACGCGGTCAAGGCCTGGCTGGAGCGCAGCGATGCGGGCTGGGAACTGACCGTGCTCACCTACGACAAGCCGTTTCTGTTTTCGAATATTTCGGGCGTCCTGTCCTCGTTCGGGATGGACATTCAGCGCGGGTTCGCGTTCACGAAGCCGTCCGGGCCGATCGTCGACGTGTTCCATTTCACCGACGAAGAGCGCTTCCTGGAGTTGAACGAAGGCGGCGAGGCGCAGCTGCTCAAGACGCTGCAGGAAGTGCTGACGCGGCGCCTGGACGTGGCGGTCCGGCTCAAGGGTCGGGAGGAGGGCGCGTTCCGGCGTCGTCTACCGGGATTCGCCCCGGTCATCCACTGCGACAACGAGTCGTCGCGGCGCTACACCATCGTGGAAATCGTGGCGGAAAATGCGCTCGGTCTGCTATACCGTGTCAGTCGAGCCATGTCGGAGCTGGGATGTGACGTGGATCTCGTCCTGATCGGGACCGAGGGACGCCGGGCCATCGACGTGTTCCATCTGACGCGGAACGGCGAGAAGCTGACCGCGGCCCAGCAGCTGGAAGTGACGGACAACCTGCAACGCGTTCTGGAGGGACGCCCATGAAGCTGATTAAGTCCATCGTTCGACCCAATAAAGTGGATGAGGTGAAAGCCGCGCTCGAAAAGCTCCAGATTTCCGGGATGACCGTCACCGAGGTCCGTGGCCACGGCAAGCAGAAGGGGCACACGGCGATCTATCGCGGCCAGGAGTACAACGTCAGCCTTCTCCCGAAAATGGAGATTGAAGTCGTCGTCCCGGACTCGATGGCCGACGAGGCCATCAAGGCGATCATCGAGGCGGCGCGCACCGGTGAAATCGGCGACGGCCGCGTCTTCGTGATTCCGGTTGGCGAGAGCTACAAGATTCGGACGGGAGAGAAGGAAGGCTAGACCCAGAGCGGGTTTCATTTCATTCGCCCTGCCGGCCAGGAATGCGGGCCGGTTCAGGGCGCGGGCGGCGTCTTCAGATCCTTGATGATGAAGACCTTCTCGCCGGGTCGAATCAGACCCAGCTCACGGCGGGCCAGTTCCTCAATCGCCGTGGGATCGTCCTGCAGCCGGCGAATTTCCTCGCGCAGCCGATCGTTCTCCGCACGCTGCCGCACCAGCGAGGCGGACACCTCGTCATACTGCTTCCGCGCCCGGAGCATGGCGATCAGCCCGCGATCCCCAACCAGCATGTCCACGACCAGCAGGGCACCGACCATGAAGAGCGCCAGCTGACCGACCCGCTTCATCTGAAACGGGCGCACGGGCTCAGCCGGTCGCCGTTTGGGAGAAGATGTGGATTCAGCCGTCTTCACGCGCCAAGAACAGTACAACAACTACTTCACATGTACAACTACGAAATGACGTTTTCACGCTCATGAATGAAGTGATTCTCATCCTCACGACCGCTCCAGCTGATGAGCGCGCTGAAGAGATCGCGCGCGTCCTCGTGGACGAACGGCTGGCGGCCTGCGTCAACATCGGCGCGCCGATGATCTCGATCTATCGATGGCAGGGGAGTGTCGCGCGCGAGGCGGAGTCGCAGCTCGTGATCAAGACGACGCGCGACCGCGTGGCCGCCGTCGAGACGCGCCTGCGAACACTACATCCTTACGAACTGCCGGAGTTCCTCGTCATGCCGGTCGGCGCGGCGAGCCAGTCGTACGCGGAGTGGGTCAGCGCGCAGACGTCCGCGCCCGATGCCTGAAGTACTCGAACGCCATCGGCAGCAGTGAGACGAAGACGATGCCGAGCGCGACGAGCGAGAAGTTGTCCTTGATGACCGGCACGTTGCCGAACAGGTAGCCGGCGCCGAGGCACAGCGTCACCCACGCCACGCCGCCGGCGATGTTGTAGAGCGCGAACGACGGGTAGGCCATTTCGGCAGCGCCGGCCACGAACGGAATAAACGTCCGGACAATCGGCGTGAATCGCGCGAGCACCACCGCCTTGCCGCCGTGCCGCGCAAAAAACTCGTGAGCGCGCTCGATATAGATCGGGTTGATCCAGCGGGCCCAGCGCGGGTCGCTCTTTGACTTCTCAATGACCCGTGCGCCGATCGCCCGTCCGACCGAGTAGTTGACCGCGTCGCCGCCGATGGCGGCGACCAGCAGCAGGAGCCCCGCCGTCGTAATGTCGAGGGCGCCGGTCGCGGCGATCGCACCCGCGGCAAAGAGCAGCGAGTCGCCCGGCAGGAACGGCGTGACGACCAGCCCGGTCTCGGCAAAGACAATCAGAAACAGGATCCCGTAAATCCATCGCCCGTAGGTGGCGACGATGTCGAGCAGATACCTGTCGGCGTGCAGCAGCAGATCGACGAGATGGGTCATCAGGACAAGAGGGGATCAGACGGCGTCAAGGGCCTGCGACAGATCGTCTTTCAGGTCCTCGATGTCCTCGAGGCCGGCAGAAATGCGGACCAGCCCGTCGGTGATCCCGAGAGCGGCGCGGCGTTCCGCCGGCACGGCCGCATGGGTCATGGTGGCCGGATGAGAGATGAGCGTTTCGACGCCGCCGAGGCTTTCGGCGAGCGCCATCAGGCGAACGTTGCCGAGGATCCGCCTGGCCGCCTCGAGCGATCCCAGGTCGAACGCCAGCATCCCGCCGAAATCGCGCATCTGGCGGCTCGCGAGCGCATGCTGCGGATGCGACGCCAGGCCGGGATAGTAGACGCGTTTTACCTTGGGATGACCTTCCAGGTACGCGGCCAGGAGGCGACCGGTCGCGCTGTGCCGGCGCATTCTGAGCGGCAGCGTCTTGGTGCCGCGCAGCACCAGCCACGAGTCGAACGGGCTGAGGATCGCTCCGGCTGCGTTCTGCACGAATCCCAGCCACTCGATGTCCTCGTCGCGGGTCGCGATCACGATCCCCCCGACGCTGTCGCTGTGGCCGTTGAGATATTTCGTGGTGCTGTGCGTGACGAGGTCGGCGCCGAATTCGATCGGCCGCTGCAGGCAGGGGCTCGCGAAGGTGTTGTCCACGACCAGGCGCGCGCCGTGCCGGTGCGCGAGATCGGCGGCCTCACGGAGATCCGTCAGGCGCATCACCGGGTTGCTCGGCGTTTCGACGAACAGCAGCCGGGTCGCCGGCGTGAATGCGCGCTCGGTGGCGGCCGGATCGGCCGTGTCCACATACGTGAAGGACAGCTGATAGCGGTTCAACACCCGCTCGAACAGGCGAAATGTTCCCCCGTAGACATTGTCGGAGACGACGACGTGGTCGCCGCTTTTCAGGAGCGACGTGATCGCGTGGATGGCGGCCATGCCCGAGGCGAACGCAAAGCCTTTCTTGCCGTTTTCGATGGCGGCGAGATTCGCTTCGAGGGCCGAGCGCGTCGGATTCTGCGTGCGGGCGTACTCGAACCCCTTGTGCCGGCCCAACTCCTCCTGGACGTAGGTCGAAGTCTGGTAGATCGGCGTGATGATGGCGCCGGTCGCCGGATCGGGCTCCTGTCCTGCGTGGACGCAGATCGTCTCAAACCGTGCGGTAGGTTTCAGCTTCACGGACCCCCTAGAATACATGGTCTAATATCGCGAAGTCCACGCGCCGCAGACCGAATGAAGCACGCACTTCTCAGAACATGGCCCGGACGCGCGATCGTGATCGGCGCGGCGGTGAAGATCGCGGTCATCGCGCTCGGTCTGGTCCTACCGGTGCCGTCGGCGCTCGGCGTCCTCGATACGCTGGCGTCGGTCGCGCTGGTCGGTGCCGGGTTGTACTTCGTCGGCCGCGGGCTGACGTTCGCGACGCAGCGGCTCTTGTGGCGTGTCCGGACGAAACTCATCATCTCGTATGTCTTCATCGGGTTCATCCCGTCGATCCTGATCGTCGCGTTCTTCCTGCTCGGCGGATTGTTCCTGTTCTCGAATTTCAGCTCGTATCTGGTCCAGAACGAGTTTCGATCCCTCGGCGACCGTGCGCTGGCGATTGCCTCGTCAACCGCTCTCGTCATCCAGCGGGCCGGGGGACGCGACCTGAACGCAATCGTCGCGCGCCAGCAGTCGGCACAAGCACAGGCGCTGCCCGGGTTGTCGATCGCCGTCGTCCCCGCCGCCCGGTCCTGCGACGCCACTGGCCGCGCCGACGCGACTCTGACGGCCTCCGCGACAGCCGGTCCGTGGGCGCACGTCCAGCCGCCGGTGACGCTGCCGGACTGGCTCTCGGACTGCCATGGCTTCAGCAGCCTGTTTTCCTACCAGGCCGTGCCGGGCGCGTCGAGCAACGTCGACCTGCTGGTGCGGGCGATCGGGTTCGCCGACATCGGGACGCCGACTTACGCGGTGATCGTCGACGTGCCGGTGGACGATCGCCTCAAAGCCGATCTGCGGGCGAGCACCGGTGTGGACATCGGCACGTTTCAACTGCGCGGCGTCGATGTCCTGCCGCTTCAAGGACGGCCGGCGGTCGCGGCGCCGCAGCCGCCGGCCGTCAGCAGCAGCCTGCCGGTCACTTCCGTGACGTTCCTCGAACACCACGACTGGCAGACTGGTGCCGGGGGGTCGGTGATGGCCTCCATGCAACTGAGCATCCCGGACATCTACCGGAGGATCTCCGCGCAGGCCTCCGGCGACGCGCGATTCAGCCAGGGGCTGCTTCTCGTGCTGGTGGCGATCGGCGGCCTCTTTCTGATCATGCAGGTCTTCGCGCTGATGGCGGGGCTGGGGCTGGCCCGATCCATCACCGGGTCCGTGCACGAACTGTTTGTCGGCACCGAGCGCGTGCGCAAAGGCGACTTCACTCACAAGATCGCCATCCCGGCTCGCGATCAGCTCGGCGGACTGGCGGTCTCGTTCAACTCGATGACCGCCAGCATCGAGGATCTCCTGCGCGAACAGGCCGAGAAGAAGCGTCTCGAGGAGGAACTGCGCATCGCGCACGAAATCCAGATGTCGCTCCTGCCGCAGGGACCGCTCGGCATGCCCGGGCTGTCGGTGACGGCGTTGTGCGTGCCGGCACGCGAGGTCGGCGGCGACTACTACGATTTCTTCCCGATCGACGATCACCGGGTGGGCGTCCTGATTGCGGACGTGTCGGGCAAGGGCACGTCGGCGGCGCTGTACATGGCGGAGATGAAGGGGCTGATGCTCTCGTTGAGCCGCATCCACACCTCACCGCGGGATCTGCTGATCGACGCGAACAAGATCATCGCCGAGCACCTCGACGCGCGCAGCTTCATCACGATGACTTACGCGGTCCTCGACCTGCAGAAGCGGACGATGACTTATGCGCGCGCCGGTCACACGCCGCTGATCTATCTGGCGACCAACGGGGCGGAACGCCAGCTGCACGTCCTGGCGCCGGACGGCCTGGTCGTCGGCCTCAAGATCGACAACGGCGAGACGTTCAATCGCCTGCTCCGCGAAGAGACCATGCCGATTCATTCCGGGGATCTGCTGCTGCTGTTCACCGACGGCATTACTGAAGCCATGGATGCCAGCGACGACTGCTTCGGCGAGGACCGCCTGGCGGAACTGCTCCAGCAGCACGCCGACCTGACCGACGAGGAACTGCGCGAGCGGGTGCTCCGCGAGATTTCCGCGTTCGTCGGCAACGCGCCGCAGCACGACGACATGACGATGCTGATCATTCGCGTCGGCGACGCGGCAATCGATCCGGCCGTCTGCACGGCGGTGGTCGCCGGAGCGGGGGTCTGACGTGAACGAGCTGATCACGATTTTCCGCACGCAGTCCGACGTCGAAGCCAGCATCGTCCGCGCCCTGCTCGAAGCCAACGGGGTCATGTCGGTGCTATCGTCGCCGGTGACCCACGCGCTGTTTCCGCTGACCGTCAACGAACTGGGCGAGGTGCGGATCGCGGTGCACCCGGAGGAAGCGGACGAGGCGCGGCGCATCATCGACAGCCACCGCACCGAAACGACGACCCAGGTGGTGCGGCTGCGGGACGAGTTCGAGACGCTGCAGCGCAGCATCGAGTACCGCTTCCGCGACCGCGGGCTCCTCGAACACGCCATGACCCACACCTCGCGCGCGAACGAGGATGTCAGCGGCGGCGTGGCCGACAACGAGTCGCTCGAGTTCCTCGGCGACGCGGTCCTCGGGTTCGTCGTCGCCGACCTGCTGTTCCGCGAGTTCCCGGCGTCAAACGAAGGGCAGAAGTCGAAAATCAAGGCGTCATTGGTGTCGGCGGCGACGCTGGCCCGATTGGCCGAACGGCTTGCGCTCGGCGAGCACCTGCTCCTCGGCAAGGGTGAAGAAAAGACCGGCGGCCGCCACAAGCTCGCGCTGCTGGCCAACGCCTACGAGGCGCTCATTGCGGCGATCTATCTCGATGGCGGCATCGTGCAGGCGCAGGCGTTCATCGTCCGGGAATTGACGCCGCTCTTGAACGACGTGCGGGAAGGCGGCGCGGTCGGAAAGGATTACAAGTCGGCGCTGCAGGAGTATCTGCAGTCACGGGATCGGTCGCTGCCGGAGTATCGCCTGGCGGGGACGATTGGTCCCGATCATCGCAAGCAGTTCCAAGTCGAAGCCGTGCTCGACGGACAGGCCGTGGCCGAGGGCGGCGGGCCGAGCAAGAAAGAGGCGGAACAGGAAGCCGCGCGGCTGGCGCTCGAGCGGCTCAAGCAGGACGCGCCGCCGTCGGGCGGCCGATAGCGCTCAGTCGATCTCGATGATGCCCCAGTCCTTCCGCTCTTCTTCGATGAGCGTCGCGCCGGCCGACGCCATGACGAGCGCCGGTTCGGGCTGCTGGGGCACGCGCGGCAGCGCGTAGCGGTGCACTTCGCGCGCGACATCCTCTTCGCCCGCCACGGTCGCCCGGCAGTGCAGGCGGACCCACACGCGCAGGAGCGGGTCGGTATAGCTATACCGCTTGTGACGCGCGCTCACGAGATCGACGTCCTCCAGCCAGGAGAGATAGTCCTTGGTTGACCCGGGCGTGCGATGCAGCTTCTGAGAAATCTCGGTCAGCGTGCGCCCTTCTTCTTCCGCGAGGATATCGAGAATCGCCTTGAGGGCGCCGTAGCCGCGGGCGCGATGAAGCCGCAACTCGTAGGAGAACGCGCACTGCTGCGCCAGGCGGCCGTCGGGCGCGATGAGTGCGGCCAGCGCGCTGACGACGTCGCTGGCGCCCGGGCCGCCACGTTCGCGGGCGGCGATGAGTTCGTCGGCCAGGGCGCGCACGTACACCGGACGGCCGTCGGCCAGCGCCTGAACGGTGCGCGCGGTGTATTCAGCTTCGTGGGCGTCGCCGGAGGACAGTTGTCCGGCGGCGAGGCCGAGGATGTCGAGCGTGTCTTCGGCGGTGAGCGCCGGCATGTGAATCACTTCGAACCGTGACGAACGATCGCGCAGGAGACGCAGCGCGCGCGCCGTGTAACGGCTGGTCAGGACGAAACGGTTGCCGCTGGCGGACAGCCCGTCGAGCAGGTCGTGCAGAACCCGGCGCAGGCCGGGGAAGCTCTCGAACGTCCGGAACTCGAGGAATTCATCCAGCAGGAACGTCGCCGCGTCGCCGTTGCCGGCGCGGGCGCGGCCGAAAAATCCAAGCGTGGCGTCGAAGGCCGCTCGGGTGGTCGAGCGCGCGATGTCGCCGGGCGCGAACGGCGTCGCCGCGACCGTCGTGTCGAGAAACCGTTCGGGGGTCGTGGCGGTGCGGTCGACGTTGATGTATTGCGCGTTCGAGCGGCCGATCCGGTCGCGCAGCTGGATCAGCAGCGTGGTCCGGCCGCTGCCGCACCCGCCGAGCAGAACCGGGATGCGCGGTGGAGACGCGTCGAGGGCCGCGAGCACGCGGCGCATGAGAGTGGATCGTGGCGTGAGCATTCGTGCGTCCGAAAGAATAGACCTTAAAAAGCAGCGCGCACGTTGTCAATCGAAAATGAAAATATTTTTCTCTTGACTACCTTGCCGTTCGCGTCGTTTCGTTTGCGCGCATGACGCGGCGCACCGTTCCGAGGTGAGTGGCGAGCGTCCGACGGAGTAGAATCTTAGCCCGATGAAGAATCTCGCAGTCCTCGGTGCGCAGTGGGGCGACGAAGGCAAGGGCAAGATTGTCGACTTGCTGACGTCGCGGTTCGACATTGTCGCGCGGTATCAGGGCGGCCACAACGCCGGGCATACCGTGTATGTCAACGGCGTCAAGTTCGTGCTTCGCCTGATTCCGTCGGGCATGCTGCATGCCGGCATCCGCTGTGTCATCGGCAACGGCGTGGTGGTCGATCCGCAGGCGCTGTTTGCCGAGGTCGACGAACTCACCAGGAACGGGATCGACGTCGAGAACCGGCTGTTTGTCAGCGACAAGGCGCATCTCATCCTCCCGTATCACCGCGACCTCGACCTGCTGTCGGAGGCGCGGCGCGGTGAGCGCAAGATCGGCACGACCTCGCGGGGCATCGGGCCGGCCTACGAGGACAAGATTGGGCGGCGCGGCGTGCGCGTGGCCGATCTGGCCAACCCGATCGGACTCGAGCAGACGGTCCGCGACAACGTGCTTGCCAGGAACCGCCTGGTGCACGACTCGACGATGGACTGGCAGGCGGTGCTGCACCAGGTGCTGGAGGCGGGCAAGCGGCTGCAGCCGATGGTCCGCGACGTCTCGCTGATGCTCGCCGATGCGATGAAGGCGGGCGAGTCGATTCTGTTCGAGGGCGCGCAGGGCACGCTGCTCGACATCGATCACGGGACCTATCCGTACGTCACCTCGTCGAACGCGACGATCGGCGGCGTGTGCACCGGACTCGGCGTCGGACCGAAGGCGATCGGTTCGGTCCTGGGCGTCGTCAAGGCCTACACGACCCGCGTGGGCGAAGGGCCGCTGCCGACGGAACTGACCGGCGAAATGGGCAACCGCCTGCGCGACAGCGGCAACGAGTACGGCGCGGTGACGGGGCGGCCGCGCCGCTGCGGATGGTACGACGCGGTCGCCGTCCGCTACGGCGTGCGCATCAACGGGCTCGACGCCCTCGCGCTGACCAAGCTCGATGTCCTCG
>Ga0105248_10005419_pt1 | contig 14018 bp, 8 predicted proteins | sample KBSS34metaG_FD_81524 | JGI IMG/M metagenome (GOLD analysis project Ga0105248, IMG submission 81524) | Switchgrass rhizosphere microbial communities from Kellogg Biological Station, Michigan, USA - KBS S3-4 metaG | ecosystem: Host-associated > Plants > Roots > Rhizosphere > Soil | place...
CGAGGTCGGCGCCGCGCTGTGCAACTGTCTCGGGTTCGGGTCCAAGAACAGCGCGCTGGTCATCGGCCGCGCCTGAGATCTGGTGATTTGGTGATCCGGTGATGCAGTGATCGTTGCGTGATTGGTTGCTTGAGGGATTTGGTGATGGACATGATTGACATGATTGGAATGATTGATTGGCCAATCCCCAAATCTCCCAATCCTTCAATCCCGCAACGATCACCCAATCACCAAATCACTAAATCACCAAATGGCTGATGTGGTCATTGTCGGCGCGGGCCCTGCGGGGTCGGTTGCGGGGATTGTGCTGGCCCGCGCGGGAGTTGGTGTCCGCCTTGTCGATCGCGCCGCGTTCCCTCGCGACAAGCTGTGTGGCGACACGGTCAATCCGGGCACCCTCGAGCGACTGCGGCGCCTCGGTGTTGACCGCGACCTCGACGCGCGCGCGTTGCGGGTCGACGGCATGCTGGTCACCGGCGACCGCGGCGACGTCATCGACGGCCGCTATCCGCGTGGACAGTCAGGCCGGGCGATCGTGCGGCGCGATCTCGACTGGATGCTCCTCCAGCAGGCGATCGCTGCCGGGTGCGAGTACGAGGCCGCGATCGCCGTCCGGCGCGCGACGGTCGACGAGTCGCGCGGCACTCCTCGTGTCACCGGCGTGGTCGCCGGCGGCGACGGTCACGAGGGCCTGCTGCCGGCCCGCGTGGTCGTGGCGGCTGACGGCCGCCATTCGACGATCGCTTTCGGCCTTGGCCTCGCGCGGCATCCCGCGCGTCCGCGCCGGTGGGCTGTGGGCGGCTACTTCGAAGACGTGGTCCCGCTCTCGATCGACGCAGAGCCCGCAGAGCACGCAGAGAAAGATTCTCTTGGGGGTCAACCAAGAGAGAGAGAGAGAGGTTCTCCGCGAGCTCTGCGTTGTAGGTCGTCGTACGGCGAGATGCACGTGCGCCAGAACTGCTACATCGGCGTGGCGCCGGTGCCGGGCGGCCTGACGAATGTGTGCCTGGTGCGGCCGTCCGGCGCCGGCGATACCGCGCTCGCCGATCCCGCCGGGCTGCTGACGCGCGCGCTGGCCGCCGATTCGCAGCTTCGCGATCGCTTTGCGGATGCGCGGCTCGTCGCACCGCCCGTCGTCCTCGGTCCGCTGGCGGTGGAATCTCCGCACACGACGATCGACGGGCTGCTCTTCGCGGGCGACGCCGCCGGATTCATCGATCCGATGACCGGCGATGGTCTGCGCTTCGCGGTCCAGGGCGGCGAGCTTGCGGCGGCGGCGGCGTTGCAAGCGCTCGAACACGGATGGACCGGTGTCCATGCGCGGCTCGCCCGCGATCGGCGGCGGGCATTCGCGTCGAAGTGGCGCTTCAATCGCGCGCTCCGCGCGCTGGTGTCGTCGGCCCGCGCCATCGATGCGGCGGCGGTCGCCACGCGGCTCGCTCCCGGGATCCTGCGGGCGGTGATCGCGCGTGCGGGAGATTGCGACCTAAGTCACCGTTAGCGGGACGGAGGTTGCCAGCGGGGACGGAGGTTCCTGGTGAGGACGGAGGTCGTGTTCGGCGTCGTCTTCGGCTTCATGCTCGTCGAAGCCCGCCGCGCGGCCACGAACGAGCGGGCTCAACGCGCTCGGGGAGGCGTGGAGCCGCCGGGCGATGTCTATGCGCTGATGCAGCTGATCTACCCCGCGTCGTTCCTGCTGATGCTCGCTGAGGGTACCTGGAGGGGAGCGGTACCTCAGCCGTTCTTCTTCGCGGGCGCGACGCTGTTCCTAGCCGCCAAGGCGCTCAAATGGTGGGCGATTCTCTCGCTCGGCCCATTCTGGACCTTCCGAGTCATCGTCGTCCCGGGATCACGCCGGGTTGTGAGCGGACCCTACCGCTTTGTCCCACATCCGAACTACGTCGCGGTGGTGGGAGAGTTCATCGCCGTCGGGATGATGACGGGCGCAGTGGTGTCAGGACCGCTGGCGCTGCTCGCGTTCGCGGCGCTGCTGGTCAAGCGGATCGGCGTGGAGGCGCGGGCGCTTCACGTGTCGACCCGCTGACGGCTTCCGGCGTCTAAAGAGAAGCGGCGTCGGCCTTTATGGCCCAACCGCGGCACATGGGTTGCAGCCTATAATACAAACGCGATGCGTCGATTCCCCCCTTTCATGCTCGTCGCCTCGCTCGCGGTGTTTGCGCTCCCGTCCTTCGGGACGGCGCAGGCGCCTCGCGGTCGATCGCCCGCACTGCTCGCGCCGTTGCAACTGGCGAATCGCGCGCTGATCGAGGGCAAGTACGACGAGATCGACGCGCTGACCGACAAGCTCGATGCCCGGGATCCGAATGTCGTCGCCGTGCGGGCGCGTGCGTTGATTGCGCGTGGACACTACGGGCAAGCCGAGTCGGCGCTTCGCGCCGTTGTGGGCCGCGCCCCTGCGAGCGAAGCTGCGCTCGAGCTTGGCCTGCTGCAGCACATGCTCGGCAAGCCGGACGCCGTCGCCATTCTCGAAAAGGTGTCACCGCAGGCCGAGACGAGCGACGACCCCGCGGAACTGGTGCGCGCCGCCCGCGCGCTGCGCGCGCTCGGCCGTTTCCAGGAAGCCCATGCGGCGTTCCGTCTGGCTTCGACGACCTCGCCCAACGACCCGGCGATTGAGACCGCGTGGGGCGAGCTGCTTCTCGAGAAGTACAACAAGACCGACGCGATGAAGTCGTTTCAGATCGCCTTGCAGTCCGACCCGCGGTGGGCGCCGGCGCTGCTGGGATCGGCCCGGGCGCTGGACGACGAGAATCCTCCTCAAGCGGTGAGCCTCGCGCGCAAGGCGCTGGAAATCAACCCGTCGTACGTGGATGCCCTGGTGTTTCTCGCCGGTGAGGCCGCCGATTCCAGCCACAACGACGAGGCGCATGAAGCGCTGAAGAAAGCGCTCGCCGTCAACCCGTCCAGCCTCGACGCGCAGGCGCTCGTCGCCGCCCTCGCGTTCGTGCAGGACAAGCCGCAGGAGTTCGAGGCCGCGGCCGACAAGACGCTCGCGATCGCGCCCAGTTACGGCGACGTCTACCGCACGGCCGGCGAACTGGCCGCGCACAACTACCGGTTCGACGAAGCGGTGACGCTCACGCGCCGCGCCCTTTCCCTCGATCCGAAGAATCCGCGGACGCTGGCGGATCTCGGCACGCACCTGCTGCGGACCGGCGACGAGCCGGCGGCCCGGACCGCGCTCGAGGCGTCGTTCAAGATCGATCCCTACAACAAGATCACCTTCAACCTGCTCGGCATGATGGACGTGCTCGACAAGTTCGTCACCGTGCGGGACGGCGACGTCGTGATGCGCCTGGACAAAGCCGAGGCGCCGGTGCTGCAAGAGTACGCGATGAGCTTGGCGCACCAGACGCTCAACACGCTGGCGAAGCGCTACGAGTTCACGCCCAAGGGACCGATCCTCGTCGAGATCTTTCCGAAGCACGACGACTTCGCTGTCAGGAACGTCGGGCTGCCGGGTCTGATCGGCGCGCTCGGCATCTGCTTCGGTCGGGTCGTGACCATGGACTCGCCGCGCGCGCGTCCACCGGGTGAGTTCCAATGGGAGGCGACGCTCTGGCACGAGCTGGCGCACGTCATCACGCTCCAGATGTCGAACCAGCGCATCCCGCGGTGGCTCACCGAAGGGATCTCGGTTTACGAGGAGAAGCGGGCGCGCGCCGAGTGGGGCCGCGAAATGGACGTGGCGTTCGCTGGCATGCTGAACCGGGGCGAAACCGTCAAGCTCCGCGAGCTCAATGCCGCGTTCCAGAACCCCAAGACGATCTCGCTCGCGTATTACCAGGCGTCGCTGCTGGTTGACCATCTGGTCACGGCCTATGGTGAGGCGGGGCTGCGCAAGCTGGTGCGGATCTACAGCCAGGGGCTCGATACCGACGCGGCGCTCAAGGCCGCGCTGAACACGGATTTCGATCAGCTGCAAACTGGATTCGACGAAGCCGTCGAGCGGCAGTTCGGCTCGATGCGCAAGGCGCTGGTGGCGCCGGCAGACGCCGATCTCCTCCGCGCGTCCACCGACAAGCTGCAGACGCTTGCCGTCGAGAACCCGCGCAGCTTCCCGGTGCAGATGGCGCTCGGCCGCGCCCTCCGCAAGGACGGCAAGGTTGACGAGGCGGTGCAGGCGTTCGAACGCGCCGCGCAGCTGGTGCCCCTCGCCGGCGGTAAAGACAGCGCCCACGATCAGATCGCCGCGATGGCGATCGAGAAGAAGGACACCGCGCGCGCCATTACCGCATTGACCGCGCTCGTCGCCGTCGACTACAACAACGTCGAAGCCGCGCGGCTGCTCGCCGCGCTGCTGCGCGACACCAAGGTCGAGGACCCCGCCAAGCTGCGGCCGGTATACGAGCGCATTGTCGCGATCGATCCGTTCGACAGCGACGCGCACGTCCAGCTCGGACGGATGGCGCTGCGGCGCAACGAGGCCGAGACGGCCGCGCGCGAGTTCCGGACGGTTCTCGCGCTGGGTCCCGTCGACAAGGCGGCGGCCTTCACCGATCTCGCGGAAAGCTACTTCCAGGCCGGCAAGCACGCAGAGGCGAAAAAGCAGACGCTGGCCGCGCTCGAAATCGCCCCGACCTACGAGCGGGCGCAGGGCCTGCTGCTCAAGCTGGTGGAGCGATGAAAATCGGCGGCCTCGCGACAACGATGTTCGCACTGATGGCGGTACTGGTTCCCACGCTCCAGCCCTCGGTCGACGCGCAGTTGCCGAACGCCCCTGACGATCGCTACGCGGGGCTGCAGTGGCGCTTCGTGCGCATCAAGTACCACTTTGCGCAGGAAGGGACGCGCATCCCGCAGGACTTCTACGGCGAACCGTGGGGCATCGACGCCCCGGCCGCCGAGCAGAATCTGTCGCGCCGCATCAAGACGGCGACCGCCATCCAGGTCGAGGATCCGGTCCTGATCACGCTCGACGATCCCCGGCTGTTCGAGTACCCCTGGATCTACATCGTCGAGCCGAGCAGCATGCGGATGGCCGAGCACGAGGTGCCAATCCTGCGCGAATTCCTGTTGCGCGGCGGGCACGCCATGGTCGACGACTTCCACGGTCCGCTCGAGTGGGATGCCTTCACGCGAGAGATGAAGCGGCTGTTCCCGGATCGCGAGATCGTCGAGATCCCGAAGGATCATCCGGTGTTCAACAGCTTCTACAAGCTCGACGGCTATCCGCAGGTCGCGGGTCTAGGCTCGTTCCTGCAGGGACGCACCTGGGAGCGCGGCGGCGTCGTCCAGCACCTGCGCGCGATTCTCGACGACACCGGCCGCCCGATGATCTTCATCAACTGGAACACCGACATGGGCGACGGCTGGGAGTGGTCCAACGCCGCTGAATATCCCGGCTACATCAAGTACACCGCGTTGGCGTATCGCATGGGCATCAACGAGATCATCTACGCCCTCACGCATTGAGGATCCCTTTCCATGGAATCGTCGGTTGCAATGGCCAGCGCTGAAAAAGTCGCGGAGGGCCGCGAGCGGATTCTCACCGAGCTGCGCAAAGTCATCGTCGGTCAGGACGAAGTCGTCGAGCAGGTGCTGATCGCGCTCTTCACCGGCGGCCACTGCCTGATCACCGGCGTGCCCGGCCTCGCGAAGACGCTCCTGATCAAAACGCTCGCCGACATCCTCGATCTCGATTTCAAGCGTATCCAGTTCACACCCGACCTGATGCCGTCGGACATCACCGGCACGGAAATCCTCGACGAGGAGGAAGGGACGCGGCGGCTGCGCTTCGTGAAGGGGCCGATTTTCGCGCAGATCATCCTCGCCGACGAGATCAACCGCACGCCGCCCAAGACGCAGGCGGCACTGCTCGAGGCGATGCAGGAGTTCCACGTCACGGCGGCGGGGCGGACCTATCCGCTGGAGCAGCCGTTCTTCGTGCTCGCCACGCAGAACCCCATCGAGCTCGAAGGCACCTATCCGCTTCCCGAAGCACAGCTCGATCGCTTCATGTTCAACGTCGTCATCCAGTACTTGAACGAGGACGACGAAGTGACCGTGGTGACGCGGACGACGGGCACGGAATCGCGGACGCCGGTCAGGATTCTGAGCGGTCCGGACGTGCTCCACTTTCAGGACCTCGCCCGGCAGGTCGTCATCGCCGAGGAAATCGCCCGTTATACCGTCCGTCTGGTGAGCGCGTCGCGCCCTTCCAAGGACAGCGGCAAGGCGGGCGGGTTCGAGTTCATCGACAAATGGGTGAAGTGGGGCGCTGGTCTTCGCGGCTCGCAGGCGATCGTGCGTGGGGCCAAGGCGCGCGCGTTGATGCACGGCCGCTATCACGTGTCGGTCAAGGACGTGCAGGCGCTGGCCAAGCCGATCCTGCGCCACCGCATCATGACGAATTTCTACGCCGAGTCGGAGCGCATCAACTCGGACGCGATCATCGATCGACTGATTGAGGCGGTGCCGGTTCCCAAGAGCGGGATGTAAGCGATGCCGTGGACCGCTGTCGAACGCACCTTCCTGGACCCCGCGGTCGTCGCCCGTCTCGGCACGCTCGAGTTGAAGGCCCGCACCATTGTCGAAGGCTTCCTGTCGGGTCTCCATCGCAGCCCCTTCAAGGGCTTCAGCGTCGAGTTCGCCGAGTACCGCCAGTACATCCCCGGCGACGATCTGCACACGATCGATTGGAAGGTGTACGCGCGCAGCGACCGCCACTACATCAAGAAGTTCGAGGAAGAAACCAATCTCGACTGTCATCTGCTGCTCGACGTCAGCGGCTCGATGGGCTACGGCTCGCACCATGGCATGACGAAATTCGAGTACGGCGCCTGCCTGGCGGCCTCGCTCGGCTACCTGATGAACCGTCAGCGTGATGCGGTGGGGCTGACGGCGTTCGACGAGAACATCGTCGAGATGCTGCCGGCGAGCTCGCGTCCCGGCCACTTGCGGGCGCTGCTGGTGACGCTCGACCGCCTGGTGACCGGCCGTAAGACCGACGTCTCGAAGCCGCTGCATCGGCTGGCCGATTCGATTACCAAACGCGGCCTCGTCGTCCTGATCTCGGATCTGCTGGACAACCCCGACGAAGTGATCCGGGGCCTGAAGCATTTTCAGTTCCGCGGTGTCGACGTCATCGTGTTCCACGTCCTCGATCCCGACGAGATCGAGTTTCCGTTCGAGCACGCGACGCGCTTCGAGGATCTCGAAACGAACGAGGAAGTGATGGCCGTTCCCGGCGCGGTCCGGGAGCATTATCTGAAGGCGATTGGCGGGCTCGTCGACCGCTACCGCCGCGAACTCGGTGCGACGGGGATCGATTACCAGCTGTTGAACACGAACCACCCGCTCGAGCTCGCGCTGATGTCGTATCTGTCGACCAGGTCGAGGGCGCTGTGACAGTAAGAGTGCTGCGCAGCTTCTGACATGTTGTCCTTCCTTGCACCCGTGTTTCTCGCAGGCGCGATCGCAGCCGCCATTCCGATTGTGCTGCACCTGCTCAAGCGCGAGCCCGAGCCGCGGGTGAAGTTCGCCGCGGTCAAGCTGCTGAAGCACGCGCCGGTGGAATACACCCAGCGCCGGCACCTTCGAGAACTGCTGCTCCTCGCGCTCCGGATTGCCACGCTGGTCCTGCTGGCGTTCGCCTTTGCACGGCCGTTCCTTCCGTCCGGCGCGGCGCTGGCGTCGAGCGGCACGACCATCGTCGCGCTCGACACGTCGTACAGCCTGTCGGCGCCCGGCCGATTCGAACGAGCCCGGCAGCTGGCAAAGGACGCGATTGCCAAGGCGCCGGCGTCCGACACCGTAGGGGTCGTGACGTTCGCCGATGAATCGGAGATTGCCGCGAAGTCCGGGGTCGATCGGGTACTGGCTGCGGCGGCGATCGATCGGGCGACCGTTGGCTTTGGCGCGACGCGGTACCGCGCCGCCCTGTCCGCCGCGGTTCAGGCGCTGGCGGGCCGTCCCGGCACCATCGTCGTCGTCACCGACCTGCAGGAAAGCGGATGGGACGCCGGCGACCGCGCCTCAATTCCTGAGAGCGCGAAGATCGAAGTGCTCGACGTCGGCGAGCCGCCGCCGAACTTTGCGATGGTCTCGGTGCGCGTCTTGCCCGATCGACTGGTCGCCACCGTCCGAAACGCGGCGCCGCGGGCGCGCGACGCGCATGTGCACCTGACCATCGACGGTCGTCGGGCGGGCGACGTCACCGTCAGCGTTCCGCCGAATCAATCGGCGGACGCGGTTTTTGCGGGGCCGCCGCGCGGCCGCGCCGCAGCGGTCGCGGTCGACGATACGGACGGCCTGCAGGCGGACAACGTCCGCTATGCCGTCCTGCAAGGCGCGGCGCCGCCCTCGGTTCTGCTCGTCACCGGCAGCGGCGACGCCGGCCGCGACGCCTTCTACGTCCAGCAGGCCCTCGGCGCGGGCGGCGCCGCCGCCAACGGCTACCAGGTGACCAGTATCAGCGCCGCGACGCTGGCGTCGACGGATGCGGACGTCCTCGCGCTGCACCCTGCGGTGCTGCTGCTGTCGACGCGAGGGCTCGAACGCCGCGGACGCGAAGCGCTTGCGTCGTACGCGCGCAGCGGCGGCGGATTGCTGATCGCGGCCGGTCCGGAGGTCGACGGCGATGTCGTCGCCGACGTCCTCGGGCAGGGATCGACCTTGCGCGTCGTCTCCACTCCGGGCGCCAGGCCGTCACCGCGCGTGCTCGCGCCGGCCGACGCGCGCCACCCGGTCTTTCAGCGTTTCGCGGGGACGACAGCGACGTTCGGGTTGGTGACGTTTCAACAGGCGGCGCGGATCAGCGGCGCCGAGTGCCAGACGCTGGCGCGATTCACGACCGGTGAAACGGCGCTGCTCGAGTGTCCCGCGGGGGACGGACGCGCCCTTGTTCTGGCGTCGGACCTCGACAACCGGTGGAACGACTTCCCGCTGCACGCGAGCTTCGTCCCGTTCCTGCATGAAGCGATGCGTTATCTTGGCAGTGGGCGTGCCCGTGCGGTCGAGTATGTCGTCGCCGATGCGCCGGCGTCAGCGAAGCACACGCCAGGGGTCGTCGCCGTACCGGCTGAACGGGCCGGCGCGGCGCCACGGACGATTGCCGTCAACGTCGATCCACGTGAGGCCGATCCGGCACGGCTGTCGGCTGATGATTTTCAGTCGGCGGTGACGCGGTTGAAGGATGCAGGCCAGTCGGACGCGCGGGTCGAGGCGCGGCAACAGGAAGATCGCCAGCACGTCTGGCAATACGCGCTGGCGCTCATGGCTGCGCTGCTCGTCGTCGAAGGATTGCTCGCCGCGCGAACTGCGTAGGGGCTCGGGGCTAGGGACTAGCTGTCGGGAGCCGGGAACGGGGACTAGGGGACTAGGGGACTGGACATGCGGAACGATGCAGTCCGAGAGCTGATCGATCGCGTCCGGAAGCGCTGGCGCGCGCAGCGGCTGTTCGAGGCGACCGTCCGCGGCGCCTTGGCGGCTTCGGCGGCGATTGGCGTTGGGCTCGTGGCGGCGTGGTGGAGCACCGGCGCGCCGGGGCTGCTGGCGTTCGCGATCGCGGCCGCGCTGCTGCTGGCCGCCGCGGCGCTCGGACACGCGTTCTGGCCGCTGCGCCAATCGCCAGGCGACATCCAGGTTGCCCGGTTCATCGAGGAGCGGGCGCCGACGCTCGAGGATCGGCTCGTCACCGCGGTCGATGTCGCCAATCCGACGCTCGCGACGCCAGCGGCGCCGCTGTTTGCCGATCTGATGCTGGCCGACGCCGGTCGGCGGGCCCAGGACGTCGATCTCGACACGGTTCTGCCGGCAATCGCTGTGCGGCGCGCCGGATTTCAGGCGGTCGCGTCAGTGCTCGTGCTCGCCGCTGTGTTGTGGGCGGCGCGCGGCCCGGCGCGTCAGGCATTTGATTCGGCGTCGCTCTCGCTCTTTCCAGCCCGGGTCGTGCTGGAAGTGACGCCGGGCAACGCACGAATCAAGGCCGGTTCGGCGCTGGCGATTCGAGCGCGGCTGGTCGGCAATCGCGCGCCGATCATCGCGCAGGTGCAGATGGCCGACGGCGATCGGTGGCGCGGGTTGGAGATGTCCACCGATGCGCCTGGTTCGTTCCGGTTCGGCGTCGACGCCGTCACGGCCCCCTTCAAGTACCGGGTCGCCGCCGGGCCGCTGACGTCGGCGGTCTACGAAGTGGCCGTCGCGCACGCGCCGCGCGTCAAGCGCATTGACGTCGAATACACCTATCCGGCGGGTTTGCGGCTGGCGCCACGCACCGAACGCGACGGCGGCGATATTTATGCGCCGCCAGGCACTGATGTTCGGGTGCGCGTATTCACCGATCGTCCGGCGGCCACCGGCGAGATGACGCTCGGCGACGGCAAGCGTCTCGCGTTGACCTCCGACGCGCCGACCGAGCTGTCCGCGTCGCTGAAGGTCGTCGACGACAATTCCTACCGTGTCGGGCTGGCCGATCGCGAGGGCATGGGCAACAGCGGCGAGACGGAGTACTTCATCCGGACGCTGGACGACCGGCCGCCCGACGTGCGCATTCTCAAGCCGGCTTCGGACCGTTCGGTGACGCGGCTCGAGGAAGTGGACGTCGAGGCGCAGGCCGAGGACGACTACGGCGTCGATCGGCTCGATCTCGTGTACTCCGTGCACGGCACCGAGAAGGTCGTCCCGTTGCCGATTGCGCGCGGCGCGCTGGTCCACGGGCGTCACACCCTCTACCTCGAGGATCTCGACGTGCAGCCGGGCGACGTCGTGTCCTACTACGTCCGCGCGCGCGACCTCACGCGTGGCACGCGGCCGAACGAGGCCCGCAGCGACATGTTCTTTCTGGAGGTCAAGCCCTACGAGCAGGAGTTCATGCTCGCCCGGAGCCAGGGTGGAATGGCGGGCGCCGGCGCCAACGGCCTCGACGACCTCATCGTCGCGCAGAAGGAAATCGTCGGCGCGACGTGGAAGCTCGATCGGCGGGCGCAGGCGGCGAAAGGCGCGAAGTCCGAGCCGGACATTCGGTCGGTCTCGCGCGCGGAAGCGGACCTGAAGTCGCGCGCCGAACAGACGTCGAGCACGTTTCGCGAATCGACCATGAGAGATCCGAGGCGGCGCCAGCCGCAGCGGGGACGTGGCGGGCCCGAACCCCCGAAAGCCGGCGAGACGCTGCCCGAAGAGGACGAGATTGCCGCCGCCGCCGCCGCGATGGGCAAGGCGGTCGGCTCGCTCGACGGCCTGAAGACCGCCGATGCGTTGCCGCACGAACTCGAAGCGCTGAATCGGCTGTTGAAGGCGCAAAGCGCGGTGAAGCGCCGCGAGGTGCAGCGCCAGCAGGCGGGGATCGGCGACGGCAACACGAATCGGAACTTCGACCTGTCGGCGCTGTTCGACAAAGAGCTGCAGAAAGCGCAGCAGACCAACTACGAAACCAAGTCGAGCGCCGAGAGCAAGAGCGATCCGAATCAGAGCGCGCTCGACAAGATCAAGGATCTCGCGCGGCGACAGGACGAGCTGCTCAAACGGCAGCAGGAGCTGGCGAAGAACCGCGACGCGATGCCGGAGGAGGAGCTGAAGCGCGAGCTGGAAAAGTTGTCGCGCGATCAGGCCGAGCTCCGGCAGCGCGCCGAGGAGCTCGCGCGGCAGATGAACGCCCAGCAGTCCGCCGACTCGAAGCGCCAGGACAACGCCAAGGACGGCAAAGCGCCCTCCAGTCAGAGTGAACAGAGTCAGAACTCACCGGGCCAGCAGAGTCAGTCCGGCCAGCAGGGTCAGTCCGGCCAGCAGGGCGCATCGGGTCAGGGCGGCGGCGACGCGAGCCAGAAGATGCGTGATGCCGCCGAAGAGATGCGCAATGCCACGAGCGATCTGCGCCGGCAGGATCCAAAGCAGGCGAGCGCGCGGGGCAGCCGCGCGCTCGACAAGCTCCGCGAGACCGCACGCCAGCTCGAAGGCGCGCGGCCCGACGATCGGCGGCGCGCGCTGGGCGAAATGCAGCTCGAAGCGCGGCAGATGGCGGACGCCGAGCGGCAGATCGCCTCGGAGCTTGGCAAGGCCGGCTCCGGCGAAGCAGGCAAGGACGCCGTGCGTCGTCTGGCGGGCGAACAGGAGAGGCTGGCGGAGCGCGCGCGCAAACTTCAAGAGACGCTCAAGCGCCAGGGGTCGGAGGGTTCGAGAGGTTCGAAGAGTTCCGATGGTTCGCAGGGTTCCGAGGGTTCACCAGGTTCGGAGCGTTCGCAAGGGTCTCGAGGTTCGCCGCCCGTTCAGACGCAGGCCGCCGTTGACGCGGCACGGGAGCTCGAGGGTCAGCGCGTCGCCGAGCGCATGCAGCAGGCGGCCGAGGCGATGCGTGCCGCGACCTCGGACGCGCGGGGCCTTCGCGGCTCGACCGCGCAGCCGGATACGACGCAGCAGGCGCGTGGGCAGGTCGGAGCGCAGCAGGATCTCGCACGCGCCCTCGACAAGGTCGCCGACAAGCTCGCCTCGGCCAGCGGCGCGAAGGACTCCGAGTCGCGGAAGCTCTCCGATCAGCTGGCGCGCGCGCAGGAGCTGCGGGAAGGCTTGCAGCAGCTGGGGCAGATCGGACAGAACGGTCGTGGCGGACAGGGCGGCACGCAGGGATCGAGCGCCCGGAAATCGCCCGGCGAATCCGGCGAACCCGGACAGGGTCAGCAGGGCGGAGGCGGCGGCACCGGAACCGACCTCGGGAAGTTGCGCGAGGAGTATCAGCGCCGCCTGCAGGAAACCAAGGAGCTCGTCGATCAGCTGCGCCGTGACGATCCCACGTTTACTCATGGTGGAGGGGGCTCCACGCTCGAGGGTTCGGGCGGCGTGTTCGCCTCGCCGGGCACAGAAGCCTTCAAGCAGGACTTCGCCAAGTGGGAGGACCTCCGGCGGCAGGCGACGCAGGCACTCGAGCAGGCCGAAGCGTCCCTGTCGAAAAAGCTTCAGGCCAAACAGGCGAAGGATCGGCTTGCGGCCGGCACTGACGACAATCCGCCGCCGGAATACAAGAAACAGGTCGACAGCTACTTCAAGGCGATCGCAGGAAAGAAAAGCCCTAAGTGATGCACTTCGCCTATCCGCTGCCGTGGTGGCTCGCGGTCTTGCTGGCAGCCGCCATCGCGGCAGCGGCATTTGTCGAGTATCGCCGCCCGCTCGCGCTGCTGACCCGCACGCAGCGTGGCGTTCTGGCCGGACTCCGGGTGCTCGCCCTCGCAGCGCTCGTCCTGTTTCTGTTCCGGCCCGTCGCGATGCTGCCGCCCTCGGGATCCCGCGACGCGGTCGTGCCGGTGCTGGTCGACGTGTCGCGCAGCATGCGGCTCGCCGACGCGGACGGCCAGTCTCGGCTGGCGCGGGCGATCGCGCTGCTCAAAACGGATCTGCTGCCGGCATTGTCGTCGCGCTTCGTCACGGAGCTCTACGGCGTCGGCGACGGCTTGGCGCCGGCTCAAATCGATCGGCTTGCCGCTGACGCACGCCGGACCGACTTGGCGGGCGCTCTGGCCGCTGTGCGCGAGCGCTATCGCGGCCAACGGGTTGCGGGGATTGTCGTCCTGTCGGACGGTGGCGACACCGGATCGGGTGGGGCAGGAAGGGCAGGAGGAGCAGGGCCTGAAGGAAGCCCTCCCGTGTTCGCGGTCGGCATCGGCTCCCCGGACGGGCCACACGATCGCGAAGTGCTCGGCGTCGTGGCCGGCGATCCACGACTCGACCAGTCGTCCGTCGACCTCCATGTCAGCGCGGTCAGCACCGGGTTCGGACGGACGCCGTTCACGCTTCGCGTCCTCGGCAACGGCCAGCTCCTCGACACGCGGCGCGTCGTGCCGCCGGCGGATGGATCGCCGATCGACGAGCTCTTCACGGTGTCGCCCGATCATTCGGCGGCGACCGTCTACACCGCGGAGATCCCGGCGGACGAATCGGAGCCGGTCGTCGAAAACAACGCACGCAGCGTGCTCGTCAGCCCGGCCGGCCGCAAGCGCCGGCTGCTCGTCGTCGAAGGCGCGCCAGGGTTCGAGCACAGCTTCATGACGCGCGCGTGGGCGGCCGACACC
>Ga0105248_10005421_pt1 | contig 14013 bp, 11 predicted proteins | sample KBSS34metaG_FD_81524 | JGI IMG/M metagenome (GOLD analysis project Ga0105248, IMG submission 81524) | Switchgrass rhizosphere microbial communities from Kellogg Biological Station, Michigan, USA - KBS S3-4 metaG | ecosystem: Host-associated > Plants > Roots > Rhizosphere > Soil | place...
GATCCCGGATCTGGCCCCGTCGTTCACCCGGTTCGCTGACGGGCTCAAGCGCAGAGTCGAAAGCTCGACGTGAGCGCCGAGCCAGCCGGCGACCCATTCAACGCGCTCGGCGACCCGCATCGGCGGTCCATCGTGGAGCTGCTCCGGGGCGGTGGTCGGTCGGTGCGCGGCATCGCCGACGCGTTGCCGATCAGCCGGCCGGCCGTCTCCCGTCACCTGCGTCTGCTCAAGGACGCCGGGTTGGTGGTCGAGGAGGCGCGGGGCACCCAGCGGATCTATCGACTGCACGATGAGGGGGTGGCCGCGGTCCACGCGTACCTGACCCAGGTTTGGGGAGAGGCCGCGTCTCGACTTCGCCTGCTCGCCGAGAACACGCAACGCCCGCTCGAAGGAGACCAGTGACCGAGCCGCTGCATCTCACCGTGGACCTGAGGTGCACGGCCGAGCACGCATTCCGGGTCTGGACAACGAAGTTGTCCCAATGGTGGCCGGCTGACCACACCGTGACCGGCACCCAGGACATCGAGGTCTTCCTCGAAGGCAGAGTCGGCGGGCTCATCTTCGAGCGCACGCCGGCCGGCGTCGTGCACGAATGGGGTGAGATCACGGCGTGGGAACCACCCCGACGGCTGCGCTATCGCTGGTACCTGCGGCAGGACCGGGCCGACGCGAGCGAGGTCGACATAACGTTCGTCGACCTGGGTGACGCCACCCGGGTCGAGATCGTGCACAGCGGCTGGGAACGCATGGGCGCGGCGGGGCCCGACAAACGGCAGAAGAACGTGGCCGGCTGGAGGGGAGTGCTGCCGCACTTCGTGGCGGCCTGCGATCGGGACGACTGAAGGGAATGGCGCGATGAGCAAGGTAACGGTCGTTCGCTACCAGACCACCGTCGAGGCGGCCGACGAGAATCAACGGCTGGTCGAGCAGGTCTACTCGGAGCTGGCGGCCAACGACCCGGGCGGTCTGCGTTATGCGACCTTCCGGCTCGACGACGGTGTCACCTTCGTCCACGTGTCCTTCGTGGACGGCGAGGAAAATCCCCTCCTGACGACGGCCGCGTTCCAGGCCTTCCAAGCCGGTCTGTCGGGCCGGGTGGTTTTGGGACCCGAACCGCGGTCCGCGGTCGTCGTCGGCTCGTACCGGCTGTGATGTGCCGGGCCCTTTGAATGGCCGGGCTGGCTCGCCGATGGAACGGGTTGGAACGCCTATGAGGTGAGCAACGCGTCGTCTCATGGGCGAGGAGGCAGGCATGTCGGACACCATTGCCGATCGGGTCAGGCGTTACGTGCTCGATGGCGGCGATGAGGACCTCCGCCGACTGCTCGGCGTCGCTCATGTCAGTGCGGACATGGCGCGCTCGGCGTTCCGACGGATCGGTGTACGCGAAGGGTGGAAGGCAGTCGAATGCGGCTGCGGGCCGATCGGTGGGCTGGCCGTGCTGGCTGAGATGGTCGGCCCTTCGGGAACCGTGGTCGGGGTCGACTTCAACGAGCCGGCTGTGCAGCGGGCCCGGTCGATCGCGGCCGCGCTCCGACTGGACAATGTGGAGTTGTTCTGCGGCGACATCCATGACCTCGACGTGGCGGCACTGGGCGGCCCATTCGACCTGGCCTACACCCGGCTCTTTCTCATGCATCAAACCGACCCCGGGAAGACCCTGCGCCGCATCGCCGGCCTGCTTCGCCCCGGCGGATGGCTCGTCGCGCAGGAGGCGCTGCGGTACCCACCGCCGCGATCGCACCCGCAGCATGACTCGCTTGGTACGTACTGGGATCTCCTGCATGGACTCTTGGAACAGGTCGTCGGTGTGCCACACGACACGGTCGACAGTCTCCCCCGGCTCGGGCGTGCGGCTGGTCTCGAGGTCGTCGCCGTGACCGGAAGCTTCGGTACCATGGATGCCGAGGTGGGTTTCGACCTCCACGCGGACACGCTCGCGGCCGGGAGGGAGCGTGGCGTCGCGTCGGGTCGCTGGACCGCGGAACAGGTCGACGTTCTCGTGAATGACCTTCGCGCAGCGAAGACCGGCGGCTATGACTGGGTCACCACGCCGTTCTACCTCGACGTGGCGTTCCGCAGGCCCACCGCCGGTTTATTCCCTCCACTGTGGACCACCGTCAGCTAGTTCCCGTGAGAGGCTTGCACTGTGCCGTACGTGCGGAAGATAGCCTTGGCGATGACGTAGCCGTTGCCGGAAGCCAGGTGCGCACAGGCGAGGAACGTGGCCTCGCTGCGGCACGCGACCGTCCCGTTGGAGATCGTGCTGCCGTAGGGGAGAACCTTGCCGGGCCTGGGGAAGGGCTGCTCGCTGAAACAGTCTCCGCGCCTGACTCCACTGGTGCCGGTCGTGACGGAGTGATCGGTCCAGTCCCCAAAGTGGCTGCACGTCTGCGCCGCAACGGTTGGCCAAGAGTTCGCATCGATGAAGCAGAGGGCAGCCCCGATACTGGAGCCGAACACCCCACACGAGATGTTGCCACTCGGCGTATCGAATGACGCAACCGGGCTGCCACCATAAGCGGCAAGGTTGACCGGGCTGCCCGCCTTGATGTAGGCCACGAGATCCGCCGACGTCTGCGGCTGGGCCGGGGGAGTCGGAGAAGGGGTCGCGGCGGCTGCCGCGGTTGTCGACCCCGCCGTCGGCCCCGCCGTCGGGCTGACACTGGACGGAGGCTCGGACGTCGACCCGGACGAAGGTCCGGCCGGCGTCCCTTTGGAGCAACCGGCCAGCACGAGCATGGCGGACAGCAGAAGAAGCCCGGCCCTTGTTCGCATCACCGTTGTCCTCTCGACCCGACACCCGATCCGTGAGCGCCGCCCCACGTTAGTGCGTGTGGGCAAGTAGACGCCCGCCACCACCGCGTTTGCAAGATGCCTGGATCGCCGTCGGGCGTTCGCGTGATCCGTTACGGATCAGTTTCAGGTGATCCGTGCCGCGCGCGGCTCGATGATCTTGTGGATGTGTCGGATTTCCTTCTCTCCCAAGGGTTCTGGAACGCCATGTATGCGCAGGGTGTAGTACGAACCGCCACGCGCCATCTGAAATCCACAATGGACCGTGCGCGTTCAGCGAGCCGGCAACGTGTCATATGCGAAGGTGTCTAGATGTTCGCGGAATGCGGCGGATGCATAGGCACCGGGTCAGTGCGGGAGATGCCGCTCGCCCGCTGAACCCGAGGTCTCACCGGCCAACCGTCACAGGGTTCCTGTCGATGCTCCGCGGCCCCCGGTCGTCACCGGCCACGTAAGCACGGGATTGCGCAGCCTCGCCGCCCGATCGGCGATCTCGTCCAGATCGGGCTCGGCGAGCGTCAGGAGTCCGTACCGCAGTTTGACTCGTCCTGTCTGGACCTGGGGAAAGTTCGTGTCCCAGTAGTTGTTCGCGTACCAGCTCAGGTGGAGCGGATCGGAGGCCCGGTCGGTGGCCTCGGACGGTGGTCCAAAGTGGAAGCCGACCGTCCACATCGGAGGAATCGAGTCCTGGCTCCGGACCACTCTGGACGCCCCGCATTCCGTGTCGCCGATGAGGTACAGCCGCAGACCGCGAGCAGAACCGCGGGTGGCGGTCGACCCTGGCCGACGGTGGCCGGACGGAACCGGGAGAACGTCGCGCTGATCAAGCCCTCCTCGCCGGCGTCGTCGAGCCTCCGCCTCGCCCGAGCCGGCTGCACTTGAGGCTGTCAAGATTTTGCGCAAGTTTATGCAAGTCCAACAGAGATGTGTCTACATATTGCGAAGCGGCGTCGAGCGAGTTACGGTCCCTAGCACCGTCACCTAGCCCCGTTTCCACCGTCCCTGGGTAGTCACGCATCCGCCTGTCGCGATCGGTCGAACGCCCGCCACCCGCGGGTTCGGCCGGCGATGAGCCGCGCCTGCCGCCGTCGCACCCCTGCGGAATCGGCCGATTCGTCCTTCAGGGTCTGGCCGCCGATCGAACCACGTCCGATGTCCATCGTGGAGAGGGATCAGCGAATGTTTCCCATGCTCAGCAGAGTCAGCACCAAAGCCAGGGTGGGCACGGCGATCACGGCCGCTGCCCTCGTCGCCGGTGGGCTCGTGGCGCTCGCCGCCGCGCCGGCCTTCGCCGCCGCGACCGGTGGCGTCGGCGCGAGCCTGCCGTACGTCGAGCTGCAGGCGGAGAACGCGGCCACCAACGGCACCATCATCGGCCCCAGCGCGGCCTACAACACGCTTCCGGCCGAGGCGTCCTACCGCAAGGCCGTGACCCTGCAGGGCACCGGCAAGTTCGTTGAGTTCACTACGACCGCGCCGACCAACTCGATGGTCTTCCGCTACTCCATCCCGGACACCGGCGGTGGCTCCGTGTACACCGCGCCGATCTCGCTGTACATCAACGGGACCCGTTCCACCGACTTCACCCTGACCAACGCCTACAGCTGGTACTACGGCGGGTACCCGTTCACCAACTCCCCGGGCAGCAACGCTCACCATTTCTACGACGAGGTCAACCGGCTGTTCACCCAGACCTACCCGGCCGGGACCAGGTTCAAGCTGCAGGTCGACGCGAACTCCACCGCCTCGTCGTACACCATCGACTTCGCCGACTTCGAGAATGTCGCCGGGCCGCTGTCACAGCCGGCCGGTTCCGTCTCCATCACGAACTTCGGTGCCGATCCGACCGGCGTCAACAACTCGACCGCGGCGATGAACTCCGCGATCGCGGCTGCCGGCGCGGGCGGCACGGTCTGGATTCCCGTGGGCACCTTCAAGATCCTCGACCACGTCATCGTCAACAACGTCACCATCAAGGGCGCGGGCATGTGGTACTCGCGCACCACCGGTGACCGGATCGGGTTCTACGGCAACTTCGCCCCGAACCCGAGCACCAACGTGCACCTGTCCGACTTCGCCATCTTCGGCAACGTGCAGGAGCGTAACGACGGCGACCAGGTCAACGGCATCGGCGGCGCCATGACCAACTCCACTGTGGACCGGGTGTGGATCGAACACACCAAGGTCGGCGCCTGGATGGACGGGCCGTTCACCAACCTCGTGTTCAACACCATGCGGTTGCGCAACTTCACCGCGGACGGCGTGAACTTCCACAATGGCGTGACCAACTCCCGGGTCACCAACAGCGACATTCGCAACGCGGGCGACGACGGCCTGGCAACCTGGGCCGACCAGAACGCCGACGCGAACGACTCGTTCGACCACAACACCGTGCAGTACCCGATCCTGGCCAACGGCATCGCGATCTACGGGGGCCACGACAACTTCGTGACCGACAACCGGGTCATCGACGCCGGCTTGAGCCAGGGCGGCGGCATCCACGTCGCACAGCGGTTCGCCTCCACCACGCTCGGGCGGACCGACGTCCTGCGCAACACCATCATCCGGTCGGGCAGCCTCGACCCCAACTGGCAGTTCGGTGTCGGCGCGCTATGGTTCGACGCCCGCGACGCCGCGATGGCCGGTCTGACCAATGTGGACAACATCCTGATCCAGCAGAGCCCGTGGGAGGCCATCCAGTTCGTCTCGGGCTCGAACATCAGCAACGTGAAGATCAACAATGCGACGATCCAGAACACCGGATCGTTCGTGGTGCAGGAGCAGGTCGGCGGCGCCGCGACGATCACCAACAGCACCGCCACCGGCACCGGCGGGCCGTTCTCGGTCTACAACTGCGGCGTTGCCTTCACCCTGACCGACGGCGGCGGCAACAGCGGCATCTTCGGCTCGACCGGCTGCAACAGCAGCTTTGTCCCGACGTTCCCGCCGTACCTTCCGGACAACGGGTCGCTGATCACGGTCAGCCCCAACGCCCTCGGCTTCGGCTCGGTCGCGACCGGCTCGTCCAGCGCCGCGCAGGCCGTGACCATCACCAACAGCGGCACAGCGGCTGCGCCGGTCACCGCGATCAGCACGTCGGGTGACTTCAGCCAGACCAACAACTGCGGTTCCTCGATCGCGGCCGGCACGTCCTGCGCGGTGAACGTGGTGTTCACGCCGTCGACCACCGGGACGCGCAGCGGCAACCTCACCGCCACTGTCTCCGGCATCACCACCACCGTTGCGCTGTCGGGTACCGGCGTCGCCCCCGGACCGATCCTGAACGCCAACCCCGGCAGCCTCACCTTCGGCGGGACGGTCGTCGGCACCTCGTCGACGGCGCAGGCTGTGACGGTGTCCAACTCGGGCACCACCTCGGCCACCGTGTCCGGCGTCTCGACGACCGGCGACTTCAGCCAGACCAACAACTGCGCAACGTTGGCGGTCGGCGCCTCCTGCACGGTGACGGTGACGTTCACGCCGACCACCTCCGGCACCCGTACCGGTGCTGTGTCCATCACCAGCAACGCCAACAACAGCCCGACGTCCGTCAGCCTCACCGGTAGCGGCATCGGGACCAACACCAACATCGCCCTCGGCCGTCCGGCCACGGCCAGCAGCTCCGTCAACGGGTCGCTGACCCCGAACCTGGCCACCGACGGCGACGCCAACACCTACTGGGAAAGCGCCAACAACGCGTTCCCGCAATGGATTCAGGTCGACCTCGGCACCACGTACAGCGTCGGCAAGGTGACCCTGAAGCTGCCGCCGCAGTCGGCGTGGGGTACCCGCTCGCAGACGCTGCAGGTGCAGACCAGCACCAACGGCACGTCGTTCGGCACGATCGCCTCCGGCAGCTACCAGTTCACGTCGCCGGCCAACGTCGTGAACATCACCGTTCCGGCGACCAACGCGCAGTTCGTACGGATCAATGTCACGGCGAACACCGGCTGGCCCGCGGGTCAGGTGTCGGAGCTCGAGGTCTACCCGAGCGGCGGAGCCCCGCCGAACTCCGCGGCGTTGAGCGCCAACCCGTCCTCGCTCTCCTTCGCGACCCAGGCCCTGAACACCACCAGCGGGTCGCAGGCGGTGACCGTGTCCAACACCGGAACGGCGTCGGCGGCGATCTCCTCTGTCGCGGTCTCAGGCGACTTCCTGCAGACCAACAGCTGTGGTACGTCGATCGCGGCCGGCGCCTCGTGCACGGTCAACGTGAGCTTCCGTCCGACCGCTTCGGGGACCCGGACCGGGACGCTGACCATCACGAGCAGCGCGACCAACAGCCCCACCACGGTCGCGCTCACCGGGACCGGACAGGGCACGGTGGCCACGAACCTCGCGGCGGGCAAGCCGACCGCCGAGTCCAGCCACACCGACGTCTACCCGTCCGGAAACGTCACCGACGGCAACCAGGCCACGTATTGGGAGAGCCAGAACAACGCATTCCCGCAGTGGGTGCAGGTCGACCTGGGCTCGGCCCAGAGCGCGAGCCGGATCGTGCTCCAGCTCCCGGCTGGCTGGGGCGCGCGGGACCAGACGCTGTCCATTCTTGGCAGCACGGATGGCGTCAACTTCAGTACCGTGCGAGCGTCGGCGACCTACACCTTCAACCCCGGTAGCAACAACACGGTCACCATCACGTTCACGGCGACGACCCAGCGGTACTTCCGGCTGAACATCACAGCGAACACGGGCTGGCCGGCTGGCCAGGTCTCCACCTTCGAGGTCTGGAACATCTAGCGCTACCTTTGTGCCGCCGGACCGAAAGGTCCGGCGGCACCGTACTGCGCGCAACCGTTACCCGCCTGACGCCAGCCCACATCTCTGCCACGATTCGACGGTGGAGATGTCCGATGTCACCCGTGCGATCGCGGCGGCGACTTCGCTCGCCGCATCGCTCGACCTGCCAGCCACCGACGCGATCGTGCTCCACAACTCGAACAGGCTGGCGCTGCGGTTGACGCCAGGCGACATCCTTGCCCGGGTCGCTCCTGGGTGGCATGAGGCCGCACAGCTCGAAGTCGAGCTCGCTCAACGGCTTGCCGCCCTCGGATGCCCGGTGGGCGTTTTGGAGCCTCGGGTGGATCCGCGGGTGTACACGCGCGATGGCTTCGACGTGACGCTGTGGACCTACTACGAGCTCGTGACCCCTCCGGTCTCACCAGTCGACTACGCCAAGACGTTGGAGCGGCTGCACGCCGGCATGCGCGAGCTTGATGTGCCGAGCCCACGGTTCACGGATCGCATCGCGGAAGCGGAAGAAGTCGTTGCGAACCCGGATCTCTCGCCGGAGCTCGCCGACGCGGACCGCGTGTTCCTCAGGGGCAGGCTGGAAAGCCTGCGACGGGCGATCGACGACCGCGGCGCCGTCGAGCAGCTGCTGCACGGCGAGCCGCATCCAGGCAATGTGGTCGGCACGAAGGATGGCCCGTTGTTCATCGACCTCGAGACGTGCTGCCGTGGACCCGTCGAGTTCGATCTCGCCCATGTTCCCGAGGCGGTCTGCGAGCACTACCCGAACGTCGACCAGGGACTGCTGGAGGAGTGCCGGCACCTGGTTCTCGCGATGGTCGCGGCGTGGCGTTGGGACCGTGGCGACCAGTTTCCGAACCGGAGGCGATTCGGAGAGGAATTCCTGCGCGTGCTGCGCGCGGGGCCTCCGTGGCCGACCCTCGACACGGTGACCCGGCGACTGGATGGTCTGTAGACGTAGCATCGAACGCTACGACGACGACCGGGCAAGCGGACACTCGTGGGTCACTTACTTCGCCGATGGTAGGCGCGACCCGAAGTCGGTCCCTCAGGCGGTCGAAAAACGCCTCGGCCATCGAGCGGGGACCGCTGACCCTGGACCAGATGGCCGACATCGACAACCTCTCAACACCCGATCCTGACACCCGCCACATCCACCCCTCGTACCTGCCCAGAAACACTCTGCTGACGGACGCCCGGCACCCGATCGCGCGGCGCACACTCGGGGGTGGACGCGGCGACGCAGAGCCGTCCTCCACGGCGCAGGAGGCCTTCATGGATCGCTACCCGAACATCAGCGACCACGGCCTGATCGGCGACCTGCAGACGGCAGCGCTCGTCACCACGGACGGGTGCGTTGACTGGTTCTGCTGCCCGCGGTTCGACTCGCCGAGTGTCTTCGCGTCGCTGCTCGACGCGGACAAGGGCGGCTACTTCCGAATCGCGCCCGGCACCGACCAGTACGTCAGCCGGCAGCTCTACTTCCCCGGCACGGCGATGCTGATCACCAGGTTCCTTACCGAGGACGGGGTCGGTGAGGTGACGGACTTCATGCCCATCGCGGGGCGCGAGGCGACCGACCGACACCGGCTGGTCCGCCAGGTCAAGGTCGTCCGGGGCACGATGCGATTCGTGGCCGAGATCAAGCCTCGGTTCGACTACGGTCGGGCCAAGCACACGCTCGACATCACCGAGGATGGATACGTCTTCACCTCGGACGACATGCACCTGACGATGCACCCGACCGGACAGCGGCACGTGACCGTCGGCTCGCACGGCGACTTCGAGGTCGAACGGGTCGGCGACGACGTGCGCCTGGTCGGCACCCTTCGCCAGGGCGAGACGGCGGGTCTGGTCATGGAGTCCATGGGCGGCCGTCCGCGCCGCATCTCGCCGGCCGAACTCCAGCAGCTCGTTGACGACACGACGAACTTCTGGCGCAACTGGGTGCGCCGGTCGACGTACCGCGGGCGGTGGCGGGAGACGATCGCCCGCTCGGCAATGACGCTGAAGCTGATGACCTACGCGCCCAGCGGAGCGCTGGTGGCTGCACCGACCGCCGGACTGCCGGAGCTCATCGGTGGCGAGCGGAACTGGGACTACCGCTACACCTGGATCCGGGACGCGTCGTTCTCGGTCCACGCCCTGCTCGGCCTCGGCTACGAGGGGGAAGCGGCCGCCTTCGGCCAATGGATGCGCGACCGGCTGATCGAGCGCGGCGGCAACGGCGCCGCTCCCACGCAGATCATGTACCGCGTCGACGGCTCACCGGACCTGACCGAGGAGACCCTCGACCACTTCGAAGGCTGGCGCGGCTCCCGCCCGGTCAGGATCGGCAACGGCGCGGCCGACCAATTGCAGCTCGACATCTATGGCGAGGCGTTGGACGCCATGGCCAAGATCGATTCCCGCGGCCTCCAGCCTGGCCACGCGGCCTGGACCGCGTCGGCGAGCATGCTCGACTGGCTGTGCGACAACTGGGATCAGCCGGACGAAGGCATCTGGGAGATCCGCGGCGGCCGCAGGAACTTCACCTACGGCCGCGTGCAGTGCTGGGTCGCCTTCGACCGCGCGATCCGGTTCGCCGAGGGCCTCGGGCGCCCGGCCGCCATCGACAAGTGGCGACGCAATCGGGACGCCGTCTACGACCAGGTGATGACGCGTGGGTGGAACGCGAAGCGTCGCGCGTTCACCCAGCACTACGACAGCGACCTGCTCGATTCGTCGGTGCTGACGATGTCCCTGATGGGCATGGTCTCGCCGTTCGACCCCATGTGGCTGCAGACGCTGGAAGCGATGGATTCGGAGCTCGTCTCCGACAGCCTGGTCTACCGCTACAACCCGAGCGCGTCGCCGGACGGTCTGCCGGGCAATGAGGGCACGTTCTCGCTCTGTACGTTCTGGTACGTCGACGCCCTGGCCCGGTCCGGGCGCCTCGATGAGGCCGAGCTGGTCTTCGAGAAGATGCAGACGTACGCCAACCACCTGGGCCTGTACTCGGAAGAGATCGGGGTCACGGGCGAGCAGCTCGGCAACTTCCCGCAGGCCTTCAGCCACCTGTCGCTCATCAACGCCGCGATCAACCTGGACTACCAGCTCGACCACGGCGCCGGCGACGTCGAGCCGGTGCTGGCCCGCGCCGCAGGCGCTGCTGCGCGCGCGTCCTGATCGACGCGGCGCCACCGATGGTCGGGTTAACCCCCCTTCGGATCGGGTGGCCTGCAGGATGGTGACCCGGCGGGGCGTTCGATGACCCTTGATGGGCACAGGCATCAAGCCGATTGCGGGTCAGCGAACGGGGCATGACCTGCCGATCCCATATGGGAGTTCAGCAATGTCCATCCTCACCACACGTCATCGCGCGCTGCGCGGGTGGCACCGTCCACTGGTCGCCAACGCGGCCCTCATGTTCACGTTGGCGCTGGTGTCCGCGGTCGGTCTGTTCGTCGACGACCGACTGCTCCTGGGCGAGTCGGTCTGGCTCAAGCCGTTGAAGTTCGGCTTCGCCATGGGCGTGTACACGCTGACCCTGGCGTGGCTGCTCGGCAAGCTGACCAGGGGCCGGCGCACCGGCTGGTGGCTCGGCACCGTCTTCGCCGTCGCCGGGGTACTCGACGTCGGGGCGGTCGCCTTCGCCGCCGCCAACGGCACGTTCAGCCACTTCAACCAGAACACGGACCCCGTCGCCCGTACGGTGCAGACCGTCTTCTCCTTCGGCATCTTCCCGCTGCTGTTGACCTCGTTGATCATCGCGATCCTGACTCTGTTCCAGCGGATCGGCGACCGCACCCTGACCCGGGCGCTGCGTGCCGGGCTCGGACTGGCCGTCGCCAGCATGGTCGTGGCCCTGTGGTTGAGCACATCGTCCGGCGCGACGCCGCGTACGGTGACCGACGCCAATGGCCATTCGGTATCGATGATCGGCGCTCACGGCATCGGGGATCCCGACGGCAACGGGATGCCCGTCACCCACTGGAGCACGACCGGCGGAGACCTGCGCGTTCCTCACTTCGTGGGCATGCACGCCATCCAGGTGCTGCTGCTCATCGTGGGCATCCTCAGCATCCTCGCCACCAGGGTGGCCTGGCTCCGCGACGACCGGGTCCGGGCCCGGATCGTCGGCACGGCCGCACTGGGTTACGCCGGCGTGTTCGCGGTGCTCAGCTGGCAGGCCAAGCGCGGCCAGTCAGTGGCCCACCCCGACCAGGTAACGCTGGTCGCCCTGGCCGGAGTCGCCGTACTCACGCTCGTATCGGCAACGGCCGTGGTGATCGCGGCCCGTCGGCAACCCACCCGGGCCGTTGAGCGACAGTCGCCTGTGGAGGTGCCGGTCCCGGTCTCGCACTGAGCGCGAAAACCGCACGACGCCGTGTCTCGAAGTCCTGGCGTGGCCATGGACTTCGAGACACGCCCTGGTACCGGCTGGAGCAGGCGATGGACGCATGGGCCACAGTGTTCCGGTTCCTCGCAGCAAAGCTGAACGGCGCAACGGGGGACGACGATGTGCACGTCGAGCCCGACCTTCGAGTCCGAACGCTCCGAAGCGGCGTCAGCGCGCCGGTGTCCATTGTGGACTCTGCGGATCCTCAACGTCCGCTCATCGCGCCGCTGTGCGGCTATGCCAGTGGGCCGAAGAACTCCCGCAGGTCCGCCGCCAGGTCGTCCGGCGCCTCCATCGCCGGGAAGTGTCTGCCGCGTGTGAACTCGGTCCAATGCACATCGGCTGGCGCGGGAACGACGCGCCGTACGGTCTCGTCGGCGCCGAAGACCGCGACGCCCTGCGGTACGGTCGCCGGCGCGCCCCAGTCCGACGAGTGGGCCTGGTCGTAAAGCGTGTGGGCGGCACTGCAACCGGACCCGGTGAACCAGTAAAGGCTGACGGTGGTCAGGATCTGGTCGACGTCGACGGGCAGTTCGGTCCACTCGTGCACTTTCTCCGCGATCCACGCGAGCTGGAGCACGGGTGAGTCCGCCAGGCCGTACCCGATGGTCTGGGGGCGGCTGTTCTGGATCATCAAGTAGCCGGAGCCGTCGGTCTTGAACGCCTTCATGCGCTCGAGGATCAGCGCGTCCACCGGGCCGTCGGCGTCCAGTCCGTCGGCCATTCCGGGGATGAAGGTGGCTGTAGCGGCGGCGGTCCACGGATCGGTCACGACGTGGAGCCCGATCACGTGCTCTCCGTCGATGCCTGCCACCGCGCCCGACACGCCGGCACCGACATCCCCGCCGTGTACGCCGTACCGCTGGTAGCCGAGCCGTCGCATCAGTTCGACCCACGCGCGGGCGGTACGCGCCATGGTCCAACCGGTGCTGCCCAGCGGGTTGGAGAAGGCGTACCCGGGCAGGGACGGCGCGACGACGTGGAACGCCTGCCCCTTGGCCGGGCTGACCAGCGGCTCAATCAGGTGGAGGAACTCGGCGACAGAGCTGGGGAATCCGTGCGTGATCAGTAGCGGTTTTGCGTCGGGACGGTCGGAGCGCGCGTGGATGAAATGGATGCGCTGACCGTCGATGGTGGTGGTGTATTGCGGGAACCCGTTGAGCGTCGACTCGTGGGACCGCCAGTCATACCCGACCCGCCAGCGCTGCGCGAGTTCCTTCAGGTGGTCCAGCGGGATGCCTCGGGTCCAGCCCACCCCCGGGAGCTCCTGCGGCCAGCGGGCGTTGGCGAGCCGGTGGTGCAGATCGTCGAGGTCGGCCTGGGGAACCTCGATGCGGAAAGGGCGAATGGCATCGGTCATGGGTATGAGGCTAGGAGCAAACTAGGAAGGGTTCGTTCCGCAATTACTGGCAGAATCGAAGAATGTTGGAGACCTCCGCCCGGCTCTTGCGCCTGCTGTCCCTCCTGCAGGCCCGGGGCGACTGGACCGGTACCGAGCTCGCCGAGCGGCTCGGCGTGACCACACGTACCGTCCGCAAGGACGTCGAGCGGTTGCGGGGCCTCGGCTACCCGGTCGACGCCCGGCAGGGCGTAGCCGGCGGATACCGGCTCGGCGTGCATGGAGCCTTGCCGCCATTGCTGCTGGACGACGACGAGGCCGTTGCCGTCGCGGTCGGGCTGCGCACCGCCGCGAACGGCTCCGTGGCTGGGATTGAGGAGGTCTCCGTCCGGGCTTTGGCGAAGGTTCAGCAGGTGATGCCGGCCCGGCTGCGGCACCGGGTCGCCGCGTTCCAGTCGTACGCGTTGTCCATGCCGACGCAGGGCCCGCAGGTCGACCCCGACGTGCTCACCCTGATCGCGACCGCGTGCCGCGACCATGAGCGGCTGCGGTTCGACTACCGCTCGCACTCGGGGACCCACAGCCGGCGTCTTGTCGAGCCGTACCGACTCGTGAACGACCGGCGGCGCTGGTACCTGCTCGCCTGGGACACCGACCGCGAGGACTGGCGTGTTTTCCGGGTGGACCGGGTCGTGCCGGTTACCCCGACCGGGCCGAAGTTCGCCCCGCGTGCCCTCCCACCCGA
>Ga0105248_10005425_pt1 | contig 14011 bp, 12 predicted proteins | sample KBSS34metaG_FD_81524 | JGI IMG/M metagenome (GOLD analysis project Ga0105248, IMG submission 81524) | Switchgrass rhizosphere microbial communities from Kellogg Biological Station, Michigan, USA - KBS S3-4 metaG | ecosystem: Host-associated > Plants > Roots > Rhizosphere > Soil | place...
CGCCTACTTCTCCTGCACCAGCGCCCACACCTGCACCGGCGACGGCGGCGGCATGGCGCTGCGCGCTGGCCTGCCGCTGCAGGACATGGAGTTCGTCCAGTTCCACCCCACGGGCATCTACGGCGCGGGGTGCCTGATCACCGAGGGCGCGCGCGGCGAGGGCGGATACCTCACCAACTCCGAAGGCGAGCGGTTCATGGAGCGCTATGCGCCCACCGTGAAGGACCTGGCGCCGCGCGACATGGTCAGCCGGGCCATGACCATCGAGATCCGTGAAGGCCGCGGCGTCGGTCCGAAGAAGGACCACATCAACCTGCACCTCGATCACCTGGACCCGAAGGTGCTGCACGAGCGGCTGCCGGGCATTTCGGAAAGCGCGCGAATCTTCGCTGGCGTCGACGTCACCAAGGAGCCGATCCCGGTGCTGCCGACCGTGCACTATAACATGGGCGGGGTGCCGACGAACTTCTACTCGGAGGTCGTCACCAAGGTCGGCAAGAACGCCGAGAAGGTCGTGCCGGGCCTGATGGCGGTGGGCGAAGCGGCCTGCGTCAGCGTGCACGGCGCCAATCGCCTGGGCTCGAACTCCCTGATCGATCTGGTGGTGTTCGGACGCTCCGCGGCGCTCCGGGCCGCCGACACGATCAAGGCCGGCGACACCCAGCCGGAACTGAAGCCGGCCATGACCGACGCTCACCTGGCGCGGTTCGACCGGCTACGCACGGCCGGCGGCAAGACCTCGACGGCGGCGCTGCGCCTGGAGATGCAGCAGGCGATGCAGGAGGACGCGGCGGTGTTCCGCACCGGCAAGTCGCTGGTCTCCGGCGTCAAGCGGCTGGATGCGGTGGCCAAGAAGCGCAAGGACCTGGCCGTCACCGACCGCGGCATGGTCTGGAACACCGACCTGATGGAGACGCTGGAACTCGACAACCTGATCGGCCAGGCGGTGGTCACGGTCGCCGGGGCGGTGAACCGACAGGAAAGCCGCGGCGCCCACGCCCGCGAGGACTTCTCCGACCGCAACGACAAGACCTGGATGAAGCACACGCTCACCTGGTTCGACGACGCCACCGGCAAGGTGAAGATCGACTACCGCCCGGTGCACGACTTCACCATGACCAACGACATCGCGCCGATCCCGCCCAAGGCGCGGGTGTACTGATCATGGCGCTGGCCGATCCGCTGTTCGGACCGCGCGACACCGACGCTGACTGGCGCGCGCTGGGGCAGAGCCAGCCCTATTGGGGCGTGCTCAGCCACCCCGACTTCCTGACCGAGAACATTACGCCGGAGCGGATCGAGACCTTCTACGCCTCCGGCCGCGACTACATCGCCCAGACGGTGCAGACCCTGACCAAGCTGACCGGCGAAGCGCCATCCGGCCCGGCGCTCGACTTCGGCTGTGGGGTGGGCCGGCTGGCGGAGGCCATGGCCGACCGCGTTCCGACCACCGGCCTCGATATTTCGCCGGGCATGCTGGCCCTGGCCCGCGCCCGGGGCGGCAAGGCGGCCTATACCGACACCCTGCCCGCCGGACCGTTCGGCTGGATCAACAGCTTCATCGTCTTCCAGCACATCCCGCCGGAGCGCGGCCTGCAGATTCTGCAGGACCTGATGGCGCGTCTCGCGCTCGGGGGCATGATCAGCATCCAGCTCACCGCCTGGCGCGGCGATCGGCACATCTGGGCCGAACCCACCGGCTGGCGCCGGGGCCTCGAGCGCCGGCGCCGCCAGATCTGGGCTCGCAGCCTGCCGGTCGGCCAGATCCTGATGTACGACTACGACCTCTCCAAGGTCCTCCGCCTGCTCAACCTGGCCGGCGTGGAGGAGATGCAGCTCGTCTCGACCGACCACGACGACCACCACGGCGTCATCATCTTCGGGCGCAAGACCGCCCAGCCCAGCCAATCCTAGGGACCGAACTCCATGGTCGAGCTCACGCTTCCGAAGAACTCCAGGGTCCAGAAGGGCCGCCACCACCCGGCGCCGGAGGGCGCGACGAAGGTGAAGACCTTCCGGGTCTACCGCTACGATCCGGAAGGCACGGAGAACCCCTGCTGGGACACCTATGACGTCGACGTCGACGCCTGTGGCCCGATGGTCCTGGACGTGCTGATCCACATCAAGAACACCATGGACCCGACGCTGGCCTTCCGGCGCTCCTGCCGCGAGGGCGTCTGCGGCTCATGCGCCATGAACATCGGCGGGCGCAACACCTTGGCCTGCACCCACGGCTGGGATGAAGTGCCTGGCAAGGAAGTGCAGATCAGTCCGCTGCCCAGCCAGCCGGTGCTGAAGGACCTGATCCCAGACCTGACGCTGTTCTACGCCCAGTACGCGTCGATCGAGCCCTGGCTGCACACCGAGACGCCGGAACCGCAGAAAGAGTGGATCCAGTCGCCCGAGGACCGCGAGAAGCTGGACGGGCTCTATGAGTGCATCCTGTGCGCCTGCTGCACCACGTCGTGCCCGAGCTACTGGTGGAACGGCGAGAAGTACCTGGGGCCGGCGGCCCTGCTGCACGCCTACCGCTGGCTGATCGATTCTCGGGATGAGGCGACTGGCGACCGGCTCGACGACCTCGAGGATCCCTTAAGCTCTATCGCTGCCACACGATCATGAACTGCGCCCAGGTCTGCCCGAAGGGGCTGAACCCGGCCAAGGCCATCGCCGAGGTCAAGAAAATGATGGCGGAGCGACTGGTTTGAGCCGGCCTGGTTCGAACGGTGCGCTCGCCGCCGTTCTCGGCGTCGCCCTGCTGGCTGCGCCCGCGATCACGCTGGTCGCCACTCCGGCTGTCGCCCAGACCGCCGCGCAGACCAGCGAGGCCGCGCGCTTCACCGCCTTCATCGACAACGAATTCGAGCAGGAGCTGAAGATGCGGCCCCAGCGGGCCACCGCGCTCGGCCGCAAGCAGGACAACGACAAGCTCGACGACATCAGCGAGGCCGGCCAGCTGAAGCTGCTCGAATGGCGCCGCGGCAGCGTGGCGCGCATGAAGGCCGGCTTCGACCGGGCCAAGCTGCCGCCGAACGTGCAGGCGAGCTACGACATGTGGGCCCTGGAGCTCGACCGGGCTGAGACCACCTACAAGTACCGGGCTTACCAGCCGCCGTTCTATTCCTTCCTCTATTCGGTGCATTCCGAGCTGCCGAACTTCCTGATCAACACCCAGGCGGTGGCCGACGCGGCCGACATGAAGGGCTACGACGCGCGCTTGCGCGCCCTGCCGGGCGTGCTCGACGTGGCGATCGCCGAAAGCCGCAAGTCCACCGCCCAGGGCATCCACGCGCCGAAGTTCGAGATGGAGCGGGTGATCGAGGGCAGCAAGGTGATGATCGCCGGCCAGCCGTTCCCGGCCCCAAATGGCGAAAATGGCGGGCCGGACTCGCCGCTCTGGGCCGACGCCAAGGCCAAGATCGCCAAGCTGAAGGCGGCCGGCAAGGTTACCGACGCCGAGGCCGACGCTCTGCTGGCCGACGCCCGCGCCGGCGCGCTGGGGATCAAGCCCGCCTACGAGCGGGTCATCGCCTGGGCCACGAGCGAGTTGCCCAAGGCGCCCTCGGGCCGCACGGGCGCTGTGTCCCTGCCCAATGGCCTGGCCTGGTATGCCGAGGCCCTGAAGCTCAACACCACTACCGACCTCACGCCGGACCAGGTCCATGCGCTGGGCCTGAAGGAGGTCGAGCGCATCCAGAAGGAACAGGACGCGCTGGCTCAGAAGGCCGGCTTCAAGGATCGCCAAGCCTATTACGACGAGCGCGCGCGCCTGTTCCCGCCGACGCCGTGGACAGACGCCATCCGCGCCGACTACCTGCGGCGCTACAACGAGGCCGTGGCGCGCAACCGCAGCCTGCTGGGCGGCTATTTCAACAACCTACCGGTCTACAAGGCCGAGGTGGTCCGCGAGCCCTCGTTCAGCGAGGTCGCCGGCGGCGCCGCCCATGCCGCGGGGCCCAGCGTCGACGGCGCGCGGCCGGGGCGCGTCTACATCCACATGCTGGGCGTCACCGACGATCCGGCCAACATCACCGACCTGATGTGCCACGAGGGCATCCCGGGCCATGTGATGCAGGGCGACATCCAGGTGCGCCAGCAGGGCAATCCGAAGTTCCGCTCGGCCTACCGGTACGTGGCCTATGGCGAGGGCTGGGCGCTCTACACCGAGGCGCTGTGCAAGGAGATGGGCGCCTACACCGACGTGGCCTCGGACTTCTTCCGCCTCGACGCAGAGCTGTTCCGCGCCGCGCGCCTGGTGACCGACACCGGCATCCACGCCAAGGGTTGGACCGAAGATCAGGCGGTCGACTACATGATCAAGACGGGCCGGCGGCCGCCCAACCAGGCGCGCTCGGAAGTGCGCCGCTACATCACGCTGCCTGGCCAGGCCACGGGCTACAAGATCGGAATGCTCAAGATCATGGAGCTGCGTCACAAGGCCGAGAAAGAGCTCGGGCCGAAGTTCGACATCAAGGCGTATGACGACCTGGTGGTGGGCGAGGGTTCGGTGCCGCTGACGGTGCTGGAGCACAGCGTCGACGACTGGATCGCGAGCCGGAAATGACGTCGTCCGGCAAGGCGGGGCCGTGGAAGCTGTCGCCCCCGGATGTGGCGGCGCTGTTTCCGAGCGATCCGGCGGCGATGCGCTTCGCCTACGGCCTGCGCCACGGCTCGATGAAGCTAGGTCTCTATGCGACCGCCGGCGAGGACAAGCAGCAGCCGCACGGTCAGGACGAACTCTACATCGTGGCCGGCGGCTCGGCGGATTTCGTCAGGGCGGGCGAGCGGGTGAGCTGCGCGACCCACGACGTGCTGTTTGTCGAGGCGGGCGTGGCGCATCGGTTCGAGAACATGTCGCCGGATTTTTTGACCTGGGTCATTTTCTGGGGACCGGATGGCGGCGAAGGCCCTTCTCCCTCCGCCTAGGCGCGGGAGAGGCTTAAGTTGACGCCAGTGTCACTTTTGGGCATCGAGGCTCCATGAGCGCAGCGGCACATGTGGTGATCCTGGGCGCGGGCCATGCCGGCGGCACAGCCGCGGCGTTGCTGCGCCAATATGGCTTCGAGGGGCCGATCACCCTGATCGGCGATGAGCCGATCCCGCCCTATCAGCGGCCGCCGCTGTCCAAGGCCTGGCTGAAGGGCGAGGCCGACGCGGACTCCCTGGCGCTGAAGCCGCTGGAATTCTACGCCGAGCACAACATCGACTTTCGCCCCTCGACCAGGGCTGTGAGCCTGAACCGGGGCGCGAAGACCGTGGCTCTGTCGGACGGGACTGAGGTCAGCTACGACGCCCTGATCATCGCCACCGGGGCGCGCGCCATCGCCCTGCCGATCCCCGGCGCGGACCTGACGGGCGTGATGTTCCTGCGCACGGCCGCCGACGCCGAGCAGCTCAAGGCCACCGTCGGCCCGGGCAAGACGCTGGCGGTGGTGGGCGGGGGCTATATCGGGCTGGAGGTCGCCGCGTCCGGCCGGGCGCTGGGCGCCGAGGTCGTGGTGCTGGAGCGCGAGACGCGACTGCTGGCCAGGGTGGCCTGCGAGACGCTGTCCACCTTCTTCAAGGCCTATCACGAGCAGCACGGCGTCACCTTCGAGCTGGGGGCCAGCGTCACCGGCTTCGTCGGCGAGAACGGCCGCGTCACCGGGGTCACGCTGGCCGACGGGCGGACCATCGCCTGCGACGCCGCGGTGGTCGGGGTCGGCGCCGCGCCCAACGACGAGATCGCCCGCGACGCCGGTCTGGAGACCGCCCGCGGCGTGGTCGTGGACATCGAGGCGCGGACCTCGGACCCGGCGATCTACGCCATCGGCGATGTGGCCCATCGTCCCATGCCGATCTACGACCGCATGTTCCGCATGGAGAGCGTGCCCAATGCGCTGGAGGGCGCCAAACAGGCCGCCAGCGCCATTGTCGGGCGCCCGGCGCCGGCCGGCGAGGTGCCGTGGCAGTGGTCCGACCAGTACGATCTGAAGCTGCAGATCGCCGGCTACGCCTTCGATGTCGACGAAATCCTCGTCCGGGGTGACCCAGCGTCAGGCAAGTTCGCGGTCTTCCATCTGAGGGGCGACCTCGTGCAATCCGTCGAGGCGATCAACTCGCCGCCGGAGTTCATGATGGGCAAGCAGCTCATCGGCAACCGCAAGCCGGTCTCCAAGCAGAGGCTTGCGGACCCATCCATTTCCATGAAAGAGGTCGCCGCCTAAGTTCGGCGCCAGGGGTTCCCGAGGGGTTTATGGCCAAGATCACTTACATCGAGCACGACGGAACCGAGCACGTCATCGACGTGAAGAACGGCCTGTCCGTTATGGAAGGCGCGGTGAAGAACAACATCCCCGGCATCGACGCCGACTGCGGCGGCGCCTGCGCCTGCGCCACTTGCCACGTCTATGTGGACGACGCGTGGAAATCGAAGACCGGCGAGAAGTCGGCCATGGAGGAGTCGATGCTCGACTTCGCCGAGAACGTCGAGGAAAACAGCCGCCTGTCCTGCCAGATCAAGGTCAGCGACGCGGTGGACGGCCTGATCGTGCGCATGCCGGAAAGCCAGCACTAGACCTGTTAGCCGGCGCGCCGCACCGCGAAGTCGGCGGGCTGATCGTCGGCGGCCAGGCAGATGCGGTCGCGGCCGGCGTTCTTGGCCTGGTAGGTCGCCTGATCCGCCCGGCGAAGCAGGTCCGAGAGACTTTCTCCCGCATGCAATTGCGCGACGCCGCCGCTGACGGTCATGGCGGGCAGGTCGGCGCCCCCATCGGCGGAAAGTCCCGCGGCGGTGCGGATCCGGACGGCCTCGGCGGCGAGCCAAGCGGTCTGCGCCGTGGCGCCCTCGATCAGCATGACGAACTCCTCGCCGCCCTGCCGCGCGGTCACCGCCGCGCCGGGCGCGACCGCGCGCAGCAGCTGGGCGAAGGCGGCGATCACCGCGTCCCCGGTCGGGTGGCCAAAGGTGTCGTTGACGCGCTTGAAGTGGTCGAGATCGAACAGCGCCACGGCGAGCGGCAGGCCGGTCCGCTCGGCGCGGGCCAGGGCGGCGTCGGACGCGCGGTCAAAGCCTCGGCGGTTGGCGAGGCCCGACAGCGGGTCGGTCTCCGACGCCAGCTGGGATTCGCTGATCGCCCTCTGGGCCACGATCAACAGCAGGAGCAGGCCGGCCGCCAGCAGCAGAATGCCCGAGCTGGACTGCGAGATCATCGCATAGGCGGTCTTGGTGTAGTCGGCGTAGGTCCGGCCGGACCCGATCGTCATGCCGACGAAGGGCTTCAGCAGGAAGTGCAGGGCGATCAGGGCGAACAGCCCCGCCAGGCCCAGGTGCAGCGGCCGCTTGCGGTCGATCGACAGCACGGTGCGGGTCGCCAGCAGCGAAGCCAGCACATAGCTGGCCTGATAGGCGAAGCCGTACGAAACCGTGTGCGTCGGGTCGCGCCAGATCCAGGCGCGGACGCCCAGGCCGATCGCCAGGATGACCAGGATCGCCCGCCACGGCGGCGCGCGGCGATGGAAGATTGCGAGGCTGGCGGAAAGGCACAGCGAGGCCACCAAAAATGCGGCGTAGCTGATCACATCGGTGATCTCGGAGATTCCAAGGATCGGGCCCAGAAAATCGCTGACCGGGGCCAGCATGCCGATCAGATAGGCGAGGCTGAACCACAGCGCCGCGCGTTGCGAGACGTTGGTCAGGGCCAGGATCGCATAGCCCGCGGCGAACAGGCCGCCGACCGCCATATTGACCATCAGTACGACTTGAACGCCGTTCATCGCCTTCCCCTGGCGCGCGACGCCGCTGGCATCACGCGCATGGCGAGCATGCCGCGGGCGCGTGAATGGGCGGTAAAGGCAGTGCGATCCGAGCTCCCGACCTCGCGCTGCGTCCGGCGGCGGGCTGACCTCTCGGGCCCTCAGATCACGCCGAGCGTGCGGAAGAAGGGCAGGTTCTCCTTGTTGAACGCTTTGAAGCGGCGGGCCAGCTCGGCCTCGACGGCGGCGGGATCGGCGAGGACTGCGCCATCCTTTTCCAGCGGCCGGCCGATGCGGGCCATGAGTTCGGCGCCCTGACGCGCGGTGACGCCCTTCAGCGCCAGCATCTCCTCGAAACCAGCGACGACGCCGGAGCCGGCCAGCGACGAGGCCAGGTGGGTCGGCGCCTCGCCAAAGGCCAGCCGGTCGAGGAGCGCGCGATTGAGCGCCGCCGCGCCGGAAGCCTCGGCGCTCTCCCGCGCCGGATGGATGCGCCGGCCGCCCACCAACAGGGTGACGGCCTGCAGCAACACGGCCTCGCTGACCCCGGCCAGCGCCGGCATCCGGGCGATCTCGCCGAAGGTGCGCGGCCCCTCAGCCAGGGCTTCGGCGATTGGTTGGTAGACCGGGCCGTGGCCGGTAAGGCTGCCGACCGGCACCTGGAAGACGAACGACAGCGACGCCGCCGGCTCCAGCAGGGTGAACCGCACGTCCTCCAGCAGCGCCGCGCGCTCGGCGGGGGCCAGCATGTTGCGGCCGCGCACGAAGACGTCGCGGCGGAAGGCCTTGTCGCCGGCGAAATCGAGCAGGGTCTGGCGCCAGGTCTCATCCTGCGTCTCGCGGACCTGCCGTACGAGGGCGGCCGGCGCGGCAAGGTGGATCAGGTCGTCGGCGATGCTGGTCGAAGCCGCGAACGCCAGCCGCGCATGGTCCAGCTCCCGGGCCACGTCGGCGTGGAAGAGCGGGTGGGCGTGAGCGCCGAGGTACTCGTGGACCAGGTAGGCGGGTTTGCGCTGGAGCGCCGTGTTGATGTGCGCCTTCAGGCCGGGCGCGTTCCTGAAATAGGCCGCTCCGCCCTCGATCAGCTCGAGCGCCACCTTCAGGCCCTCGATCACCCGGACCCGCGGGTCGCCGGGGTTGCGCGCCACGTAGTCTACCAGGAACCGCTGCAGCGGGATGATCGGGCCCCAGCCCGGCAGACTGTTGTAGGACACATAGGCCAGGCCGCCCGGCTGCAGCACCCGGTCGAGGATCTGCACGATGAGGGCGCGATTTTCCGGGCTGACCCAGCTCATCACCCCGTGCAGGGCGACCACGTCGAACTTCGGCAGACGACCCTCGGGGAGCGCCAGGAGCTGTTCGAAGCTGAGGTCCTCGAAGGTGGCGTTCGCGAGCCCAGCCGCATCCGCCAGCCGACGCGCGTTGGCGATCTGAGCCGGGTTGAAGTCGACGCCCCAGAAGTCGAGGCCAGGATTGGCGGCGGCCAGCAGGTTGACGCTGAAGCCATGGCCGCAGCCGAGTTCCAGATAGGTGGCGCCCGGCCCGAGCCGCGGAGGGCGCACGCCCTGGCGCAGGCAACTGAACGCCAGGTAGCCTGGCGCGAGATCCGGATAGAAGTGGTTGGTGTACTGGATGTCGGTCACATAGCCGTCAGACCAGGCGGCCATCTGCGTTTCCCCTTCGGATTGCGTGCGCCGCATCATCCACGGCCCGCGCGAGAGAGAAAGGTGAATCGCGCTATAGGCCGGCCTGCCGCACTCCCGACACCCTTGGCGGCTTGGGTCGCCGCCGCATGAGATCACGTCTGTTGAAGTCGACCGCCGCGCTGGGCCTGGCGTTGACCTGCCTGAGCGGCGCTACGCAGGCGCGGACCATGTCCGTGCCCGCCGACAGGGTGCTTTCCGCCGCGCGCGCGGCCTCGGGCGGCGCGGGATGGCGCTATCTGCGGGGCTGGCACGAAACCGGCAAGCTGGACGGGCAGACCTACGAGACCTGGATCGATCCCTTGCGGTTCGGAATTCGCACAGAGGTTCACGAGCCGGCGGGCGTGCGGGTGCACGGCTTCAACGGCCAGGGCGACTGGGAGATCGCGCCGGACGGAACGGCCACGGGCACGGGCGATGGTCCGTCCGTAGCCCGCGCGCGGACGCAGGCCTTCTTCACCGGCGAGCTGTTCCTCTATCCGGGCCGGTTCGAGGCCAAGGTTGTGCTGATCGGCGCGCGCCAGGCCGGCGGCCGCGCGTTCGACGTGCTCAGGATGGAGCCTTGGGGCGGCAACGCGCGGGAGGTCTGGATCGATCGGGGTACGCATCTCGTCGCCCGGATTGTCGATCGCAGCGGGGCCAAGCCCATGTCGGTGGAGCTCTCGGACTACCGCAAGGTGGGGCCCGTGCGGGTCGCATTCCACTATCGCATCGAGGGCGCCGATGGCGTCCACGAGCGGCAGATTGAGAGCCTCGTCTTCGCCCCCGCCGACCGCGACCTCTTCAGCCTGCCGCGCAGCTAGACCTCGACGATCGCCTTGCCGACCGGGGTCAGGGCGAGGCCGGCGAGTTTCACGTGCTGCCAGGCGAAGGGGATGCCGATGATGCTGATCGCCAGCGGCACGGCGATGAGGATGTGGTGCAGGGCCAGCCACCAGCCGGCGAACACCAGCCACAGGATGTTGAGCAGGAAGCTGGAGGGACCGATGTCGCGGTCGACCACGATCTTGCCGAACGGCCAGTAGCTGAAGCCGGCAATACGGAACGCAGCCGGCGTCCAGGGCAGACCGACGATGGTGACGGCCAGGATCAGGCCGGCGAGAATCCACAGCGACCCGGAAATCCAGCCGCCGAAGATGAACCACAGGACGTTCAGGAGAAGGCGCATGAACTGAATATAGGCGCTCGAACGCCGGTCCGTATCAGCCCGCCTCGAACCGCAGGCTCTGGATCTTCGGGTCGGGGCCCGGGATCAGGGCGATGTCGCAGGTCACCGCGCCGTTCTGGCAGGCCAGGTGCGCCCGACCGGCGAGCGCATGGCGCGCCTCGATCCGCTCCAGGCGCCCGTCGCCGAACTTGGCTTTCAGCGTGGCGAGGAACGCGTTGCGCGCCGCCAGCGGCCCGTCGGGCAGCAGGTTCGGCGCGAAACGGTCCGCGGCCCCGTCGAGCCGCCCGGCGGCATAGGCCTGGGCGATGGTCTCGGCGGCCGCCTGCAGGGCCGGTGAAACGGCGACCGGCCGCGACGTCCACAGGCCCGCGGCCTCGAGCAGGGTCGCAGCTTCGAAGTTGGTCGGCTGCGGCCCGGCGTAGGTGACGTTGGCGAAGCAGAAGAGGCCGACGCCCGCCTCCGGCGAGAACAGCACGTTGGAGCCGAAGCCCGGCAGGCCGCCGGAATGGGTCAGCACGCGGCCGAGCCGCGGGTCGTGGGCGCTGACCATGCCGTAGCCGTAGGCGCTGGCGACGGGAACCATCGCGGCGTCCACAGCGCGGAAGTTGGCCGGGCCAGGCATGGCGTGGGAGAGCGAGAGCTCCCGGCGAGTCGCCCGGCGGACCGGGCCGGTCTCGGCGTCGTCGCGCGCCGGCCAGGCGTCGAGCAGGAAGGCCACATAGCGGGCGTAGTCGGCCGAACTGGTGACGAGGCCGCCCATGGCGCCGATCTCGCCGTCCGGCTCCGGCGGCTCCTCGCCCCAGGCGTCGTCTCGCCAGTGGTAGCCGCGGGCGCGGTGGTCGTCCGCCACGTCGAAGGGGTCAAAGGTGGTCGCCGTCATCCCCAGCGGCGCCAGCAGGCGCTCGGTGATGAACCGCTGAAAGGGCTGGCCCGTGAGGTTGGTGATCGCGCGACCGAGGATGCCGTAGCCGAGATTGGAGTATTCCATCGCCACGCCCGGCGCCTGGGCGAAAATCCGCCCGCCCTTGAGCAGGGCCGAGAAGGCGTCCGGCGTCATGCCCATCATCCGGTCGGCCCAGGGATCGTCGGAGACGAAGCCTTCGGTGTGGGACAGCAGGTCGCGCACCCGCACCGGTGGACTGTCGGCGGTCGGCAGGCGCACGGCCGCGAGCTCCGGCACATAGTCGCCGATCGGCGCCTCCAGCGAGATCCGGCCCTCGTCGCGCAGCATCAGAATGGCCAGCGCGGTGACGTTCTTGGTCATCGAGGCGATGCGGAATCCGGTATCGGCGGTCACCGGTCGGCTCAGCGCCACGTCGGCGACGCCGGTCACGAATAGGTGGTCGAGGCGGCCGTGGCGGACCACGCCGGCGGCCAGGCCCGGCGAGTGGACCTCCTGCGCGAACCGGGTCCAGAGGGCGTCGAAGTCGGCGTAGGCCTGCGTGGGATCGGGCTCGGACATGGCCTAGGCGCTAAGACCCAACTGCGGCTGGATCGCGGCGGCCTGGGCCTCTTCCGGCAGGTGGCAGGTGAAGGTCGCGCCGGCGCCCGGCTCGCTCTCCAGCGCCACCCAGCCGCCGTGCAGTTCGGTGAGCGCCTTGACCAGCGCCAGGCCCAGGCCCGGCCCGCCGCGCTCGCGGCCGATGAAGCGGTCGAAGATGTGCGCCTGAACGTGGAACGGGATGCCGCGCCCGCTGTCGGAAACGGTGAGCTGGATCTCGCCCAGGCCCTTCTTGGCGCCGATGGTCACGGTCCCGCCGGCCGGCGTCTGGCCGAGCGCATTCTCCACCAGATGATCCAGGATCTGGCCCAGCCTTCGCGCGTCGCCGCGGATCAGGCCGAGTTCCTTGGGACACTCGACCACCAGCTTGACGCTCGCCGCCTCGGCTTCCGGCGCCCACTTCTCGCCCGACCGCGACAAGAGGTCGGGGACGCGGACGTCCTCCAGATCAAGCGCCATCTCGTCGGCGTCGATCTGGGCCATGTCGAGCACGTCGTCGATGGAGCGCGCCAGTTGGGTGGCGGCCGCCTTGACCGCGGCGGCGTGGCCGCGTCCGCGCTCGGACAGCCCCTCGCCGGAGCGCTCCAGCAATTCGGAGTAGCCGATGATCGTGGTGAGCGGGGTGCGCAGTTCGTAGGAGACGTTGCCGACGAAATCGCGCTTCAGCCGCTCGGCGTCGGCCAGCGCCTGTTCCTTGGCGGCCAAGGCGCCCTCGAGCTTGCGCGCGTCAGTGACGTCGGTGAACGCGATCAGGGTGGCGCCGTCCGGCAGGGGCCGCGACTGATAGACCACGATCCGGCTGTCGGATGTCTTGATCTCGCCGGTGGTGGGCGCGCGGGCCTGCGGGTCGGGGTCGGCGACGCGGCCCTTCAGCTCGCGCCAGAAGTTGAGGTCGTGCAGCTTGGGCACGCACAGGTCGACCACGCCCTCGAAGTCACCGGCCGCCTCGATCTCGATCGGGGTGATGTTCCAGAACGTGCCGAACGCCTCGTTGTGGAGCCGCAGGCGCCCGTCGGAGCCGAACACCACGACGGCGTCGGAGAGCTTATCCAGCGTCGCCTGCTGCACCTGGATCAGCGAGTTGTACTGGGCCTTCAGCTTCAACTCGTCGGTGATGTCGCTGAACAACAGCAGCAGGCCGCCCATCGGGTGCGGCTGGCGCACGACCTTCAGCGTGCGGCCGTCCGGGGTGCTCCACATGTCGTCGGGGCCGGCGGCGAGGTGCTCGTAGCGATCCAGTTCGGCGGCCTTCCACTTGGCGTAGTCGGCAGTCTCCGGCAGGCGGCGGCGCTGGCGCAGGCGGTCGAGCACTTCGGAGTGGCTGGGCTGTTCGGCCAGCCAGGCCGGTTCCAGGCCCCAGAGCTCGGCAAAGGCGGTGTTGTGAAACATCAGCTTCTTGGAGCTCGAGAATACCGCCACCGCGTCGGCGATGTGGTTCAGTGTCTCGTCGTGCGCCTCGCCGCTGCGCTTCAGCAGTTCACGCAGCTCTTCCTGCTCGGACACGTCTTCGGTCCAGACGCCGACGCCGCCGCCTTCCAGCGGCTGGGCGGTGATGTGGAAGGCGCGGCGCTTGCCGGCGACGGTGGCCCAGCGGACCTGATCGCGGCGCTGGCCAAGGTTGGCGGCCTCGCTGGCGAGCGCATCGGCCCCCCGGTCGAAGGCCGCGCCGCGGGCGGCCGCCTCGTCGAGGCTGGCGGCGTCGACCGCCTTCAACCATGCGGCGTTGACCCAGACCGGCGAGCCGTCGGCGGCGGCGATCCAGGCCGGCGTGGCCCGCGCGTTGAGCAGGGCGGCGAAGCGCGGCGCGGTCGGCAGGCCCGCATCCTCGCCGACGGCGGCGGAAACACGCAGCCAGGCAAGCGCCCCGGCGGCACGGCCCTCGACCGCGACCAGGCCGCCCTCGAC
>Ga0105248_10005427_pt1 | contig 14008 bp, 15 predicted proteins | sample KBSS34metaG_FD_81524 | JGI IMG/M metagenome (GOLD analysis project Ga0105248, IMG submission 81524) | Switchgrass rhizosphere microbial communities from Kellogg Biological Station, Michigan, USA - KBS S3-4 metaG | ecosystem: Host-associated > Plants > Roots > Rhizosphere > Soil | place...
AGGTCCGCCTCGATCGGCACGGCGCCGCGCCCCAGCGCCCGGATCCGCTCCGCCGTCTCCTCGGCGGGCGACCGCCCGGCCAGCGCCACGTCCGCCCCGGCTTCGGCCAGCGCCACCGCGATCGCCTGGCCGATGCCGGTGTTGGCGCCGGTGACCGCCGCCACCCGCCCCGAAAGATCGAACGGGTTCATGCGAGCTGGCAGATGTCGAGGACGTTCATGTCGGTGTAGTCGAGATTCTCGCCGCCCATCGCCCAGATGAAGGTGTAGTTCGACGTGCCTGAGCCCATGTGGATCGACCACGGCGGCGAGACCACGGCCTCGTCGTTGCCGAGCACGATATGGCGCATGGATTCCGGCTCACCCATGAAATGGAACACACGCTCGTCGGGCTTGAGGCCAAAATAGAAATACACCTCGGAGCGGCGGTCGTGCAGGTGCGGCGGCATCGTGTTCCAGACGCTGCCGGTCTTGAGCATGGTGAGGCCGAGCAGGAGTTGCGACGATTTGCAGGTCGCGGGCACGACATACTGGTAGATCGTGCGTTCGTTGGATGTCGCCAGCGCGCCGCGTTCCAGCGGCACCGCCTTCTCGATCGAGATCTTGACCGTCTCGAACCGCGCATGCGCGGGCGTCGAGGCGAGATAGAACCTGGTGTCGCCCTCGAAGGTGACGTCCGCCGTGCCCATCGGGATATAGAGGCCGTCGCGCGGGCCTAGCCCGTGCTTCACGCCGTCGACGGTGATGGCGCCGGCCGCGTCGCCGACATTGATGGCGCCGAGTTCGCGGCGCTCGAGGAACGGCTTGCCCTTGGCGGATTGCGGCGCGGTCTGCACCGGCAGCTTGACCGGCTTGCCGCTCGGCGCGGCGCCGCCGACCACGAAGCGCTCATAATGCGTGTAGTTGAGCGTGACTTCGCCGGGCTGGAACAGGCCGGTCATCAGATAGCGGTCGCGCAGCTGATCGTTGGTCGCGCCGTCCATGCTGTCCGGATGCGACGCGTGGAGAGTCTTCTTGAACACCGTGCGGCCTCCCGTGTTTGGCCGACTAGGTAACCGGTGTCAGCGACGGGTGCAAGCGTGCTTCGACAGCCGGGTGGCGGGGGCTTGCATATCAGCCCTTGTGTAGCTACATTTTCGTAGCTACACAAGGCAATCGCGAGCGCTGGACTTGGGACCCGCGAAAGGACCGCAGCAACCGGCGGAAACACGGGCTGAGCTTCGAGACAGCGTCCCGAGTGTTCGATGATCGGCTGGCGCTGTCGCGGCCCGGCGACGCAACCGAGGAAGAGCGCTGGCAGACGGTGGGCGAGATCGAAGGCGTTATCGTCTTTGTCGTGCACACGTGGCCCGTGCTGGGCGACAGCGGCGAAGAGATTGGCCGCATCATCAGCGCCCGAAAGGCGACCGCGCATGAAAGGAAGTCTTATGAAGAAGGCGAGTTCTAAGCCGTTGACGGCAAGTCAGAAGAAGGAACTGGCGGCGCTGGCACGCCTGCCGGACGACAGGATCGACACGCGATCCGTTCCCGAGGTCAAGAACTGGTCGGGAGCCAAGCGGGGCGTTTTCTATCGCCCCATCAAGCAACAACTCACACTCAGGCTGGATGCCGACGTGATCGCCTGGTTCAAGGACCATGCGCCCAATGATGAAGGCTATCAGACGAACATCAACCGCGCCCTGCGCGAGCACGTGCAGCGGCGCGCCCGCAAGACGGGTTAGGCCCGTCCGGGAAGAATCGCTGGGGCAATCATTTGCCTTGGGTACAATGCCCCAAGGAGAAACAGCGCTTGATAGACATTGATAGAGTCCGCAAGCGACCCGGCATGTATATCGGGGACACGACCGATGGCTCGGGCCTGCACCGCATGGCCTTCGAACTCGTGAACAACGCAATCGACGAAGCATTGGCAGGGCACTGCAGTCGCATCGACGTCCTGTTGCATGCCGATGGCTCGGTGACGGTGCGCGACAATGGCCGCGGCATATCGGTTGACCGATATCCGGGCCGGGACAAATCGATTGCCGAAATCCTCATGACGGAGCTACACGCGGGCTGGAAACTCGGCATCGAAACTCGAGCGATGCGAGGCCATGCTGGCGGTGTCGGCCTTGCGGTCGTGAACGCGGTTTCAGAGGACCTTCGTTTGCGCATTTGGCGTCACGGCGTCGAACACGCCATGCACTTCCGCAGGGGTGAGCCCGAAGCGATACTGGCGATCGTCGGCAAGGCGACGTTGGGGGACGGCAAACCTCGTCACGGAACGGAGATCACATTCACGCCCGATCCCATGATCTTCTCGAATACCCGTTTCGACGCAGCGACCATCGGCCGGCATTTGCACGAATTGGCTGTCGGCGCGGCCGGCACTACCATTTCGCTCGCCGATCAGCGCGGCGACGAAATAACGCAAACCGTATACCGCAATTGAACCCCAGCCGATTGTCAGCGCGTTTCCGGCTTTGTCGTCGATTCACGCACTACCAAGACGGGTGTGACCTCGGTTTTCTCATCCTGCGGAGGATGGCGGCGGCGTTCGCGGGTGGTGGCGATCAGCTTGGCGGCGGCCAACTCGCCCATGTCGTGGATGGGCAGGCGCACGGAGGTGAGCAGCGGATACATGCGTGAGGCCATGGCGCTGTCGTCGAAGCCGATGACGGACACGTCGCCCGGGATCGAGAGGCCTGCGTTGCGCGCGGCCATGTACACGCCGGCGGCCATCTCATCATTGCCGCAGAAGATCGCGGTGGGGCGCGGGTTCATCGCGAGCAGCGCGGCGGCGTGCTCGACACCGGTCTCGAAGGTGTAGGCGGCTTCGCGGTTGTATTGCGGCGCCAGCTTCAGGCCCGCGGCGGCAAGGCCTTCGACAAAGCCGCGGCGGCGCTCGTGGGCGGAGCGGAACAGCGACGGGCCGGAGATATGCGCGATGCGGGTGTGGCCGAGTTCGGCGAGATGGCGTGCCGCGGCGTTGCCGCCGACATTGTCGTGCGTGACGACCATGCTCTGCGGCTCGTCCAGCGCGATGGAGGCGATGCGCACATAGGGACATTCGAGTTCGTCGAGGATTTCGATCAGGCCTTCGTCCTCGGACACCGAGGGCGGCATGATCACGCCGAACAGCTTCTGGCGCTCGACGAAGTTGCGCATGTCGGACAGGAAGTGTGGGTCCTGGCGATTGCAGGGGCGGATGACGAGCTCGAAGCTCGTGCCCTTCATCGCGTCCAGGATGCCCTGCTGCATGTTCACGACGTATTGCGGCGTCGGGTTGTCGTAGATCATCCCGATCAGGAAGGAGCGGCGGAAGGCAAGGCCGCGGGCCTGCGGATCGGGCGCGAAGCCCATCTCGGCGATGATGGCGCTGATCTTCTCGCGCGTTTCGCCGCGCACGAAGGGCGAGTCGTTGATCACGCGCGACACCGTCTTCTTGGAGACATTGGCGAGGCGGGCGATGTCGTTGATGGTGGGGCGCTTGCCGCGGCGTTCCGGATCGGCGGGAGGCGTTTCGGCCTGCGGCCGCGTCTTTCGCGATGTCACCAAGGGACTCGAATAAGGAAGCCGTTCCCTATTAACTGCCCCCGCGGCCAAGCGCCAGACACCGGTATCAGATGGCCATCCCTGACGGCGGGGCAGCAAGGAAACCGGGGATTCATACCGGTACCTGCATGAGCGGATCGCGAACCTTCGAACGGCTGTCCCTGGCGCGCCTCGGCCATGCCGGGCCGGACGTGCGTCTGTTCGATTACGACCGGCGCGCGGTCACGACAGGCATCGTGCACTTCGGGCCGGGCGCGTTTCACCGCGCGCACCAGGCCTATTACGTCGACCGGCTTTTGAGGGACGATCCGCGCTGGGGGATCTGCGACGTGGCATTGCGCGGGACCTCGATCACCGAAGCGCTGGCGGCGCAGGACGGCCTCTACACCATCGCGGAGATGAGCACGGCGCCGAGCTACCGCGTCATCGGCGCGGTGCGCGAGGCGATGTCGGCACGAAGCTTTCCGCAGGCGGTGATGGCGCGGCTGGTCGCGGCCACGACGCGCGTTGTCACCATGACGGTGACGGAGAACGGCTATTGCCTGACCCGCGGCGGTGACCTGGATACGGGGCGTGCGGAGATTGCGCACGACCTGGCCAACCCGCGCACGCCGGAGAGCCTGGTTGGCTGGCTGGTGGAGGCGCTGCGCCGGCGCCAGCGTGCGGGCACGGCGCCGCTGACGATGATCAGTTGCGACAACGTCGCGGGAAATGGCGAGCGGCTGAAGCGGGCGGTGACGCAGTTCGCGCGCGCGGCCGACCGCGACCTGGCGCGCTGGATCGAGGGCGAGGCGCACTTTCCGTCGACCATGGTGGATTCGATCACGCCGGCGAGCGACGAGGCGCTGAAGGCGCGCGTGGCGGTGCATGTCGGCGCATTCGACATGGTGCCGGTGCAGCGCGAGCCGTTCGTGCAATGGGTGATGGAAGACGTGCGCGGCGTGCACGGGCCGGACTGGGAAAGTGCGGGCGTGACGCTGACGCGCGACGTCGCGGGGTATGAGAACGCCAAGCTGCGCATCCTGAACGGCGCGCATTCGACGCTGGCCTATGTCGGGCTGCTGCGGAAACGGCAGACGACGCGCGACGCGATGGCGGATGCGGCATTGGCGGCGTTCGTGCGGGCGCTGGTGAGTGAGGACATCGCGCCGACGCTGACGCCGCCGGCGGGGATGGATCTGCCCGCCTACATCGAGGACGTGCTGGCGCGCATCGCCAATCCGGCAATCACGCATCATCTGGGACAGATCGCGTGGGACGGGTCGCAGAAGCTGCCCTACCGGTTGTTCGCAACCATCGAGACGGCGCTGGGCAAAGGACGGCCGCTCGACCGTCTGGTGATGCCGATCGCGGCGTGGATGCGGTTCGTGCGGATGCGCGCGCGCGAGGATGTCGAATTGATCGATCCGCTGGCGCCGCAGCTCAGAGAACTGGGGCTGGCCTGCACAGGCGAAGGCGTGAACGACACGATGCTGTTCATGCAGCTGCATAATGTGTTTCCACACGCGCTGGCGTCCAATGGGAAATTCACGCGCGCATTGTCGGAAGCCTATGACACGCTGGGCGACACGGGCCGGCTGCCGGGAGATGGCTGGTGAGCCCGATCACCGACATCGAGACGCCACGTCTTCGCCTGCGCACCATCGTGGCAAGCGATTGGCCGGCTGTGTTCGCTTACATGTCAGATCCGGCTGTCACCGCGTTTCTTCCCGAAGGTAGTTTCGATGAAGACGCTGCGCGCACGTTCGCGCTGAGACAGGCCAGCGCAGACGCAACCGCTGTCGCCGTGGTCGAAAAAACGAGCGGACACATGATCGGGCACATGCCCTTTCACCCATGGTTCGAGCCGCACACGCAGGAGATCGGCTGGGTGTTCGGCCCGGCGGCGCAGCGAAAAGGCTATGCCACCGAGGCGGCGCAGGCCCTCATGGCGCATGCGTTCGGCTCGCTCAGGGCGCATCGCGTCATCGCCACTTGCCAGCCGCAGAACACGCCGTCCTGGCGCGTGGCGGAAAAGCTCGGGCTGCGGCGAGAAGCGCATTTCCGCGCCGCGCTGTATCGCGCGCCGGGTGTCTGGTGGGACGAGTACTTCTACGCGCTGCTTGCCGAGGAATATGAGGCTCGCCAAACATCCTAACCTGTCATGGCCCGCCACAGCGGGCCATCCAGTTGGTGCGCCGCGCACCTTGCAAGCACAATCAAACTGACCCACTACCCAAGATGTCACCTGGGTGGCCCGCAGTCGCGGGCCATGACAACCTTTTTTTGTTCGGCAGCTACGTCCCGTGCGCGTGGGCGCTTGAGTCCAGCACGTCGGGGCGCTTCGGTGTCATGTCGAACAGGTTCCAGTCGGCTTCGTTGAACGGACGCGCGGTCGGTTTCTGTACCGGGTAGCCGTGGATGTCGTTCTCGCTGTTGATGATGGTGCCGCGGCCTTCGGCGACGTCGGCGATCAGGCGGACGTCGTCGTAGTCGCGGTCCCAGGGGCGGGCGCCGGCGTTGTGCAGGACGTATTGCTGCACGGCGCCGGACGGCATGGCTTTAAGCCCTTCCGGCCAGAGTGGCGGCGTTGGGACCTGGATGATCTTCGCGGGCGCGGTGGTGTAGCGGCCGAACATCGACAGCGGATTGCCGATCTGGTCCACCGCGAGATTGTCCTTGCCGTAGTACTGAAGATCACCGTAACCGCCGATCTCGAGGAACGCGATGTGCGGTACGGTCGATTGCCCGGCGCGCGCGACGTTGCCGACGGCGGTGAGCTGGCCCACCTGCCAGGGATGATCGCCCCACTCCTCCGCCATCAAGTTGTAGTGCACGATGCGCTGGCCCGGATCGAAGATCAGGTTGTTGACCATCGCCAGCCGCACGCCGCCCTTGAGCAGCGGATTGCGCTCGTAATCGTGCGCGTAAAGGTTGTTGACCAGCAGGATGTCGGTCGCGTTGTCGTGGATCAGCGAGCCTTTCGAGTGCTCGATCTTGAAATGCGTCGCGTAGGCAAGACCTTCGGCGGCGATGTTGTTGGAATAGGTGATCCGGTGCGAGGTGTGCGCGCGCCAGCTTTCCGGCGTGTCGCCGACGAAGCGGCCGCCAGAGGCCGACATGTTCTCGTCGGTCGCCCAATAGAACGAGCAGTGGTCGATGATCATGTCGTGCGCGTCGCCGATGGTGGAGATCGCGTCTTCTTCCCAGCCGCTCTTCTTCGCCGCGCCGGCCTCGCCGACGCGCACGCGGATGTGCTGGATGATCGCGTCATGGCCGCCGATGTCGATGCCGCCGCGGATCAGCGTGATGCCCGGCGACGGCGCGGTCTGGCCGGCGATGGTGAGAAAGGGTTCGGTGATCTTGAGCGTCTTGCGATCGAGATCGATCACGCCGCCGACCTCGAACACCACGATGCGCGGGCCCTTGGCTTCGACCGCCTCGCGCAAGCTGCCCGGGCCTTCGCCGTTCAGGTTCGTGACCTTGATGATGCGGCCGCCGCGGCCGCCGGGTGTGTGCGCCGCCCAGCCCAGGGCGCCCGGGAAGGCGAGCGGGCGTGAGTCAGCGGCCAGGGGCGCCGGGGGTTGTGGCATCGCGGCCGAAAGGGAGGCGGCGGCCGCGAGCACCACGGCGAGGCCGGTCACATATCTCCTGATCACAGCGTTCTTCCCTCGATTTGGATCGCCCCGCCCCGTTCGGGACGATCTTGCCGGTTTCCGGCGCGCGCAATTGAAAATGACACCGGTTTCCTCTAGACACAATCGCAGCCACGCAAAAAGCGTCGGGACATAGGGATTGGACAGGGACGGCGTGGAGCGGGGGACTTTGACCGACAAGGTGGCGCAGGACTTCGTGGCGGCCCGGCTGGCCGCGCGATCCTTGCCGGACTTCCCCGGCGCTTTGCCGCCCGATTTGGCCACCGGTTACCGTCACCAGGAAGCCGCCATCGCGCTGTGGCCCGACGAGATCATCGGCTGGAAGATCGGCCGCGTTGCAGGTGCCGAATTCGAGGCGAAGTTCGGCCGCACAAGGCTGGCCGGTCCCATCTTCTCGCGGCAATTGCGCCGCGCGGGCCGTGAGCCGGTGGACTTCCCGGTGTTCAGGGGCGGCTTCGCCGCGATCGAGGCAGAATTCGTGCTGGTGGTTGGGCGCGATGCGCCGGCCGCGAAGGCCGACTGGACCACCGAGGAAGCGCGCGCCCTGGTTGGCGGCATGCACATCGGGATCGAAACGGCGGGCAGCCCGCTGGCGACGATCAACGCGCTCGGCCCGGCCGTGGTGGTCAGCGATTTCGGCAACAATGCAGGGCTGATCTTGGGCGGCGCGGTCGGCGACTGGCGTTCGCGCAGCGACGAGAGCCTGACCTGCGAGAGTTTCATCGAAGGAAAATCGGCCGGCAAAGGTGCCGCATCGGACCTGCCCGGCGGGTCGATCGAATCCTTGCGGTTCCTGCTGGAGCATGCCGCCAGGCGCGGACGGCCACTGAAGGCCGGGATGCTGATCTCCACCGGCGCCGTCACCGGTATCCATGACATCGCCATCGGACAGCGCGCGAGGGTGGACTTCGGACCGCTCGGCGGGATTGAATGCGTCGCGGCCGCCGCGCAAGGGGAGACGGAAACGTCTCGCGCAGCCCGCGCCTGAACCAGCTTGTTAGCTCGCGTCCAACGAGGCGCGGGTGAAGACCCAAAGATAAAAGTACGGGGCCAGGTAAGGGACAAGCGATGAACGTTCAGACTTCGCCCGTCGACAAGGGTGCGGTGATTGCCGCCGCCTCGGCGCGCGCCGGAAATTATCGCTGGGTGATCTGCGCCCTGCTCTTCGCCGCGACCGCGATCAACTACATCGACCGCCAAATGCTGGGGCTCCTGAAGCCCAACTTCCAGCAGGAGTTCGGCTGGAGCGAGACGCAGTTCGCGGACATCGTGTTCTGGTTCCAGGCCGCTTACGCGGTGGGTTATCTCGGCTTCGGCTGGGTGATCGACAAGATCGGCGCCAAGCTGGGCTTCGCGGTCGCCATCGTGGTGTGGACCATCGCGCATGTCGCGCACGCCGCGGTGCGGACCGTGACCGGCTTTACCGTCGTGCGTATCGGGCTGGGCCTGGGCGAGTCGGGCAACTTCCCCGCCGGCGTCAAGGCGGTGGCGGAGTGGTTTCCCAAGAGCGAACGCGCGCTCGCGACCTCGATCTTCAACGCGGGCTCGGGCATCGGCGCCATCATCGCGCCGCTGATCGTGCCGCTTCTGGTGATCTATGCCGACTGGCACTGGGCGTTCGTGGTCACCGGCGTGTTCAGCGTGATCTGGCTGGCGGCGTGGTGGTTCCTGTATACGCGCCCGCGCGAGAACAAGAACGTCAAGCCGGGCGAGATCGCCTTCATCGAGAGCGACCCGCCGGACACCGAGGCGCACAAGAACATCCCGTGGACGCGCCTGCTGACGGTCAAGGAGACCTGGGCGTTCGCGCTCGGCAAATTCCTGATCGATCCGATCTGGTGGATGTACCTGTTCTGGCTGCCGGGGTTCTTCGCCGACCGCTATCACCTGGACCTCAAGACCTTCGGGCCGCCGGTGGTCGCGGTGTACATCATGTCGGACATCGGCAGCGTGGCCGGCGGCTGGCTGTCGTCGCAGCTGATCAAGATGAATTTCAGCATCAACGCGGCGCGCAAGATCACCATGCTGGTCGCGGCGCTGGCGGTGACGCCGATCGCGTTCGCGATGTATGCCGACAATCTGTGGCTGGCGGTGGCGATCATCGGGTTGGCCACGGCGGCGCACCAGGCCTTCTCGGCCAACCTCTACACCCTGCCGTCGGACGTATTCCCGCGCGCCGCGGTGGCATCGGTGATCGGCATCGGCGGCACGGTGGGCGCGGTGGGCGGCATGCTGATGTCGAAATACACCGGCTATGTGCTGGACCAACTGCACACCTACACGCCGATCTTCGTCGTGGGGGCGAGCGCATATCTGCTGGCGCTACTGGTGGTGCACCTTCTGAGCCCCCGCTACGAACTGGCGAAGGTGGATTAGCTCTATCCTTCGGGGCTCGCTGCGCTCGCACCTCAGGATGGCGCCGATTCATCGTCATCCTGAGGCGCGAGGCCCAGCCGAGCCCCGAAGGATGCTGCCGGATACTTGGCAGGAGGCCGGCGTTACACTTGCGGCATGAAATACGAAGACCTGCTCTGCCCCAGTCCCGCGGGCCTTTTTTGCAAGCCGGGGAATTTCTACATCGATCCGGTGCGGCCGGTGGATCGGGCGGTGGTCACCCATGGCCATGCCGACCATGCGCGGTCGGGCCACGCCAAGGTGCTCGCGACACGCGAGACGCTGGCGATCATGGGCGAGCGCTATGGCGAGGATTTCGCCGGCGCGATGCAGCCGGCGGGTTATGGCGAGACGGCGGACATCAACGGCGTGACGGTATCGCTGGCGCCTGCCGGGCATGTGCTGGGCTCGGCGCAGGCGGTGGTGAAGTGGAAGGGGAGGACGATGGTCGTCTCCGGCGATTTCAAGCGGCGGCGCGATCCGACCTGCGCGCTGTTCGAGCCGGTCGGCTGCGACGTGTTCATCACCGAGGCGACATTCGGCCTGCCGGTGTTCCGCCATCCGCCCGACACCGACGAGATCGCCAAGCTGTTGAAATCGGTGGCGCAGTTTCCCGAGCGCTCGCACCTGGTCGGCGCCTATGCCCTGGGGAAAGCACAGCGCGTGATCTGCCTGCTGCGCGAGGCGGGATACGACAAGACGATCTATGTGCATGGCGCGCTGGAAAAGCTGAACGCACTGTATGAATCCTTCGGCGTGAAGTTGGGGCCGCTGGCGCCGGCGACCGCTGGCAAGAAGGCGGACTTCGCGGGGGCGATCATCGTCGCGCCGCCGAGCGCGACGCAGGACCGCTGGGCACGGCGCTTTCCCGATCCGGTGGTGTGCTTCGCCTCGGGCTGGATGCGGGTGCGTGCGCGGGCGCGGCAGGGCGGTGTAGAGCTGCCGCTGATCCTGTCGGACCATGCCGACTGGGACGAACTGACAATGACGGCCGCCGAGATCAAGCCGGACGAATTGTGGATCACGCATGGCGAGGAAGACGCGCTCCTGCGCTGGGCGACGTTGAACGGGCAGAAGGCGCGCGCCCTGTCGCTGGTCGGCTATGATGAGGATGAAGGCGAGAACTAGGGGAGCCTGACATGGACTACGAGCGCTTGTTCGCCGTCGCTGACGCGGCCCGCACGAAGAAGAAGCTGCCGGCCGGCGACACGGCCTTCGTCAAGACGAATATCCCAAAGGACATGGCCGAATATCCCAAGTGGAAGCGGCCGGCGAAGATCGCGCACCCGGCGGGATTTTCGGTTTCCGGCGCACCGGTGGGCACGTTCGTGCGGAGCGCGCTGTTGCTGGCCGGACGCAAAGCGCTCGGCAACCGTTACGGCGACTCGCCGTTCTATGAACGGGTCGAGAAAGACGTTTCGTTCGGCATCATGCGCTCGCATTTCCACAATGATTATCCCAAGGGCGCGTTCTGCTGCGCCCAGTGCACGCTGGCGGTCTATCCGCTGCTGGAGGCGGGCGCGCTGCGCTATTTCGACAACAAAGCGCTGGCGAAGGACGTGCGGCGGATGATCGACGAGGGCGGCTGGCGCTTCGCAACCAGACCAAATGCGAAGATGCTGGACTGGTCGCTGGGGTACTGATCGAAAGGTCCCATGCGCGCCTTCGCCCGCCTGCTCGACTCACTCGCCTTCACGCCGTCGCGCAACACCAAGCTGACGCTGGTGCGCGATTATCTGCGCGAGACGGCCGATCCGGAGCGGGGCTGGGCGCTTGCGGCGCTGACCGGCGTGTTGTCGTTTGATGCCGCGAAACCCGCGTTCATCCGCAAGGCGGTGGAAGCGCACCTCGATCCTGAACTGTTCGCGCTGTCCTACGATTTCGTCGGCGATCTGGCGGAGACAGTGGCGCTGATCTGGCCAAGCAAACCCGGCGCCAACCGCGAGCCGGAATTGCCGGAGGTGGTCGATGCGCTGCGGACGGCCTCGCGCGGCGAGGTGCAGCGTCTGCTCGAAGGCTGGCTGGACACGTTGGATGCCGATGGGCGCTGGGCCTTGCTGAAGCTGCTCACCGGCGCGTTGCGCGTCGGCGTGTCGGCGCGGCTGGCAAAGCAGGCGCTGGCCGATCTGGGCGGCGTCGAGGTCGCGGAAATCGAGGAGGTCTGGCACTCGCAGCGCCCGCCTTACGAAGACCTGTTTGCGTGGCTGGAGAAGCGCAGCGACAAGCCCTCACCCGATGCGCCGGCCCGCTTTAGGCCAGTGATGCTGGCGCAGGCGATCGACGAGGCGACGGACTTCGAAAAGTACGATGCCCAGGACTATGCCGCCGAATGGAAGTGGGACGGCATCCGCGTGCAGGCGGCGAGCGAGCGCGGCGAGAAGCGACTCTATTCGCGCACCGGCGACGATATCGGTCATGCCTTTCCCGACATGATGGCGGCGCTGAACTTCGAGGGCGTGATCGACGGCGAATTGCTGGTGATGACCAACGGCCGCGTCGACACATTCGGCGATCTGCAACAGCGGCTGAACCGCAAGAACCCCGATCCCAAGACGATCGTGAAATTCCCCGCCGGCATCCGCGCCTATGACCTGCTGATGGACGGCGAAGAGGATTTGCGCGCCTTGCCATTCGCCGAACGGCGCAAGCGGCTGGAGGCGTTCATCGCGCGGCTGAAATCCTCGCGTATCGACCTGTCGCCGCTGCAGCCGTTCGATTCCTGGCAGGAACTGGCGCGGCTGCGTGCAGAACCGCCGGAAGGCGATCCGCAGATCGCCGAAGGCCTGATGCTCAAGCGCTGGGACTCGCTCTACGAAGCAGGGCGGCCGAAAGGGCCGTGGTTCAAGTGGAAGCGCGATCCTCACCTGATCGACGCGGTGCTGATGTATGCGCAGCGCGGGCATGGCAAACGCTCCAGCTTCTATTCCGACTACACCTTCGGGGTGTGGCGCGAGGATGCAAATGGCGACCGCGCCCTGACGCCGGTGGGCAAGGCTTATTTCGGCTTCACGGACGAGGAGCTGAAGCAGATCGACAAGTTCGTGCGCGACAACACGATCGAACGCTTCGGCCCGGTGCGCAGCGTGCGGGCCGACAAGGATTTCGGACTGGTGCTGGAGGTCGCGTTCGAAGGTCTACAGCGTTCCACGCGGCACAAGAGCGGCGTGGCGATGCGCTTCCCGCGCATTAACCGCATTCGCTGGGACAAACCGGCACGCGAAGCCGATGAACTGCCGGCATTGGAGAAGCTTCTCGCTGCCGAGGCGTGACCATTATTGGCGCGGTACGGGTTTCCGCCAGATTTCGCCTTGAAGAAACCGCGCTAGGCCCGCTTAGTCGAATACAAGCTTTGCAAGCTCGCGAAGCTCTACAGGGGAACTTCATGAAAGCGTTCATCGCGGCGGCCGTACTGGCTGTCGGACTATCATTTGTTGCGGCACCGGCCGTTGCCGCGCCGCAGGACTTCGACCTCATCAACAACACCGGCTACGCCATCAGCGCGGTGTGGATCGGCCCGACGTCGAGTTCCGACTGGGGCGACGACATCATGGAAGGCGACAACATCGAGAACGGCGCCACCCAGTCGATCGTGTTTCCGCACGGCCGCGGCAACACCTGCCACTGGGACCTGAAGGTCCAGTACGCCGACGACGATTCGACGGCGCAGTGGCTGAACTTCGACCTCTGCACGATCTCGGAGATCTCGCTCAGCTACAACCGCAAGACCGGCAAGACCTGGGCGCACTGGAAGTAGCGCCACGGACGTACTGCTTGCTTCGAGAAGCCCGGGCGCACCGCCGCCCGGGCTTTTTGTTGAGGTTCGCCCCGGGGGAAGCCGCGATTCTGGACAAAATGTAAGAATCGGCCGGCCGACCATTTTTGGCCGCATAGGCTGTCGCATCTTGAATGTGTCGCGCGCCGGTTCTTCACTCCCCACCCTGAGGGGAAAATTTCGAAAGGTACTGAAAATGAAGATGCGTTTGCTTTCGGCTGCCGCAGTGGTGGCCGGCATGATGATGATTCCTGTCGCCGCCAACGCGGCGCCGCAGGATTTCGACCTGACCAACGACACCGGCTACGAGATCAGCTCGATCTGGATCGGCGAGCACGGACAGCCCGAGTGGGGTGACGACGTCATGGGCCAGGACACGCTTGCCGACGGCGCGACGGTGCACATCCACTTCCCCGGCGGCCGCGGCCAGACTTGCGACTGGGATCTCCAGGTGTCCTGGACCGGCTACAATGAACATCCGCAATGGACGGACGGTTTTGACCTGTGCACGATCTCGCACATCACGATCAAGTGGGACAAGGACACCAAAGTGACGTCCGCCGAATACGAATAACTCCTCGCGCCCCTGCGCAAGGTGAGCCCGGTCGGCTTGAAGCCGTCCGGGCTTTTTTCACGCGATACCAAGTTCACGCTTTGCGAATTACCGCGTGCGC
>Ga0105248_10005429_pt1 | contig 14006 bp, 9 predicted proteins | sample KBSS34metaG_FD_81524 | JGI IMG/M metagenome (GOLD analysis project Ga0105248, IMG submission 81524) | Switchgrass rhizosphere microbial communities from Kellogg Biological Station, Michigan, USA - KBS S3-4 metaG | ecosystem: Host-associated > Plants > Roots > Rhizosphere > Soil | place...
CGCGCGATCTACTTCACCACCCGCGCCGGGCACATGATCCGCGAGGATCTCTACATCGCCGTTGCCACCGTGCTGGCCTTCGTCTTCAACATCGATCGCGCCATGGCGGAAGGGCTCAGCCAGCCCGAGGTCGACGTGCCGACCGGCGCCCGCTTCGACGAGAATGGCCGCCCGGACGATTGATAACCGGCGAACGGCCGGGCCGGCGCCTCCCGACATTTAAGAAAATCGCTTCCCCGCCGTTCCTGAGACCGGGACGGACTCACCAGGGGACGCTAGGCGATGATCGAGGCGGTGGAGGGCGTGGAAGCGATTTCCCTCTCCATGCTGGCCAGTGCGGCCTCGGGCGCGCGGCTCAGGCGGAAGCGTCTGGGCTGGCTTGCCGCGCTGCATGCGGCGCAGGGTCAGGCCTCACCCGAGGAGCTGTCATCCCTGCACGCTGACGAGCAGCTTCAGGAAGAAACGCGCGAGCGGATCGCCGGGGCTGTGCGCACGGCCGAACAGCTTCGCGGCATCTCGGATGGCGGGGCATCGCCCGTGCCGACGGCCGAAGCCGGTCTCCTCATTTCCGTCACCGAGCTGGCGCGCAGGATCGGTGCGGCGGGCGAGCGTTGTCTTGAGATACAGGCTCGGCTGGGTGCGGTGGCCGTCCGCGATCTCGTTGCGCCGCGATCGCCGATTGCGATGAACCGCCTGTAAAGTTTTCTGCGCCAAGGTCGTTCTCGAACCCGAAGGGAAGAGCCATGACCACGACGACGCCCACGAGCGGAACCAGTTCAGCGGCGGCAGCCACCGCAGCGGCGGCCCCGTCGTCGTCGAACTCGTCGGCCAGCAGCAATGCGTCGCTCGGCCAGAGCATCCTCAGCGGCCTCAATGCCGGTGCCGGGATCGATACGGATTCGCTCATCACGAATTTGACGGCCGCCCAGAAGGCCTCGCTCGAAGCGCCGGTCACCGCGCAGCAGACGACGAACTCCGCCCAGATTTCCTCGGCAGCCTCGATCGCCAGCGATCTCACCGGCTTCTCGCAGAGCCTCAACACGCTGATTTCGGGCGGCAGCCTGCAAACCCAGCCGGCTTCGTCGGATACCAGCGTGATGACGGTCAGCGCCATTTCGGGGCAGGCGATCGGCAACCTCAATTCGGCCATCACGGTGAACGCGCTCGCTCAGGCGCAGACGGCGAAATCGCAGGCCTTTGCCGCGGGGCAACGCTTCAACACCGGCACGCTGACGCTGACGGTCGCCAACGGATCGCCGATCCAGATCGATGTGAACAGCGGCAACAATACGCTGTCCGGGATCGCCGGTGCGATCAATGCCAAGAATGCCGGCGTGACGGCCTCCGTCGTCACCGGATCGGATGGCAGCAGCACGCTCGTTCTCAAGGGGACCACCGGCGCCGCCAACACGTTCACCCTCTCCACCGGCGATATCGGCAGCGGCAATCAATCGCTCGCGAGCCTCGCGGTCGGCTCCGGCGTGACCGGCGGGATGACGCAGACGCAGGCCGCGCAGGATGCAAGCCTGACGGTGGACGGCGTGACCGTCTCCCGTTCATCGAACAGCTTCTCGGATGTGATCCCCGGCGTGCAGATGACGCTGAAGGCGACGGGCACCATTGGCCTCAGCTCCAGCACCCCCACCGATGCGATCGCGCAGGCGGTGAGCGATTTCGTCTCCGTCTACAATCAGCTGTTAGGCGAGATCAACACGGCGACCGCGCAGAGCTCCGGCCCGTTGCAGGGCAATTCGGCGATCCGCGCGCTGAAATCCCAGCTCTCCAAGCTGACGACGATGAACCTCAACGCCTCAGGCTCCGTTCGCACGCTGGCCGAGCTGGGCGTCAGCACCGGTCGGGATGGCACCCTGTCGGTGAACAGCACCACGCTTTCCAAGGTGCTCGCCGCCTATCCGGCCGATGTCGAGCAGATGTTCATGTCCTCGCAGAGCAGCAGTGATCCGCAGGTGCTCATCACCAACGGTCTCGGCGCAGCGCAGTCGGGCGTCTATACCGTCACCAACATCACCCCGGCGGTGAATGGCGGCGACGCGACGGGCAGCATCAACGGCGTGCCGATGTCCGCTTCGATCTGGAACCTGACGGCGGGGCCGGGCAACAATGCCGACGGGCTCAAGCTTCAGATCCTTTCGGCGGCGCCTTCCAGCGTCACCATCACGATCAACCAGGGGCTGGGCGGCGCGCTGCAGGCGATCAACGACAGCCTGCTGGCGCCGAATTCCGGCGCGCTCACAACGCTCCAGTCTAGCCTCGCCACCCAGCAGAAGGCCCTTTCGGATCAGCTCACCAAGGTGGATGCGCAGGTGACCGTCTATCATGACCGGCTGGTTACCCAGTTCGCGACCATGAACACGCTCGTATCCGGATACAAGGCCACACAAAGCTATCTCACCCAGCAAGTCGATCTGTGGACAAAGTCCAACAATTGACGATCGGGTTGAAGTTTGAAGGAAAATATCATGTTCGCCACCGCAGGATATGCCGCAGCCAAGGCGCGCTACAACAGCATCGATATTGCCACGCGGATCGAAGGGGCGAGCCCCCATCATCTGATCTCCGTGCTGTACGATGAACTTATCAAGACGCTCGACACCCTCGCTGTCGGCCTTTCGGCGAACGGAACGCTGAGCCGCGCCGGGGCGATCGAGCGCAAGTCGCGCGCCAGCTCCATCCTTTTCGGGCTGGAGGGCTGCCTCGATCACACGCAGGGGGGCGAACTCGCCGCGGGGCTTGCTGCCATCTATCGCGAGGCGCGGCGGTTGATCGACGCAGGCGTGCGCGAACATGATCCGAAATGGATTATTCAAACGCGCGAAATGATCGCGGAGATCGCCGACGCCTGGGCGAAAATCGGCTGATCGGCGCTATTCACCGAAATGTGCGGAAGACGAGTTCCTCCATTTTGGAGGATTCTTGGGAGTGACCTTCGTTCCGTTCCGGCACATAAGTGGAACAAAAATGGAACGAAGGGGCCGCGATGAATGCTTTTTCCTCCGACATTTCCTACAGCAAGATCTCTTCGCCGCCGGTGCTGCTGTTTGGCGACGATGCGTGTCGGCGGGATCGTCTGGCGCAGGTGATCACGGCGTCGGGCGGGCGTGTCGTGGCGAACGGGCCGGTCTCGGTGGCGAGCGAGCGGCTGGCGATCCAGGCGGCGTCGGCCGGGGTGGTGGTGGACTTGCGCGACGATGACGGGCCGATGCTGGACGACCTGCTGACGAGGCTGGATTCGCTGGCGGTCACGGCTGGCCGCCTCTCGGCGCTGGTGCTGACGCCGCAGGCCCTGATCGACGTGGTGGCGGCCCGCATCGTGGACCCGGGCACCGCGATCCTCGTCGAGCCGGAGCCGGGGGAGCTGGGCGCGGCCCTTGCGGAGATGCTCGCGCCGTCGCCCGGTGGGGTGGAGGATGGCACCGGAGAAGGCGGCAACCGGCGGCTCGCGCAATTGAGCGAAGAGGTAGGGCGCATCGCGCGCGCGCTGGCCGCGCTCTCGCAGGACGAGCATCTTCCGGTGAGTGGCGGGCCGAAGGAAACGCCCTGTCCGACCGACGGCAACATGGTCCGCGCGATCCTGCGTTTACGGCGGTTGCGAGCGCAGTTCTTCATGCCAGCGTTGTTCGCGGACCCGGCATGGGATATCCTGCTTGATCTGATGATCGCGCGTATCGAGCGGCGCCGGGTCGCGGCCTCCAGCCTGTGCATCGCCGCGGCCGTCCCCGCCACGACCGCGTTGCGCTGGATCACCCAGATGACAGACCAGCACATGCTGGTGAGGCAACCCGACCCCCGCGACGGACGCCGCGTCTTCATCACGCTCAGCGAGCAGGCGGCGACGGCCATGGAAGGCTATCTGGGCGCGGCACGACAGGTGATGGCGCCGATGGGGTGAGGTTTCCTCCCGCGGGTACGGTTGACCGGCGCGCGCGTGCGGAGTGTCCGGGCAGGTGCAGTCTCGTAGTCTAAGTACGGAGTGATCCCATCCCCTGAAGCGAAGAGCTGTTGGCTGACCCTTGCGCAAAAGAGAGATCGCACCGATGGAAGAGGAATGGCGTTCGTAAAGCATCGCGGCTCATGGGGGATTCTCGGGAAAATTGGGGTACGGATGGCTGCGGCCAAACGGCTTCGATCGACAGGTGACCGCGCCTGTGCCCGGCAGGATTGGCCAGCCGCAATCGAATGTTATGGCGCCTATCTGGCCAAGGTTCCCAGTGATGCCGCGATCTGGGTGCAATATGGCCATGCTCTGAAAGAGGCGGGCCGCCTGTCTGACGCCGAAGCTGCTTATGGAAAGGCGGTGGAGATCGATCCGGAAGGCGAAGATGCGCGGCTCCATCTGGTCCAGGTCCTGCGGATGCAGGGGCGCATGGGCGAGATCGCCGGCCTGTTTCTGGAACGGCTGGAACGGGCTCCCCTCGGGGGAACCATATGCCAGATGGAGCGGGCCGGATTCGGCCATCAGGCGCAGGCGGTGTTCGATACCCGTCCGGATGATGTGAAGGTCGGTGGTATCTTCATCGAACTGGGCGATCTCATCCGCTACCTCGGCCGCAACAGCACGGTGACGGGCATTCCACGGGTTACCCTCGCGTTCGTCCATCACATCCTGCATGACATGCTGCCCGACGCCGCCGTGCAGTATCATTTCGTGCACCAACATGGGGATGGGGAAGGGCTGCTCCTTGCCCCACATGACAAGATGATCGCCATTGTGCGGGCAGCCCTGCATGGCCCGCCGGACATGGAGGCGATGCGAGCGCTGATCCGCGAGATGATTTTCCTGTCCCGCCCCATCCGCCTCGGAGCGGGGGACAGCTATCTGATCGTCGGCGCATTCTGGGAATATGCTGGAAATCCGAGCTGGCTGGGTGGAATGCGGCGACGTGGTGTGAAGGTGGGCAGCTTCATCCACGATCTGATCCCTATCACGCATCATCAATATTGCGTGGAAGGCATGGCGGAGGGATTCTCACGGGCCTTTGCCGATACCGCGCGGCAACTCGATTTCGCGCTTACCAATTCCCGCTTTGTGGCCGGTGAAGTCGGCCGCTATCTCGACAGGCACGCCGTGCCGCGCTTTCCCATCGTTCCGGTTCCGCTGGCACATGAGTTGCGATTGGACGAGCGTGGCGGCGAGGTGCGGAACGGTGCCACACCGGCGGCTGGCCAACATGTCGCGCCGGGTACGTCGTTCGTCCTGTGCGTCTGCACGATCGAGCCCCGCAAGAACCACGCCTATTTGTTCGAAATCTGGCAGCGGATGCTCGAGGCGGGCATGATCGTGCCCGATCTGGTCTTCGTCGGCCAGCCGGGATGGGATGTCGAGCCGCTGATGGAGCGGATTCGGGAGTCCGGGCATCTGGGCGGGCGCCTGCATATTCTCGCTGGCCTCAGCGATGGTGCCTTGGCGGACCTCTACGATCGCTGTCTGTTCACCGCCTTCCCAAGCTTTGCGGAGGGCTGGGGCCTGCCGGTCGGTGAAAGCCTCGCGCGCGGGAAGCTGTGCGTAGCTTCCTCGGCCACCGCGATACCCGAGGTGGGGGGAGATCACGCACTCTATATCGATCCCTTCGATGTGGGCGATGGCTTCGCGGTTATCAGCGGATTGCTGAACCATCCGGGGGAACTGCGCCGGCGAGAGGAGGCCTTGCGTGCTTCGTTCCGCCCTCGCACATGGAAAGATGTCGGGCGGGATTTCGTGGCGGCGACAGAGCAGGCCCTATCCGGGCTAGCGCAGGCGGCGTTGCCCGCCCCGATATTCGCGCCGCGATTGCCTGCGGGCCGCCTCCTGGACACGGCGCGGTTGCTGTCCGCAAACGCGCTGGAAGGGGACTATTCCTCGAACCCGGAAAGGCTGGCTTTCGCGAAGGGTTGGCGTTCGCCGGAGCTTGAGGGGGCTTGGATGCAGGGCTCAGAGGCGCTTCTCATCCTGCAGACCGATTGTGTCCCATCAAGCGAGGTTTCGCTCGTTCTGCACATGAGCGGTTCGTCCTGGGTCGGGCCAGAAAATATCCTCTGCATCGCCACGGGCGAGGTATCCGCATATCGTCGGCCGCTTCGAGCAGAGACCGATTTCTGGATGACAATGCAGGGGCGGGTCGATGACATGGGGCGGCTTGCCATCCATTTCGGTGTCAGCGGTGAGGTCTATACGTCGGGTGATGCCTCTCCGGTTACGGTGCGGGTGAAAGCTGTGGGCTATGCCCCGCGGGCGGATTTCGCGTCGCGCGTGGAATTGCTGGAGCGGGCACTACAGGGGTGAGGTCAGCTACGCCGTGCGCGTAAAAGGATGCCGTGAGCAAAGCCGCTTGTGCGTCGCCACCCGCTATTCCATCTGATCGCCATCGGAACGGTGGAGCTTCGAGGCGCCGACATCACCATGCGGTTCGCATGCGGCGAAACTTCGATCTGGGGACAATTCAGATGCGGGAGTGGGAGTCGACCCCGATACAGCGATGGCAAGCGCTGGGGCGCTTGCCTTCGCCGGTACTGGATCAGGCTGCCGCTTTCTCCTCGGCGCCATGTCGCCATTCGGCATAGGCGCTGGCTTCATGCAGGATACCAAGCGCAACCTTCTCGGTGAAGGCCATCCGTCCTGCTTCGTCGTTGCGCTCCAGCAGGGCAAAGCCCATCACGCGGATCGATCCGCGTAGCTGCTTCATGGTGCCGCCGGTCGACATCTCGACCCGCTCGGATGATCCGCCTCGCACATGGATCGAGACGATTCCGTTTTCGCCGGTCGCCGGGATATCGCCAAGCACCCAACGCTCTTCGCTGGCATCCAGGCTACCAGAAGCGATGACGTGTCCTCCCGAGCTTACAAGGAACGCGCTTCCCTCGCTGTCCAGCCCCCGCAGCCGCAGATAGAGCCGCAACGGGCCCTGCGCGCCTGCCGGGCGGATGCGAAGCTCACCACCCTCGGGCGCTGTGCGGCAGCCTTCTGGTTCCGGCCATAGCCAGCCCGCTCCCGCGCGGAACATCTCGCCGCTGCCCAGTCCCCGCCAGATCCGTGTACCCTTGTATAAGGTCACGGGATAGTATCGTCCGGGCAATGCCCCGGGCGTGACGGACAGTTCCGAGCCCTGATCGCGGACCGCGGTGCGCACAACCTGCGCGGCGATCGAAGCCCAACTACGCGGCTGGTAACGCGCCACTATCTTATGCTCCAAGGCTTCAATGAAGCCCTGCTCGAACAAGCACCGCTCGAGCGCAGCAACCAGGGCCGGGACCGAGTTGGATTCGAAATATACGCCGAATTCGCCCCCGGCCTCCCGCAGTGAGGAATTATCGGCCACCACCGGCACGCGGCCGTAACAGAGCGATTCCGTCACTGGCAGTCCCCAGCCTTCGTAATGGCTGGGGTAAAGGGTGAAGCGGCACTGCCGATAGAGCAACGCCAGTTCGTCGTCGGATGCACGCTCGATGAGGGTCACGCGAGCACGCAACTGCGGATCGCGATCGAGGCGCTCGTAGAAGGTGGCGTTGAGCCAGCCATTGCGCCCGACGCAGACCAGCATCGGCACCTTTTCCGCGCCATGTCTCTCGATCAGCTGCGCCCATGCGTCGAGCGCCAGGATATGGTTCTTGCGGGATTCGATCGTCGAGACGAACAGGCAGTAGGGCTTGTCGGTTAGGCTCCAGCGGCCGAGTTCCGATGCTGGCAACGCGCGGTCGGCCGGCTGCCGGAAATCGGCATTAAGTGGCACCACCTCCACGCAGGCCGGGTCGAGGCTTTGGTTAAGCCGTTCCGCCGCGCGCACCAGATCGTTCCTGGTGGATTCGGAATTGGCGAGGAAGCCATCGGCATGCTCGAAGACGCCGACGAGCCAACTGACATAATCCTCGATCACGCCCGTCACGCAATGATCGGAAGCCATGATTGGAATAAGATCGTGGACCATAGGAATATAACGAATGCCGAAGTCCCGCTTCGCGTTTCGTACGAGCAGGAAATAGTTATAAATCCACCACGACGTCCCCATGTTGACCAGAATGTCGTTCCGGCGGAAGATGAATTCATCGGCCAGGTAGATGTGCAGGAACAGGCGGTGGAGGATGTCGCTCCATTCTGGATCGTGGCTGTCCTTGCCGGCCGTGGACAGCGCAGCCATCTCCATGAAGAGCGGGGCGGGGATGTCGATCAGATAATCCCGCCCATCGACGAAGCAGCAGACGCGCGCATCCAGTGCGACATCGGGCAGCGCCCGCGTGACCACCTCGATCTGTACGCGCTGGATACCTGTGGGTAGCCGATGATAGCGGAAATGCGCGATGAGGTCTGTCACGTCAAAGACGATTCCAGGCTTTTCCCGCGATTCATCTCTCTGATCGGCGACGATATGATCGAGCAGCGCCCGCGCCGAGCGCAGCGTCTCTCCATCCTCCGGCGCCATGGCGTCAGGGGAGGCGAGCAGGCGATCGATCGCGGCTGCGGCTGCAATCGGGTCGGGCTGCGACGAGACCGGAGGAGTATTATGAAGGATAGCCCGACGAAGCGAGGCCGGTTCGGCCCGCCAAGTCGGCCATAGAAGCTCAGCGAGTTCTTTCAGCGCCTCATCATCCTTCCCGCCGACATGGATCGCGCGGGCGAAACTGGCTGCCGCCACGCGGCGCTGCCCATGCGTCTTGTGCAGATGGGCGATGTGCATCAGCGGCTCGGGATTGTCCGATCGCAACGCCAACGCCTGTTCATAGGCGTTGGCGGCCTCATCCGGGCGGTTCGCCTCCTTCTGCATATGGCCCAACTGGATCCAGATATGCCACAGCGCCGGGTCGCCTTCGACCGCCGCGCGATAAGCATCTGCGGCGGCGGCCCAGTCCTTCCGGTCGCGCGCGGCATTGCCCTGCCGGATCAGCCCGTGGACGGCATTCGTCACCGGCACACCGGCAGATTTCTTCCATTTCATGTTCAGTGGCACGCCAGCGATCCTCCGGTCACGCCTTATTGAAAATCCAGAGCCCTGAATGCACGCCCCGCCCTTGCAATTGGCGGATGCGTGGTAAAGAGAGCATCAACGGTGAGGCATTGGCGTTCAGGTGAAACAGGTGCAAGAAGAATCCGCTGCTGCAGGAAGTAACGCTGCTTCGGTCGGTCATGCCGATCCTTCTTTTGCCGATGCCGCCGCTTCCGCGCGCGATCTGATCGGCCGGCTCGCCAGCGTTCTGGAAGTCCATGAAAGCAATGGATCGACCATGGCGATACTGCGCGGTACTCAGGATGTCCTGGCCCGTCTTTCCCGGCCTGCATCCGTCATCGATACGGGCGATTCTGCCGTGCAGACGCCAGAGCAGGCGGCGGACATCATCATCGATGTCTCCGATCTACTGGGCTATTTCGAGCATAACCGGCTACCGACCGGCATCCAGCGCGTCCAGGCGGAATTGATCTTCAATATGCTTCAGCCGGCGAAAGGCCCGGCGGCCCGGCTGTGCTGTTTCGTCAACGCCCGCAACCAGTGGGTAGAAGTCGATTCGGCGATGTTTCGGGAGCTTTGCCTTCAGTCGCGTGCCGGGGGGGCGCCGACGGAGCCGGGCTGGATGGCCATGGTCAGCAGGATGCGTCTCGCAATCGATGCGAGCGTGGAACTGGCGTTCCCCCGCGGAAGCATGCTCGTGAATGTCGGCACCTCTTGGTGGGTGCCCAATTACTTCCTTTACGTCCGACAGGCGAAGGCCCGGTACGGCATTCGCTATGTGCCGCTGGTTCACGATCTGATTCCTATGCTGATGCCCGATTATTGCGACCGAGCGCTGGTGGAGGCGTTCATCGCTTGGTTCATCGGCGTTTTGGATCATTCCGATTTCTACCTTGCTGTCTCCGAATCGACGCGGAACGATATGGTGGCCTTTGCGCAGAAGCTGGGCCGGCCCATCGCGTCGGAGGGTATCGGAGTGATCCGATGGGACGCGGATTTCCGTCAGGCGGAGTCCCGCCCGCTACCGGCTGCGCGCCGCTTCGCCGAGCCTTTCGTCCTATTCGTTTCGACGCTGGAGGCCCGAAAGAACCAGATGGGCGCCCTTGATGCGTGGCTCACGCTGGTCGCGCGCCACGGGGCTGAAAAAGTGCCTAGGCTGGTGCTGGTGGGCAAGCGTGGTTTCAAGTCCGACCAGATTCTCGACCGGCTTCAGAACAATGCGGTGCTCCGGGAGCGTGTGACAATTCTCTCCGGCGTTGAGGATGTGGAGTTGCAGACGCTCTACCGCGATTGCCTCTTCACCATCTATCCCAGCTTCTATGAGGGATGGGGCCTTCCTGTCACGGAATCGCTCTGTCACGGCAAGGTGGTGTTGGTCACCGACAATTCCTCGTTGCCGGAAGCGGGCGGTTCATGGGCCGCCTATGTGAAGACGGGCTCGACGGCGGACATGGTCGCCATGCTGGAGCGTCTGATTCTGAACGATGAATTCCGCCAGCAGCAGGAGCGGATGATCCGCGACGAATTCAGACCGCGCAGTTGGGTGGAAATCGCTGGCGCCGTGACGGAGCACGTTCGCCGCTGGATGCAGACGGCGGCCGCGACGGGATGGCAGGTGCCCCTGGCGGAGACGGGGGCCTATTATCCGCTTCAGACTCCGCATTCGACGCGCGTTTGGCCCGGCATGGGCTCTGCGGAGGCATTCCGGGAGGGATCGGGATGGCGGGATCGCAAGGAGCCAGGTTGCTGGACCGATCCGCACGGTGCCGAACTGCGACTGCGGCTGCCGGATACAGGAGCACGCCGGTTGGGGCTGGAACTGGCCTGCCCGCTGGATACGGAATTGCGTTACCGCGTCGACCTCGTGGGGAGCGAGGTATCAGCCGCCGGCCTGATGGAAGGCGAGCAGAGCGCCAGGTGGGTGTTCCTCGATCTCCCCGAAAATGCGGGTGATGCGAATCATGTTGTGACCATCCGCTTCACGAGCACGGTGCTGTCTCATCTGAGCCGTGGGGACGGCTCCGCTCCGGGCGTGGGATTGCGTGGCTTCTTCCTCTTTGGAGCCGACGCAACGGCGAGGCTGGATTTCCTCGAAGCTGTGGCCCTGGGTGCGCTTCCTGATCTGAATTTTTATCGGGACCGATCGTTGCATTCGACGGACGCATAAACTGCTGCTGGCGAGCAGCGAGTATATAGAAAAGCGATTGGCTCCCCGGAGGATTGGTCTCTATGAGCGATGTTTTATTTATTCAGACGGCGGACCCGTTTCGCTACCGAGAAATGCTTTCCGTTACTTCGAAATCTGTTACGCATTATTGTCATAAGCACGACTGTAAATATGAATCTTATGTCGGTATTAGGCGAGGTGTTCATTCATGGCATGCGATTTTTAATCGCATCCCGATTTTGGCAGATCTGGTTGCAAGAGAATATCGCGGATGGGTCGTTTATCTTGATGCGGATGCCTATATCTTCGATATGAATTTTGATTTGAAGGCTTACTTGGCTGAAAATGCTGAGGCGGCGGGAGTGATGGCCTGCATTCCAGGCGCAACGCCGCATTGGGCGATTAATTCCGGCGTTTTTATGCTGAATCTCGGCAGTGAGCATGGCCGTACCATCATTGAGCGCTGGTCCGCAAAACTCGCGGAACTGAGCGACGAGCGGCTAGCTGGGATGGATGTTTGGGATGACGGATGCAGCGATCAATCGATGCTGTATGAGGTTTTGGATGAGGATGCAGCTCTTCGCGACGCTGTCCACTTCGAGAGCAATGAACTGATAAATGGTAATTATGCGCGTTTCATTCGGCAGATTCTGCGCGCCTATTACCCTTCGCTTGAGGCGCGGATCGAAGCGCTGCGTTTGGCGGTAGCTGAGGTCGTGCCGGGCGAGCGCGATGTCGTGGCAGATGTGGCGCCCATCGTTGTTTCCGCTTTCTATCGCTCGATTTTGCGGCGTGATCCGGATGCTGGTGGGCTCAGCCATTATATGGAGCGTTTCCGCGAGCGAGGCATCGAAACTGCTACACGTGAAATGCTGAGCGGAATGCTGGAGAGTGAGGAATATCGCCGGCTGGTTGGGCTGTAATAGGGAATGTACTGAGGCGCGCGCGCCCGGGATGGGGTGTCCGGATAGCCGCGTACTTTAAACAATCTTTCAAGTAGGTGGCTCTATGGTATCTCGAATTCATCGCTATCCTCGCATTCATTTTGATAAACCGAACGATGAGATCGGGAAGATTCTGTTTCTCGGTACTTGTGGCCTATCTCCCATTGTTGTTGGACTGCGCAATCACGGGGTGGCGGGAGACCATGTTCTGTGGGAATCTCTAGGATCGTCGCCTTTACCGGATATTGATGTGGCTGGGTACGATGCGACAGTTGTCCATCTTACGTTGCTTCATATATTTGCGGAAGCAGCATACAAACTTGAGCCAGATACTTCATTTGGGAATGGAATTTATCTTCCGCGTGCCGTCGCGAACGGGCGATTGGAGGAGTATTTTGAGGCATGTGCTGATTTTACGAGAGGGCGGGTTGATGCGATTATGCCGCTTCTAAAGGCAAAGCCCGTATTTTTCATGTCGTTTATCGAGCCGAAGCACAATTATGTTGGCAATCTTATGCCGCGGTTTAATCTCTCCAATCCTGCCCATTTCGTCCGGAAGCTGAATGAGGTTTTAGAGGAAGCAATCGCTGCACACGCCAGCACTTATTATTTTGATATGAATGAGCTTGCCTCACTTGTTGGGCGCGCTCGGTTTCAGGATGATTATATCGGACCGTTGGGGCACGGTTCAATCATTGGCGACGACGATAGCGACCAACGAAGAATGCAGCGATCGACGCCGCCGACTGAGATGTGGGACTCGTTCGATGTGCAGGTCGAATTCGAACAAGTTGTGGTACGGCGTTTTCTAGACGATCTCGCGATTATCCGTCAATCGCTTCAAATAAAGGCGATCATCGTTGACGTGGACGATACGCTTTGGCGGGGTATTGCTGCCGAAGAGCCCGATAAACCGAGCTGGGAGTTTATGGAAGGCTGGCCCTTGGGAATGGCAGAGGCTCTTTTATTTTATAAGATTCGTGGTGGTATGCTTGCAATCTGTAGTAAGAACGATGAAGAATTGCTGCTCTCCTTATGGGAGAAGAACTTCCACGGGAGATTGAGAGTTGAAGACTTTGCCTCCGTCAGGATAAATTTCGAACGAAAATCGGATAATGTCCGTTCGATTTTGTCGGAATTGAACATTCTTCCGCAAAATGTTCTATTTATAGATGATAATCCGCGGGAAATTGATGAGGTTCGATCTGTTTTTCCGAAGATGCATTTCCTGAGTGCAGATCATCATGACTGGCGCCGGAAAATTCTGATGTTTCCTGAAATGCAGGTAGCGTCAATTTCGTCGGATGCAGCACTACGCACCGCTTCTGTGCAGGCTAATACGTTACGGGAAAAAGCCCGAGAGGGACTTTCTTATGAGGATTGGCTCGCGTCGCTTCAACTTGCTCAGGAAGTTGTGCGGGTGACCGACTCTAACCATCCGCGTTTTGAGCGAGCTTTTGAGCTTCTTAACAAGACAAATCAGTTCAACACCACTGGCAAAAGGTGGGAGCGTGCGGAGGTGAAGGCCTTGCTAGAGCGAGGCGGCTACTTGGCATGCTCGATGTTGCGCGACAAGCTGGCGGACAATGGTATGATCAGTGTTCTTGTCGTTGAGGGGGGCGAGATAGTGCAGGCAGTCCTGTCCTGTCGTGCTTTCAAATATGAAGCGGAAATCGCTGCAGGTCATCTTGTTTGTGCGGATATCTTGAGCAACCACCCGGTGGTGCGGGCCAAGATCGTAGATACTGGGCTTAATGGGACTTGCCACAGCTATTTTCGGCGCATGGGGTTTTCAGAGTTTTCTGGCGAGTGGATTGCTGATCGTCCGCCGGAGTGGCCAACGCATATACGGACGCCCGACGAAAGCTCACCCCGTTTGGCAGGGTAATCGGATGCATGGTGGGCGGTGAGAGGATCGAACTCCCGACCCGCTCGGTGTAAACGAGCCGCTCTACCGCTGAG
>Ga0105248_10005430_pt1 | contig 14006 bp, 8 predicted proteins | sample KBSS34metaG_FD_81524 | JGI IMG/M metagenome (GOLD analysis project Ga0105248, IMG submission 81524) | Switchgrass rhizosphere microbial communities from Kellogg Biological Station, Michigan, USA - KBS S3-4 metaG | ecosystem: Host-associated > Plants > Roots > Rhizosphere > Soil | place...
ACAAACTGAGATGGTTGCTGGTCGACGGGTACGCCTTGCTCTGCTCGCGCCCTGTAGTCGACGCCGTAGTAACTGCCGTCTGCAAGTGGAAAGCTGCTCACGGCGCGCTTGGCGTGATCGGCAACGTAGCGTACATCCGGCGGAAAGAACGACTGATAGTGCTCGTGAACGCGCGCAGCGACGTTAGCCCACCAGAGGAAGGTCTGAGTCGATTGCGTGCCGTTGTAAAGGCGCACCTTGACTTCGATCAATGCACGGTCGGGATAGAGGCAGACGCCGTGCATGCCTTTCATACCGGAGGCGCGGTCATAGTCGCTGCACCACACAGTGACTGAGCCGTCAGGATGGCGCTCAATCTCAGTTTCTACGGGCATAAATGTGGCGGGGCGATGATGTTGCGGCCAGTTGAACTCGACGCCGCCCGATATCCAGGGACCAGCGAGGCCAACGAGGGCTGGCTTGATTACGTTTTGCCTGTAGAAGAAATCGTAGCCGTTGATTTTGTCGAAGCCTACGTGGATGCGTCCGCCGATTTCGGGCAGAATCATCAGCCGAAGATAAGGGTTCTCGATATGGATAGCCTGCCAGGAGTGCAGTGCTCCCTCGGTTGCGATGCGATCAATCAACGGCAAGGGATAGACCTGCCCGCTGCTGCCCTGATAGACGCGGCGCTTGAGGAACATGGGATTCAGGTCTGCTGCAGCCGGAAGAAACGTCAGTATCTCAACCGGCTCGGACCAAGCACGCACAGCACCGGTCTGGTCTGCCGGAGCGGGGGGTAAGACGAGCTTTGGAGGAATGTGAGTTTCTGGCGAGGGCATGGCGCTATTCCCTGTTCATGACGCGTTATTGCGACGCTGGACTATACTGCCTAACGAATGACCGTGTACGTTAACGATGATTAGTCAATCACAGGGCGTCATGGTTGTCAATTGAATTTTGCTCGGCAACTTTTCAGAGCAAGTTGCTACACTGCGTTGATCGAAAACAGGCTCAGGTTGCTGCGCATGACAATGTGCGGCGCCAATCGGGTGATCGGAGCTGGCTGTACGCCATCCAGAAGGAAGCGCATGAGCGCTTCAAAGGCCATTTTTCCCTGGGTAAATGGCCGTTGATGGAGGGTGGCCAGAACGGCTCGGGACTCAATGTAAGGGACCAGTTGGGGAAACAAATCCGTTGTAACAACTTGAATTTTGCCCAGCATTCCCAATTCTTCGAGGGCGCGAAGCACTGGCAGACTATTGGCGGTGTTGATGTACAAACCAGCAAGATCTGGATTGGCCTGCAACAGCCTGAGGGCTGCGCGATGCGCCTGCCTGGTCGATTCATGAGACTCGACGATTGGGAGCAGATGCAGGTGTGGCGCCATCAGGGCGAGTGTTCCGGCGAAGCCTCGAAGCTTTTCGGCGTGATCCTGTGTGGTGAGGTCGCCAGTCATCACGGCGATTGCGCCGGGAGCTGTAAGCTTCATTGCAAGCAGTTCTGCTGCGATGCCTCCGCTGACGCCAGCATCGATAGCTACGCTAGCCAGCCGCGAAGTTGACGGTGCATCGCTGGCAACGCAGATCACATGGCGTCCACGATCTCCCATACGGCGCAAATATGGGTCAAGGCGCTGCGGATTTCCGGGAGTAAGAATAAGCGCATCGTATTCGCGTTTGAGTGACTGCTCGATGAGTTCGATGTCTCCATCGCCAATGCGGGGATAACTCTGCATTTCGAGGTGCACCTGCACGCCGCGAACTTCGGTAGCCGCGGCCTGGATTCCTGCCCGGAGTGGATCAAAGAATGACGAGACCTGCTCTGGCAGTTGAACCGCGATCCGCAGAGTGCGATTGAGTTTCAGACTGCGAGCGGCGGTGTTGGGCTTGTAGTTGAGCTTCTCTGCCATTTTCAGAACTTTGGCAGAGGTCGTAGGATTTACCCCGGCGCGACCATGCAAGGCGCGGTCGACGGTGCCGATGGAGATGCCTAAAGCCTCAGCGATATCCTTGATTCCCGCGGATCTGGAGGGTTTGGATTTCACGAGAAGTAGCCTATCACGTACTGTTCAGTAAAGAAGCTGCCTCAGGATGGCGCTGCTTATGCTGACCTCATAGCCTATCCGTTTCGATGCGGTTCTGTTCGATGTAAGCTGGAATTGCCGAGATGTCAGAGCTGGCCATTCTTCTTACGCGGCCAGCGAGGCGATGGCTGTGGGACAACTTCAGAGGAGTAACTGGCAATGCGAGCGATGCAGGTAACAGAACAGGTAACAGGGTCTAAAAACGGACTGATTCTGACACCGGCGGAGGTTGCGAGACCTGTGCCGACAGCAGATGAAGTGCTGGTTCGTGTGTGTGCAGCGGGTGTGACTCCGACCGAACTACTGTGGTATCCGACGACGCATACTACGGCCGGGGAGCCTCGCTTAGCGGCTATTCCCGGTCATGAGTTCTCAGGCGTGGTGGAGCTAGCAGGTGAGAATGTGAAAGGCTTTGCCGCCGGCGATGCTGTGTACGGCATCAATGACTGGTTTGCCGATGGAGCGACGGCTGAGTTCTGCGTTACCCGTCCAGAATGGATCGCGGCCAAGCCTGCAGTGCTTTCCCACGGCGAGGCTGCGACTGTACCGATAGGCGCCCTCACGGCATGGCAAGGACTCTTTTTCAAGGCCAAGCTGCAAGCAGGAGAACGCATCCTCATTCACGGCGGATCGGGAGCGGTGGGGCTATTTGCAGTGCAATTGGCTGCGCGACATGGCGCGACGGTTATTGCAACGGCATCGAAGCACAACGCTGCGTTGGTGCAACAACTGGGCGCTGCGACTGTCGTCGACTATCGAAGTGAACGCTTTGAAGACTATGCGAAAGATGTGGATGTGGTCTTCGATACGGTGGGCGGCGAAACGCTGCAGCGTTCGTGGACTGCGTTAAGGCCACAGGGGCGCATGGTGACGATCGCAGCAGATGCCGAGGGACAATCGGAGCCTCGGGTCAAGGAGGCCTTCTTCATTGTCGAAGCTAACGGTGCTCAGTTGCTGGAGATCGGCAAGATGCTCGATGCCGGAAGCCTGCGCACATTTATCAATGCGTCTGTTCCGTTGGAACAAGCACCTCTGGCTTATGCGAATGAGGCGCCTAACAGGCAGGGCTTTGGAAAGACTGTCATAGAGATTGTGAACGCTTAAGTTAAGCTTTTATTCAACGAGGAGAAGTTCATGGATCGTCTCAAAGGTAAGAATGCGCTGATCACCGGCGGCACCACCGGCATCGGCATGGAAACAGCTAAGCAGTTTATCGCTGAAGGCGCACGCGTTGCGATCACCGGCACCAATCCGAAGACGCTGGCAGCGGCCCAGGAAGAGCTCGGCGACAACGGCCTGGTGATTGCTTCGGATGCAAGCAGCGTAGCTGCGCAACAAGTGCTAGCTGAGACGATCAGCAAATCTTTTGGCAAGCTGGATATTCTCTTCCTCAATGCCGGCGCGGTAGAGATGCGTCCGCTGGAGGCGTTTGACGAGAGCGCCTTTGACCGTTCGTTTGCGCTGAATGTAAAAGGCCCGTATTTCCTGATTCAATCGCTGGTGCCACACTTTGCGAACCCTGCTTCGATCATTCTGAATGGATCGGTCAATGCGCATGTCGGCATGGCCAATACGAGCGTGTATGGCGCGACGAAGGCGGCGCTGATTTCGCTGACACGTACGCTGTCCGGCGAGTTGATTGGGCGCGGGATTCGGGTCAACGCTATCAGTCCCGGGCCGATCTCTACACCGCTCTATGGCAAGCTGGGATTCAGCGAGACGGACCTGCATGCTGTGGCTGCTTCGATCAAGGGAATGGTGCCTGCCGGGCGCTTTGGAGACGCCAGCGAAGTCGCAAAGACCGCGGTCTTTCTCGCTTCGGATGAAGCCCGGTTTATCGTGGGTGCAGAGATTCAGATCGACGGCGGCATGGGGAATTTATAGCTTGATGCCGCCGCCGCGATCCTATTTTGAATCAAGGTCGCCGGTGCAGGCTTTTGGCGCATTGACTGGATTGCATGCGGCGGCGGCTTTACCCGGCAGTTCAACGAAGTAGCCACCGGGCCAACGCGCGGGCTCAGAGGCGGGATAGTCGGTGCTGAGCATTTGTGCTCCGCTGGCGATCATCTCATCGCGCCGTGCGGTGGAGTTGGTGCGGGCCTCTTTGGTATCGGCATCGGTGCGGGCACGCACCAGGTAGCCTTTGCGGACAAGAGCCGAAATCTGTTCGGGCGGACCGTCGTTGCGCTCGACAAACGCTGCATCGGGCTGGCCGGGCTCGGCATTGGTAAATAGCACACGACCGTGCAGCGAGGGATGACCCGCAAGATAAAGAGGGCTCACATTGCGCTGATCCATGAGGAAGATGGCTTTTCCGCGCGCGCTATCGAGCGTGGGCCAGTTCCCTGCGAGTACTGCAGCTTCGAGGGTCTTGTAGCTGCCGCGAACCTGGTCTGGAGTGATCATTTCATTTTCAGAAAACACGGAGCGAATCTCTGCGTCGAGAGCGTCGAGTGTTTCGGAAGTAAAGTGCTCGGGTTGAGTGAACTTTGCGCCTTTTGGGGCGTCCTGCTTGGTCTCGATGAGAACGAAAATGGGAGCGTGATCGGGGTGGGCACGAAGCCAGGTACGTACCTCTGTGAGGCATGCAGTGAAGGGCTGGCAGGTGCTGCGGTAATCGACATCCTGCACATGCATGACTTTGAATCCGGGCTTGAGCATGAGGCCTTGCGGATCGAACTCCGGATCGGCCGAAAGCCCTGCGGCAGCTACCGTTGCAGGGCCTGATGGATGCGCGTAGCGGCCACCTTTGCTATCGGCGAATATGTCGAGTTCGATCTGGCGTACTCCGCTATCAAACTGCTGGGTCAGGGGCCGGTGCGAGTAGTCCAGACCGGCGAAGGAGTCGGCATACTTTGCCTGCCATATCTTCGCTTCGCTGGAGGCAATTCCGGCGTGATAGCTGTTGTGTGTTCCAATGACCTGAATTTGATTGAGCTTGACCGGTCCGGAGGATGGTGTTTGGGCAAACGCCGCGAGCGCGGCCAACGAGAACATACCAACTGCAAGACAACGGACCGGTTTCAAACGGAATACTCCTGCCTAGATGCTGCGGTAGGGCTTGCTGTAATGTGTGGACCAATCTACGAGATTGGCATTCATGAAGCGCCAGGTGACTTGCTTTGTGTCTACTTCCATGAGCATGTAGGCGTTGGGGTCGTAGCGTGTGGCGGCCATGACGTAGTGCTGCGGGCCGTAGGTGTGGGCGAAGTCGATCCACTTGTGCATGTGGCCGGAGACTACGAGCTGGATTGTCTCTTTATATTTGCGCAGCAGGGGCTGCAGGCCGTAATCGCTGAACTCGGTTGCAGCATCCTGAATGAGCGGGTAATGGATAAAGACAAAGGTCGGCTTGTGCTGCTGAAGTTGCGATTCGAACCAATGCAGTTGCTCTTCGCCGAGCGAGCCTACGTTGGGGTTGAAGTCGGCGGCCTTGTTGTCCTGCGTGCTGCCGAGGAAGTTATTCAGGTGGATGAACTTGAAGCCTTTGTAGTCGAGGACAGTGTAGGGCTTGGTGTTGTACTTGGCCTCGAAGAGACGATGGCTCATTTCACGGGGAATGTGGCGGACGTCGTAGTCGTGATTGCCAAAGCCGAGGTGGACGGGCATCTTGAATTTGTCGGTGATCTCTTTGGCGTTGTCGAGACGGGTCTTGTTTTTGAAGTAGAAGTCGTAGTCGGTGGAGGGGTAGTTGTGAAAATAGTCGCCGACGAGAAAGACCTGTTCGATGGCGGGCTGCAGGGAGTTGATGAGGTCGCGCGCGGAGATGAGCCGCGGCGTCGTGACGAGGATGCTTTCGTTGTCTTCTACGCCGTTCTCACTTCCCTTTACGTAGAAGTCGTCGATGATGTGAGTGTCGGCAACGACGGCGAAGTAGAACTTGTGCGCGGAAGCTGCAGGCCGGACCTGCTCAGCCCAGAGTTTCTGGGTGAGCAGGCCGGTCAGCGTGGTTGCGCCGAAGGCAGCGAATTGACGGCGATCGAGTTTCATGGTGAACCCTCTTTAGAAGATCAGTTTAGCTGCAAACTGAATCTGGCGAGACGGATAGGCAGAGCTGAGTGTGCCGAAGGTGCCGTTGCTGACATTCGTATCGGGTTGATAAAAGTTGGACTCGTTGAAAATGTTGAAGACTTCGGCGCGGAAATCAAGAATGTTGCCCTCGCGGAAGAGCTGGAAGCCCTTGTGCAGGCCCATATCAGTCTGTGAGAACCTCGGTCCGCGGATCGAGTTGCGCGAGGCATTGCCGAAGGGATTTGGGCCGGTTGGCACCTGAACGCCCGCGGGGTCGAGATAACTGATGATGCTGCTATTGGGCAGGCGTGTCTGCTTATCGTGGGGAAGTACCACTTTACCTATCACGTTGGGGCGATAGGTGTAGAGGCCGGTGACGGAGTAGTTGCCATTCACGTTGTAGTTCAGGTTTGCAGGCAAGCCGCTGGTCAATGTGGAGATGTCGGTAAGCTGCCAACCACCGGCGAAGGTCTTGAGCAGGCCCTTCGACTTATTGAAGAAAGGCAGATCATAAATGATGCTGGTGGTGTTGTTGAGCGGCTGATCGTAGCCGGACGGGCCGCGGTCGCCGCCAATGTTGGCGATGTTCACGCGGGAGTTGTCGCCGCCTGCGGTTTCGAGGTGACCACCCGCGTTGTCGAAGCCGCGGCTCCAGGTGAAGGACTCAACGATGTAGAGGCCGTGGTTGTAGCGCTTTTCGAACTTTGCCTGGAAGGCGTTGTAGTTGGAGCTGCCGCCGCCGAAGGCGACTTCAATACCGGCGAAGTTGGCATAGGGACGGCGCGCTTGCAGGCTGGGGCAGTTTACGGTCGAGGTGCAGACCGAGGCCTGGTTGAAGTCGCCGAGGATCATCAGGTGTACGCCGTGGCTGCCGACGTAGGAGAGGTCCAGGACCATACTGCTGCCGAGCTGGCGCTGGACGCCGAGGAAGTAGTTCTCCACGTAGCCGGTCGGGTTGTCTTTGGGGATGTACCGTGCCTGGGCCTTGAGAGGATTGAAGGCCTCGGGAGCGACAAGGTTAGTGGCATAGCCCTGCTGCGTGACGCGGAAGCATTTGGTTTGATCCTGCGTGTCGTTGACGCAGGGATTGGACAAGGTCTTGGTCTGGTCGATGGTGGCGTTGACGATATACGGGCCGTTGTAGGCCAGGAGGTTTTCGCCGCCCTCACGATTGAACTGGGTATAGGTCAGCCCAAAGCCGGTGCGGATAACCGTTTTGTCGTCGGCGCTATAGGCGAGACCGAAGCGGGGCGCGAAGTTGTTGTATTGCTGATTGACGAGAGCGCGGTTGTAGATAGAGCCGCTCTTGGCCTGAATCAGGGACGATGTGCCGGGATCGAAGTTGGCGAGGTGGTTGCCGTCGACCCACTGCGGGGATGCAAGCTCGTAGCGGAGACCGGCGTTGATGGTCAGCTTCGGTGAGACCTTGATGTCATCTTGCGCATAGAAGAAGTTCATGCGCTGTTGCAGTGTGACGATGCGGAAGTTGTTGAGCTGGTAGCTGCTGCGCAGGCCGAAGATGAAATCCGCGGTGCTGTAGGCCTGGTTGCCGATGGCTCCGCTGACGGGTGTACCGACGGCGGAGAATTTGCCGGTGTAGTTATCCTGGCCGTAGGTAGGGTTGAAGTCGTTGATGCGGGTCGAGATCGACTGGAATTCGTAGCCGAGTTTAAGGCTGTGGATTCCCTTGATGAGGGTGTAGTTGGCCTTGGGGTTGTAGACAGTTGGGTTCTGGAACTGGGGGTTGCTGCCTTGATCGCCCAATTGGGAGAAGGAAGCGAGACTTTGCGCGTTGAGCGGGCGGACGATCGAGGGGTCGGTGGGCAAGCCGTTGGTGATGCCTGCCTGAGTGAGCAGGCTGGGCTGGCCGATGCCGATGGGCGACTTGCCGCCCTGGTTGTAGCCGATGCCGAAACGGGCGTCGAGGATCGAAGTAGGCGTGATGCTGTAGGTTACGCCCATGGCGATGTTCTTGTTGGAGATGAGCACGTTGCCGTTGTTGTTGCCTCCGGCTGCTCCGGGGATGTTGCCGGGGACGAAGAGATCTGCGCGATGCTGGCTGTAGCGTCCAAAGAGGACTAGGCGGGGGTTGACGGTGTAGTCGACGCGACCGTCGCCTTTTTTGTCATCGATGGTGGCGCGAGGGAGGCTGAGGTAATTGTTGGAAGCTACGTTGCCGTTGCCCGCCGGATTAGTCTCAGCAGGCAGAGCCTGGAAGACTAGGGTGGCCAGAGGAGAGAAATCGGAGGCAGGGATGATGCCGTCGGCATAGACTTTACCGGTCAAGGGATTCTGGACCGGGATCGGAGTGCCGGCATTGGAGAAAATACCGGCGCGCTGCTGTGCGGTGGGAATGGAGGCGGTGGTGAAGGTCTTGTCGATCTCTTTCAGACCTTCATAGTCGGCGAAGAAAAACGCCTTATCTCGAAGGATTGGGCCGCCGAAGGTGCCACCGAACTGATTCTTGATCAGCACGGGCTTCACCCCGCCATTGGGACGGAAGGGGCCGACCGTATTCAACTCGGTGTTGCGGATGTAGTCCCAGGCGCGACCGTGGAACTGGTTGGTGCCGCGGCGGATGCTGGCGTTGATGACGCCGCCGGAAGAGCGGCCGTATTCGGCGGAGTAGTTATTGGTCTCAATGCGGAACTCGCCAACCGCGTCGGGCGAGGGTGGGATGTTTTCGTTCGCAAAACCCTGGTTGGAGGTGCCGTAGGTGTTGTTGTCGAGATCGTCGAGGAGGAAGTTGTTGAAGGCGCTGCGCTGGCCATTGATGTTGAAGGAGGCTTCGCGGCTGGTGTTGCTCTGATTCTCGAGAACGGACCTGCGGACGCCGGGGGCGAGCAGCGAGAGGTCGGCGTAAGAGCGGCCGTTGAGGGGAAGGTCTTCAATTTGCTTTGTGGCGATGACCTGGCCATGCGAGCTGGTTTCCGTCTCCAGAAGAGTTGCGGCCGCGGAGACGGTGACGGTCTCAGTGGCAGAGCCGGTCTTCAATGCGATGTCGACGCGCTGACGGGCGTTGGTGGTGACCTGAAAGGGCGCCGTATCGGTCTTCTGGAAGCCAGAAGCTTCGGCTGAAACAACGTAGTTGCCAAGCTGTACGCTGACAAATTCATAACGGCCTTCGCCGTTGGTCTTGGTCGAGGAGACGATGCCGGTTGCCTGATTGGTCAGGGTCACATTGCTGTCGGCAATGGCGGCTCCCGAGGCATCTCGCACGTACCCTAGAACCGAAGCGGTTTCAAACTGCGCCAAGGCTGGAAGGGAGGGAAATACCGAGAGAAGAAGCAGAACGAGTAGAACTTTCAGACGATTCACTTGCACTCCACAAATTTGAAGGATCGTTGGTATGTTTCTGTTGGAAGCACTCGCACAGCAGCGCAACCTGAATGTATACATCTCTCCAAGTGTGAATTCCTTTTGTTACAAACAGGTTTCTGCCGTGCGAACGGGAAATGAATAGAGTCCGAATTGTTCGATGTTTGAACAATAGCGAGAGTTTTGTGCTTTTCATCGCAGTTCAACCCCAGCCGGGCGGAATTATACCCTCTGAGATGCGGAGAAGTATCCACCTAAGGTAGGGTGGCGGTGGCAGGCCATTTCTTGTTCGGTTCACGGCCCATGCGGAAGCGCAGTTCCCCTCCCGCGATCACCTCAGCATGCCTGATCCAGAATCGATTCAGAGACTTACCGTTGAGAGTTGCGGACTGAATATACGGAGCATCGGCTGCGAGATGCTCGGCCACGATACGAAAGGACTTTCCGTTCGGCAGCCGGATCGTCGTTTTGGGGAAGATTGGCGCGCCGATCGCGTATACGGGCTTGCCGGGAGCGACCTGATACAGACCGAGCGCGCTCATTACGTACCAAGCGGACATCTGTCCGGCATCGTCATTTCCGGCGAGGCCCGCAGGCCGGTCGGAGTACTGGCTTGCCATGATGGAACGCACCTGTGCCTGGGTCTTCCAAGCTGCTCCGGCGTAGTCATACAGGTAGGCGATGTGATGGCTTGGCTCGTTGCCGTGATCGTAGAGCTTGCGCGCAAAGAGTTCATCGAGCTTTCGAATGAACTCCGTTGGGCCGTGCTCGAGGGCGATCAGTCCGGCCATATCCTGAGGAACGAAAAAGGTGTACTGAAAGGGAATGCCCTCGGTGATGTAGGGGTAGGGTTTGGCTGGATCAAAGGGTGTCGACCAGGTGCCATTGGCATAGCGGCCGCGGGCAAAGCCGGTTTCAGGATCGATGACGTTGCGGTAGTTCTGGGCTCGCTGGGCAAAGAGTGCGGAGTCGGCGGTTTTGTTGAGGCTTTTGGCTACCTCTCCAAGAACGAAGTCGTCGTAGGCGTATTCGAGGGTTCGCGAGACTTGTTCGTTGCGGTGGAAGGCGTCGGGGACGGTGTCGTCCAGAGGCACATATCCGTATTGCAGGTAGGATTTAAGGGCTCGCCTTCCCTGCCCGTCTTTGTAGGCAGCTTCGGTTGTGGGCAATTCCAAGGCGTTTTGGCGCATGAGGCGATAGGCCTCCTGGATGTCGAAGCCGCGAATGCCCTTGAGATAGGCATCGCCGATGATGGCCGTGCCGTGATCGCCGACCATCTCGGAGGTGTAGCTGTTCCAGGAGGGGAAGATGGGGAGGAAGCCGCCCTGCTGGCCCTTGGCGATGAGGGACTGCACCATCTCGGAGTCTCGCTGGGGATCGATGATGGTGAGCAGGGGATGCAGTGCGCGGAAGGTGTCCCAGGCGGAAAAATCGCAGTAGTAGGTGAAGCCTTTGGCATGCTCTACGGTTACGCCTCCGGCGAAGCGGGGATAGGCACCGCTTGCGTCGCTGAAGATGCGCGGCAACTGCATGGAGTGGTAGAGGGCGGTGTAGAAGATGGGGGCGTCGGCGCTGGATGGCTCCACGGTGATGGCACCGAGCGCCTGCTCCCAGGCCGAGCGGGCGCGATCGCGGACCTGATCAAAGCTCCAGTTGGGGATCTCCTGCTCGAGGTTGTGGCGGGCTTCGTCGATGCTGGTGAAAGAGGTGCCGACTTTAGCGAGGAGGACCTCTTCGGGCTGAACATCGAAGAAGACGTATGCGCCGGGCATGGGCGAGGTGGCCTGCTGTAGCAGTTCGCCGGGATGGATGGCCTTTGCGATGGCGGTTCCTCCGACGCGGAAGTGCCGCTCAAAGCGCACGACGAAGTATCCGCTGAAGCCGGCCAGTTGCCCCTGCCCGGCGTAAAGCCGCCGAACGCGGTTGTAGCCGGTGATCTCCTGGCGGTCGGGGTCGATGCGGATTTCGCCGTCTCCGGCGCGGGCGTCGTTTTCAACGAGAAGCCAGGCCTGGCCGGCACGGTGCATCTGAAAGCGGAGGATGCCGGCTCGAAGGCTGCCTGTTGCACTGACCGTGGTGGCAAAATCGGGAAGGTCGGCGGAGTATTCGTAGGGAGTTGCGCGCTCGTGGTCGTGGGAGAAGCTCGATGAGGGTGGGCCGCTGGAAAGGTCAGGCTCGCCCATCCCGGCGATGAGTTGGAGGCTTCCATAGTCTTGAGTGCAGGAGCCGCTCATGAAGTGGCTTCCACGTATACCGTAGATCCGGGTGTCGGCGAAGTAGTACGGGGAGATGCATTTGTCTTCGCCTAGGCGTGTGGCCGGGGTCCATTGGGTCATGCCGAAGGGCATTCCCGCACCGGGAAAGGTCTGGCCATCGCCTGCTGTGCCGATCAGTGGATGAACGAGTGCTGAGAGCTGCGCTTGGGCTGATGCAGGGAGGGCCAGCGTGGTGAGGCAGACAGAAAAGGACAGAGCGGTTAACCAGCGGGAGATCTGCATCACAATCCCGTCATCGTGCCGAATGAGACCTATTCTGCGCAAGGGATATTTTCCTAGAGGCGGAAATGCCGGGGTAGCACTCAGCTGTGCTGTTCTCTCATTCGATACGTGGACATGCTCGATTGTGGGGACGTATGATACGTCCGTTGCAGGCCGTTTGCTACTGCCTGATGTCCTGGGGTTTCCGGTGATTATTCAATCCCGCGCCAATGAAAGCTCTCGCGACGCTGCGCCCCCCTAACCGGCGGCAGTGCGGGCACAGTTGCAGCGCCTGCTGGATCATCCGCTGTTTACCCACAGCAAGCGATATCCGGTGCTGTTGGCTTACACGGTGGAACAGACGCTATTGGGGAATTCTTCTGCTCTCAAAGAACGAACCATCGGTATCGAGGCCTTTGGGCGTAAACCGGATTACGACGCCAATGCTGACCCAGTAGTTCGAACGACTGCGGCTGAGGTGCGGAAGCGGCTGATTCAGTACTACTATGACGCTTCTCATGCGGGGCAATTGATTATCGAGTTCACGCCTGGTTCTTATATCCCCGCGTTCCGGTTGGGGAGCACGGCCTTTGAACAGGCTCCGGTGGAGTCGCCGAGCGATCTTGCGATTGCGGCGACGCAGGTTGAGGCGAAAGGACCAGTTTTAGCGTTCCAGATGCCTGCTGCGCGAGTGGAGACGCAGTCCGTTCCCGCACGCAAGTTCGGTTGGCTGATGGCCGGAGTGTGTTCTGTTGTGGCAGTGCTGGTGGGTTTTGGGCTGGGCCAGCTCCGGCTGTTCCAGAACCCGTCGAATCTCGACCGCTTCTGGGAGCCGGTCACCGCTAGTTCGAGCCCAACAACCTATTGTGTCGGGGAGCCTTACCAGCCGACGGTTTCTCAGGTTGCCAGGCGCAGCGCGGCGAGCGAAGACGAACTCCAAACGCGGCTGTATTTTTCGGGGCGGATGAATATCTCCGATGTGGTGACGCTTACGCACACGACAGCACCGCTGGCTTCGCATCATGGAAGCTTTCGCGTGCTGCCGGCCTCAGAAGCGACCTTTGCACAGCTGCGTGAGGGGCCTATCGTACTGATCGGTGCGTTCGACAACCCGTGGACGCTGCGTATTACAGAGGGGCTGCATTACGGATTTGCTACCGAGGACGGCGTCTGGCGCATCACGGATCGCCGGAGCAAGCAGCCGACGCCGTGGTTTGTGCAGATGGACCAGCCTATCCAGAGCCTGACCCAGGACTACGCGATTGTGGCGCGGATTCGCGATACCATGACCGGCCAGCCGGTGATTATCGTTGCCGGGCTTTCCGACCAGGGTACGGAGGCGGCCAGCGAAGTTGTCTACAACCCTGTCTATCTCGATTCACTGCTGGCCAAGGCTCCGAAGGACTGGAGTAGCCGGAATCTGGAAGCGGTGATTCAAACGCATGTCATTCAGGGCCATCCGGGGCCGCCGGATATTCTTGCGGTAGACGCCTGGTAGTCCTGCGGGAACACACCGGGACGTATCATACGCCTGGGTTTCTCAACGGCTAACTCCTTTTAAAACAACGCGAGGCACGTATCAACCTGCCCCCGACGCGATGAGCCCTTTCGTGCGCCGAATTTTCAGGCGTAGGCTTCTCGTGCTTGAATGATGTTTCAAAATTTGTACGCGAAATTTTGAACCCTATACGGCGCAAGGAAAAGAGGCAGGAGAGATATGCATCTTCAGATGTTTCGGCTACCCAGGTTGGGAGCCATTGGAGTATTGTCAGCCACCATTGGGATTGTGGCGTGCACCGGTTTGGCTGTGGCCCAGGACGCAAAACCGTCCGACCTAGCGAATAAGCCCTGGATGAATACTTCGCTCTCTCCCGAAGAGCGCGCCGAACTGGTTCTGAAGCAGATGACGCTAGAGGAAAAGATCGCCCTGCTGCATGGCAACGGCATGGCTCATGCGCCGCAGTGGCAGATGCCGCTGACGTATCTCTCGAATGGCGGGGCTGGATATGTGGAGGGTGTGAAGCGGCTTGGGATTCCGCCGATCTGGATGTCGGACGCTGCTTATGGCGTTCGCGACAGTGGCGAGAACGGAAAATATTCGACGGCCCTGCCCTCGAGCCTCGGGGCAGCTTCGA
>Ga0105248_10005432_pt1 | contig 14005 bp, 10 predicted proteins | sample KBSS34metaG_FD_81524 | JGI IMG/M metagenome (GOLD analysis project Ga0105248, IMG submission 81524) | Switchgrass rhizosphere microbial communities from Kellogg Biological Station, Michigan, USA - KBS S3-4 metaG | ecosystem: Host-associated > Plants > Roots > Rhizosphere > Soil | place...
CCTCCGAGAACGGCAGCACGTGGTTCGCCCCGTACACCGACGACGACGACGCATACACGAGATGCGCAACTCGCGAATGCCGGCATCCTTCGAGCACATGACCGAATGCGACGACGTTGTTGCGAAGATACGCGGCCGGGTTGACGAGCGAATAACGAACGCCCGCCTGCGCGGCGAGATGAACCACGGCGTCTACGGGTTTCGACGCGAAGATGTCCGCACAGGCCACGGGATCCGCGAGATCCGCCCGAAGCATCTCGAAGCCCGCACGGGGGGCAAGCTGCGCGGCGCGCGCCTCCTTCAGCGTGACGTCGTAGTAGGCATCGAAGCTGTCCACGCCGATAACGCTGGCACCGGCGTCGAGCAGCGCGCTCGCCACGTGCATTCCGATGAATCCGGCGGCGCCCGTGACGAGCACCCGCTTGCCTCGCACGTCCGGCGTCATCCGTTGCGCGCGGCGCGATCGAGCGCCCGCAGCTTGGCGTGCTTCAAAAAGCTTGCAAACGCGCCGATGGCGATGTGCACAAAGCCGGCCGCGCCGTCCAGGAAACCGAGCTTCAGCACATAGAAGCGAAAGAAACGGGCCATGGGCGCCATCGCCATCTTCCACGCGGAACTGCGCTTCCCGCGCGCATGCAGCGCATCCGCCTGCAGCGTCGTATAGCGATTCTGCTTCGCGATATAGCGTTCGATGGACTCCGCGGACGCGTGCAGCAGATCGCCTTCGAGTCGGCCGATCGGACCCTGTGCAATCACGTGCTCGTGCACCGGATCGTCGCTCCAACGAGCGCGCCGCCGGTGGAACAGGCGCGTGATCCAGTCCGGGTAGCCCTCGCCGTGGGCGAGCCAGCGGCCGAGAAAGCGGTTGCGGCGCGCGAGCGCATATGCGGGATGCGGTGGCTCGCCCGACGCGAACAGCGAGCAGATCGACTCGCGCAGCGCCGGCGACAAACGCTCGTCCGCGTCGAGGCACAGCACCCAGTCGTATCGCGCCTGCTCCACCGCGAACTGTTTTTGCACGCCGAAGCCTGCCCACGGATGCGTGACCACCCGGGCGCCACAGCGTCGCGCCGTTTCTACGGTATGATCGCCGCTCCCCGAATCAACGACGAGTACGTCCGCACAAAACGGCGCCGATAGCAGGCACTCCGTGATGTCGGTCGCGGCGTCGCGCGTGATCACCACCAGCGAAACGGGTAGCGGCCCGGTCATGCGCATGTCGACGCCGCGCTGTGCTGAACGCATCGCGCGGCGTGGTGATCCTCGCTCTCCAAATGAACTGGCGCGATTTTACGTGGTTTGCGGACCGTTCCTGCGCAAGCAACCGACCGACGCGCCGACCGGTCCTTTGAACCTGCCGGCGCGATGAGCGATGTCCTCGTCGTGCGGCCATCCTCGCTCGGCGACATCGTTTATGCGCTCGCCGTCGTGCCGGACATCAGCCGCGCGCGGCCCGACGCCAGGATCGATTGGGTCGCCGAGCGCAACTTCGTGCCGCTCGTTGCGCTGTGTCCGGATGTTCGGCGCGTAATCGCCTTCGGCCTGCGGGGCTGGCGCAAGGCGCCGTTCGGCGCGAGCAACTGGCGTGAGTTCGCCGCGTTCCGCCGTGAACTGCGACAGGCTCGCTATGGTGCGATCCTCGATCTGCAGGAGCAGGTGAAAGGCGCGCTGATCGCCCGGTTGGCGCACGGGACGCGCCACGGCTTCGACCGCGCGAGCATCCGCGAACCCGTCGCGATGCTCGGCCACGATGTTCATCACCGTGTTTCGCGCACGCTTCACTTCGTCGACCGCTGCCGCCAACTTGCGGCCGCGGCGCTCGACTATCGGATCGACGGACCGCCGCGCTGGAACCTGCAAGTCCGGCCAGCCCCGCTCGACGTGCCCGATCGCCCCTACGTCGTAGTGCTGCATGCTACGAGCCGCGACGACAAGCTATGGCCGGAAGCCGCCTGGAGAAACCTGCTGGAGGCATGGGATCGCGCCGGATTGGCGAGCGTTCTGCCGTGGGGAAACGCCGCGGAGGAGACGCGAAGTCGCAGGCTCGCGGATGGGATCGCGGGCGCGATCGTTCCGGGGTGGCTCGGCCTGCCTGAAGTCGCCTCGCTGCTCGCACGCGCGGCGCTCGCCATCGGCGTCGACACCGGATTCACGCACCTTGCCGCGGCGCTTCGCACCCCCACGATCGCCATCTTTGCCGCGACGAGCGCTGCGCTTCACGGGGTTGCGGCCGCGGGCCCCCATGCGCGAGACCTGGGCGGCCCCGGCGCGCCGCCCACCGTCGATGAAGTATTGAGCGTGGCCGGCGAGCAGCTGCGTCAGGGCGCTGCGTGCTGAAATCCGTGTTGATGCGCCGGCTGTACTCGCTGCTGTGGTGGCTCGTCCTGCCGCTATTGCCGCTGCGCTTGTGGTGGCGGGGTCGTCGGGAGCCCGGGTATCGCGCGTTTCGTGGAGAGCGATTCGGATGGTACGGCGAACGCGAGCCCAGGCTGGGCGACCGTGTCCTGTGGATCCATGCCGTATCGCTCGGCGAGACGCGTGCGGTCGCGCCGCTCGTCGAACGGCTGCTGCGCGATGCGCCGTCACGCACGATCGTCCTCACGCACATGACGGCAACTGGCCGCGAGGCGGGCCGCGCGCTGTTCGGCGACCGCGTCGTCCAGGCGTGGCTGCCCTACGATATCCGGTTCGCCGTGCGCAACTTCCTTGGGCACTTCCGTCCCACCGTCGGCCTGCTCGTGGAAACGGAGTTGTGGCCCAACCTGACGCTCGAAGCGACGTGCCGGAACGTTCCGCTGCTGCTCATCAACGCCCGCCTGTCGGAGCGTTCGGCGCGCGGCTACCGACGCGTCGCAAGCCTTTCGCATCCGTTGTTCGAGGCGCTCTCCGGCGCGGCCGCACAGTCGGCAGCCGATGCGCAGCGGCTCCGCGATCTCGGCGCGCACGACGTTGTCGTGACCGGAAACATGAAATTCGACGTCGTGGTTCCCGATGCGCAGCTGGAGCGCGCCCGCTTGTTGCGCGATCGATTCGGTTCCGGCAGACCCGTGCTCTTGCTCGCCTCGACGCGGGAAGGCGAGGAAGCGCTGCTCCTCGATTCGCTGCCGCTCGCGCGGTCGTCGTTGCCTCCCCGAACGCTGATCGTGCTCGTGCCTCGACACCCGCAGCGGTTCGATGCAGTCGCCGACCTTCTCGAAGCGCGCGCGATCCGGTACGTTCGACGAAGCGCCGAGTTGCGGGTGCCGGAGGACAGCCTCGTGGTCCTCGGCGATTCTATGGGCGAGCTGCTCGCGTACTACGTTGCGGCGGACGTCGCGTTCGTCGGCGGCAGCCTGCTGCCGCTCGGCGGGCAGAACCTCATCGAAGCTATCGCAGCCGACGTGCCGACGCTCGTCGGCCACCACACATTCAACTTCGCCGAGTCCACGGAAGCGGCGATCGCCGCCGGCGCAGCGGTGCGCGTCGCAGATGCGAATCAGGTTTTCGAGGCGGCAAGCCGCTTGCTGGCCGATGAGAGCGCCCGCGAGATCATTCGCGCGTCCGGGCGAGCGTTCATGGCCGCGCATCGAGGCGCAACCGACCGGTTGTGGTCGTGGCTCGCGCCGCGACTCGCGCAGGCAGCCGTTGCAAGCGCCGGCGCGCGAGCGTCCCCTCGAACATCCTCGCGCTGACGAGCAGTGAAAGCCACCGCCAGGACGGTCAGCATCGCATGCGGCCCAGGGACCTCTGCAAGACCATTGACCGCTTGCAAGACGGTGAACACTGACAACAGGATGGAACGTCTGCAACACGGCGAACGCCGAATGCAGGACCTAACCGCGCAGGCGCCGGTTGATCTCTTCCACGTCCTGCTCGTCCAGCGAGCCGACGGCCGCCTTCAGGCGCAACACCCCGATCAGGTAGTTGAAATAGGCCTGCGCGAGGTCCCGCCGGGTCTGGAAGACGCTCTGCAACGTATTGAGCACGTCGAGGTTCGTGCGCACGCCGACTTCCTGCCCGGTCCGATTCGATTCGTAAGCCGTCTGCGCTGAGACAACCGCCTGCTCGAACGCCTTGACCGATGCAGCCGCGCTGGTGACGCCTGCGAATCCCGTCTGCGCATTGAAGAGCGCGTTCCGTCGTGCAACCTCGACGTTCTGGCGCGCGTTCTCCTGCAATGCGAGCGCTTCCCGGACCCGCGACTCGGTGAGTCCGCCCTGATAGAGCGGAACGTTCAGCGCGAAGCCGATCGCAGCCTGTCGTTGATCGTTGGCAAAGCCGGTGTTGAGTGATCCCGAGCCGTACTGGGCGTTGGCGCTCGCGACGAGATCGATCGTCGGCAGGCGGCCGGCCCGCTGACGCTCGATCTCGAGCGTCGCGATCTCCGCGTTGTAGCGAGCAATCCTGACGTTCAGGTTGTCCGCGAGCGCGCGGTCGACCCATACCTCCAACGAATTGGGCGACGGCAGCGTCGGCTCGAAGCCCGGACCGAGACGCTTCAGATCCTGCGGGAAGTGCCCGATGATGGCGCGCAGCGCCGTGCGCTTGTTGTCGAGGTCGTTTTGCGCCGAGATCTCCTGCGCGACGATCGCGTCGTACCTCGACTGCGCTTCGTTGGTGTCCGTGATCGTCGCGACGCCGACTTCGAAATTCCGCTTGGCTTGCGCAAGTTGCTCGGAAACCGCAGCCTTCTGGCTCTCGGTCACCTCGACGTTGAATTGCGCGAGGAGGACATCGAAGTAGGCCGTCGCGACCCGCAGGATCAGATCCTGCCGGGCCGACGCCAGCGTGAAGTCCGCCTGCTCGACCTGCTGCACCGCCTGGCTGTACGCGACCTGGTTCGCGTACCGGTACAGCGGTTGCGCCGCCGATACCGTCAAGCCCGCGAGCCCGAAGCTGCGGTTCACGGTGACGCGGGGGTCGCTGTCGACGTCCGTTCCGAAGTAATTCGCGTTCGTGCTCGCGGAGAGCGTAACGTTCGGCAACAGTCCCGCACGCGCCTGCGGTACGCGCTCCTGCGTCGCCTGCCAGTTCGCGCGCGCAGCGGCAAGCGCCGGATCGTGCAACAGCGCTTCGCGGTAAACCTGTATCAGGTCCTCGGCGTCCGCGTCGATCGACATCGTCAGCAGCAGCGCGGCGGCGAAAGCGAGAGTGGACAGCGAACGAGTCATTGGCTTGGGCCTGTTGTTGCCATGGACACAATCGTGCGCGCACGCGCAAGGCGCGAGGCGCCCGTGACGCAGTTCACCTGCGTGGATGGATCGGTTGCGAAAATGAATCAGAACTCGAACCGCGCCGGCGCCAACGCATTCACGAGCGGGGCGACCACGGTTTCGAACAAATCGATCGACACGCGCGCACCCGGCGCCTCGACACGCACGAGACGCGCGGTCATCACCGGCAGCTCGCCGACAACGGCAAAGAGCCGGCCTCCGGGCGTCAGTTGGTCGAAGAATCGCTCGGGCAAGAGCGGCGTCGATCCCGTAAGAACGATGACATCGTATACATCGTTGCCGAAGCCGCGCGCACCATCGCCGACTTGGACGCGCACGTTCGTGAAGCCCATTCGGCCAAGCTTGGCACGCGCCTCGTCGGCGGTGTTTGCGTCGAGCTCGACGCTCGTTACGTCGCCCGCTTCGCTTGCGAGCAGCGCCGTGAGGTAGCCACTGCCCGTGCCGATCTCGAGCACGTGGTCATTCCCCTTCAGCATCAGCTCCTGGATGACCCGCGCTTCCATCTTGGGCGTCCACATGCGGGAGCCGTTCGGCAACGGCAGCTCGAGGTCTGCGAAGGCCAGCGTCCGATAGGCGGGCGGCACGAAGTCCTCGCGCTTCACGGCGAACAGCAGATCGAGGACGCGCTGGTCGAGCACGTCCCAGGTCCGGACCTGCTGCTCGACCATGTTGTAGCGCGCCTGCTCGAAGTCGAATGCCGTCATGAAGTTCGATGGGCGCCTTGACGCCTGGTCGAATCCGGGGGACAGGATCGATGCTGGGCGCTGCGCATTGCGAAGCCGGCGATTATAGCAATCGCCGTCGCTCGCTCCCGCTCGGAGGCCCGTGACGGCGCCTCGCAATTGCACAGTGGAAATCACCGATCTCCGACGAGCATTTAACAGGGATTCAATCCAGCGTCTGCCGGTAACGCCACCGCGCAAGCAACCCGACGCAGACCATGAAAAGCACGATCGGCCACGTATGCTGCAGCACGTCGGCCGCACCGTTGCCCTTCAGCAGGATTCCCCGGACGATCCGGAGGAAGTGTGTCGCCGGGAAGACCTCGCCGAGCCATTGCGCCCACGACGGCATGCCGCGGAACGGAAACATGAAGCCGGACAGCAGCATCGTCGGCAGGAAAAAGAAGAACGTCATTTGCATCGCCTGCAACTGATTCGCAGCGAGCGTTGAAATCGCATATCCGAGCCCGAGCAGCGCAGCGATGTAGACGATCATCGTGGCGCCAAGCAGCGACAGGCTGCCGAGCATCGGCACGGCGAACAGCAGCTTGGCGGCAGTCAGGATCAGCGCGGACTGAATGATGCCGACGACGACGTACGGAGCTATCTTGCCCGTCATCAGCTCGAGCGGCAGCACCGGCGTAGCCAGAAGTCCCTCGTAGGTTCCGCGCTCGCGCTCCCGCGTGATGGCGAATGCCGTCATCATCACCATCGTGAGCTGCAGGATCACGGCGAGCAACCCGGGAACGATGTTGTACTGGGTGACGCCTTCCGGGTTGTAGCGACGCTGGATATCGAGGGTGAATGGCGGCGCGCCGTTATCGAGCTTCGCGAGCGACCCGTGAAGGTCGTGCATGAGCGCGGTCGTTTCGAGTCGCGTCAACGCGGCGATCGCGTTGCCCGTCGCGGACGGATCGGTGGCGTCGGCGGCGACGAGGACGGAAGGACGATCGCCTCGCATGAGCTGCCGCGAGAAGCCGGCGGGAAAGACGACCGCGAACTGGATGTCACCGCGCGCGAGCATCGCGTCGGCGACCTCCATGCTGGGTGGCGAAGGAACGATGGCGAAATAGCGCGTGTTCACGAGACTCGCCGAGATGCTGCGCGAGAAATCGCTGCGGTCGTAGTCGACGATGGCAGTAGGCAGCGCCTTGGGGTCCGTGTTGATGACGAAGCCGAACAGGAGTACCTGCACGATCGGGATGCCGACGATCATCGCGAACGTCAGGCGGTCACGCCGCATCTGCACGAATTCCTTGAGGCCGATCGCATAAGCGCGCGCAAACGAGAATCGGGTGACGGCGCTCACCCTAGGCGTAGCCATCGGCGCTCGTTCCCTGCATCAGGTTGACGAACACGTCCTCGAGTGACGTCGCCGTACGCTCGAGCTCGAACTCGGGTCGCCGATGCACGGGCGCGAGCGCGGTTTCAAGCGCCGCGGCGTCGCGACCGGAAACGCGCAGCGTCGTCCCGAACGGGATCACGGTGTCGACGCTCTTCGTCTGGCCGAGCTCCTGTGCAAGCTGCGCGAGCAGGCGCTCGTCGCCAGCGCTGCGCAGCGCGATGCGCCACGTCGAGAGTCCCGACTGGGCGATCACTTGCTCGGGGCTGCCCTCGACCAGGAGTTTCCCGTAATTGATGTAGCCGAGTCGATGGCAGCGTTCCGCCTCGTCCATGTAATGCGTGCTGACGAGCACCGTGATTCCCTCGGCCGCCAGCTCGTGGATCTTCTCCCAGAAATCGCGACGCGCCTTCGGATCGACTCCGGCGGTGGGCTCATCGAGGAGCAGCAGTCGCGGCGAATGCAGCATGCATGCGGCGAGCGCGAGGCGCTGTTTCCATCCGCCCGAGAGCGTTCCCGCAAGCTGTGCACGGCGCATCGTAAGACCGAGACGGTCGAGCGTTGCGGCGATTGCCTGCCTGCGCCTCGGGACACCGTACATTCGCGCGACGAAATCGAGGTTTTCATCGATCGACAAGTCCTCGTACAAGCTGAAGCGCTGCGTCATGTAGCCGACCTCGCGCTTGATCGAGGAAGCCTCCCGGCGAAGGTCGAATCCGAGGCACGCGCCCTCGCCTTCGTCGGGCGTCAGCAGCCCGCACAGCATTCGGATCGTCGTCGTCTTCCCGCTGCCGTTGGGACCGAGGAAACCGAAGATCGCACCACGGCGCACGCGAATCGAAACGTGATCGACGACCGAGCGTCCTCCGTAGCGCTTTGTGAGGCCGCGCACGTCGATCGCGATTTCGGACGCGCTGCCGTCGTGGGCCCCGCTTGCGTCCGGAGGTGCCGGCTCGGGCAAGGATGGCAACGAACGTGTCAGCGCGATTGCGCGGACAGCATGACTTCCACGGGCAATCCGGGGTGCAGTGCCGGATTGGGCGCGTCGGGCCGCGCTTCCATCATGAACACGAGGTTCGAGCGATTCTCTCGGCTGTAGATGACGGGCGGCGTGAACTCGGCCTGCGACGCGATGAACCGCACCTTCACGGCAATGTCGCTGCCGCAACCGTCGCAGCGCACGAGCGCCGGGTCGCCGATGCGCACGGTGCCGACGACGGTTTCCGGAATGTAGAAGCGAACCTTGACGTTGCCGGGCGGCAGCAGCGACACGACCGGCGCACCTGCCGGAATCCACTCCCCTGGCCGGTACAACGTGTCGGCGACCAGGCCAGCCGCCGGGGACGTCTGCGATTTCTGCGCAAGACGCCATTGTGCCTGCGCGAGCGCGTCGTTTGCGGCCTTGACTTCGGCGGTGGCCGCAGCAATCTCGTCGGCGCGCGCCGGCATTTGCGCGATCTCCACCTGGTGGGTCAGTTCGGCGACGCGCGCACGGTCGCGATCGCGCGCGGCGAGTGCCTCGTCGCGCTTCTGCGGCGCAAGGAACTTGTCCGCGACGAGCTTCTCGGTCCGCGCAAGGTCCGCCTCGCTCTGCCGCAACGACGCCTGCGCCTGGGCAAGCTGCGCGCGCACGGCCGCCACCTCCTGCGGCCGGCGACCCTTCTCGAGGTTGGCGAGCGTTGCCTGCGCCTGGCGCATGCGCGCTTCCGCCTCGGCCCGCGCGGCCTGTTCCTGCTCGCTCTCGAGAACGAAGAGCGGCGCATCGCGTTGCACCTCCGCGCCGCGCTCGACCGCGAGCTTCAGCAGCGTGCCCGCGAGCGGTGCCCCCACGCGCACGTACTCGCCTTCGACGTATCCGGGGTAGCCCGCCGATGGCGCCTTGCTGCATGCGGCCAGCACGGTCATCACGCACGCAAGCGCCGGCAGCCGGAAGGTCATCGGTCGATCTCCACGCGGGCATGATAGTGGAGAACCTCTTCCGGAATGCCGGAGGGTCAGACGTCAATCATCGGCGCCCCTGCCGACGGGCGTCAGTGGGGCGCTGTGTCGAGCCTTCCGTGCCTTGCGCCGCTCCGACCAGGCATCGAGGTAGGTGTAGATGACGGGCACGACGACGAGCGTCAGCAGCGTCGACGTGATGACGCCGCCGATGATCGCGCGTCCCATCGGCGCCTGCTGCTCGCCTCCGTCGCCGAGGCCGAGCGCAAGCGGCAGCATCCCGCCGATCATTGCCGCCGTAGTCATGAGGATCGGCCGCAGCCGCACCTGCCCGGCCGTCGACAGCGAATCGGCGAGCGACACACCTGCACGCCGCGAACGATTGGTGAAGTCGACGAGCAGGATCGCGTTCTTCGTCACGAGGCCCATCAGCATGATGAAGCCGATGATCGAGAAGACGTTGAGCGTGGTGCCGGTGAGGAGCAGCGCGAGGAACACGCCGATCAGCGAGAACGGCAGCGACGCCATGATCGCGAGGGGCTGCGTGAAGCTCGCGAACTGCGACGCGAGGATTAGATAGATGAAGATGATCGCAAGTCCCAGCGCCGCGATGGCCGCCTGAAACGACTCCTGCATGTCCTGCTGCTGGCCCGCCGCCTGCAAACGGTAGCCGGGCGGCAGCGTCATCTCGCTCGCGATCTTCTGCACGTCCGTGCCGACATCGCCTGCGGGTCGGCCTTCGACGTTCGCGTAGATGCCGACGCGTCGCTGCAGGTCCTGCCGCTTGACGATCTGCGGGCTCGTGGATTCGACGAGTTCCGCCACCTGCCGCAGCGGCACCATGCGCATCTGTCCGTCGGGTCCGCGCTTGTTCGTCGTCAGGTAGAGATTGCCGAGATCGGACGCGAGCTGGCGCCGGTCCTTCGACAGTTGCACGTTCACTTCGTAATTCTGGCCGTCGGGGCCGAGCCAATAGCTGATCGTGTCGCCGGCGATCAGCGGGCGAATCGTCGCGCCGACCTGCTGCACCGTTACGCCGAGGTCGGATGCGGCATCGTTGTTGAGGCGAATCGACAGCGCCGGATTCGCGGCCTTGTCGGAGGTCTCGAGGTCGGCGATGCCGGGAACCTTCGCGACCTGCGCGGCGAATTGTGCCGAGAGCTTGCCAAGCGTGTCGGGATCGGGCCCGAGCAGGTTGAACCAGATCGCCCGGTCGGATCCGAACGCGAGCTCGATGCCGGGAATCGGCTTCAGCGCCGCGCGGATCGCCCGCTCGAGCTCCTTCTGCGAGCGGTTGCGGTCCCTTGCGTTCACAAGCTTCAGGTTGATGCGCGAGTAGTTGCGGCCGTCCTGGGTGCCGACGGTCGTCATTGCGAGCGCGATCTCCGGAAACTGCTTGAGCGTTTCCTCGGCTTCGAGCACCTTGCCGTTCGAATATTCGAGGCTCGATCCGACGGGCGTATTGAGCCGCAGCGAGATGAATCCCTGGTCGACTTCCGGCATGAACTCGGTGCCGACGAGCGGGACGATCGCAAAGCTCGCGGCAAACGTGCACACGGCGATCGCGAGCACCGACTTGCGGTGCGCAAGCGCCCACGCGAGCACCCGGGCGTAAACCCGATGCATCCAGTCGATGCCTTGCTCGACGCGGTCCATCGTCCGGGCGAGCCACGGCACGCGGGCGAAGCGCGAACCCGGCGGGTCCGGCCATACGGACGAAAGCATCGGGTCGAGCGTAAAGCTCACGAAAAGCGAGACGAGCACCGCCACCGCAACCGCGACGCCGAACTGGAAGAAGAACCGCCCGATCAGTCCGCTCATGAACGCGATCGGAACGAACACCGCGACGATCGCGAACGTGGTAGCCATCACGGCCAAACCGATCTCGTCCGTGCCTTCCCGTGCCGCCGTAGCGTGGTCCTTGCCCATCGCCAGATGACGGACGATGTTCTCGCGCACGACGATCGCATCGTCGATCAGGAGGCCGATCGTCAGCGACAGCGCCATCAGCGTCAGGAAGTTGAGCGTGAACCCGAAGGCGTTCAGCGCGATGAACGTCGCGACGACGGCGAGCGGCAACGTAAGCCCCGTGATGATCGTGCTGCGCCAGCTATGCAGGAAGAAGAACACGATCAGCACCGTCAGCAGGCCGCCTTCGACGATCGTGCTCTTGACGCGGTTGACGGAGCTTTCGACCTGGTCGCCGCGGGAGTACGTGACGCGCAGATCGACGTCCGAGGGCAGCCGCTTCTTGAGTTCGGTGACGGCGTCGGCGACGTTGCGGCCGGTCTCGACGATATTGGCATCCTGCGCCTTCTGGACGTCGATCGTGATGGCCGGGTGGCCATTGATGCGCGAGATGGAGTCCTGCTCCTTCTCGCCGTCGATGACGTCGGCGACCTGCGTGAGGTAGATCGGCCCGCCACCCTGCTGCGCCACGATGATGCGGCCGAACTGAACGGGATCCTTGATCTTGCCCTCGACGCGCACGACCGCGTCGCTCGACCCTTTGGTGATGCGACCGGCGGGCACGTCCTGGTTCGCCTCGCGGATCGCATTGATGACCTGATCCACTCCGAGCCCGATGGCGGTGAGCGCGTCCGGCTTGATCTGGATCAGGATCTGGCGCGTCACGCGGCCGTTGACGACGATCCGGGCGACGCCGGGCAGGTTCTCGAGCGCCTTGACGATTGTCTGATCGGTGAGCGACGTGAGCTCGCGAAGCCCGGTCGTGGGAGAAAGCACGACGAGCGACGTGATCGGCTGGCTGTTCTCGTTCTCGACGCGGAAGACCTGCGGATCCTTGACGTCGCGCGGGAATCCGGAGCGGATTGTCGCAATGCGATCGCGCACGTCCTGCACCGCCTGCGGCACGTCCGTCGTCAGGCGGAACTCGGCGAACACGTCGCTGCGGCCCTCGCGGGAATTCGAAAAGATCCGCTTGACCCCCGAAACCTGGTTGACCGCGTACTCGATCGGCTTCGTCACGTCGGCCTCGACCGCTTCCGGCGACGCGCCGGGGTAGATCGTGACGATCGAAACGAACGGCAGGCTCACGTCCGGCATCTGCTCGACCTTGAGGCGCAGGTACGAGAAGACACCGAGCACGGTGATCGCGACCATGACCATCGTCGCGAAGACCGGGTTGTTGATCGAAGTGCGCGTGATCCACATGAGGAAGTCGGGCCCGGTGTCTCGCCGGCTCAGCCCGCGCCGCCGACCTTGTTCCGTGTGGCGTTCTGCGACGACGTCGGTGCCTTCACCAGCGCCGGCGCGCCTTCCTTCAGGTTATCGAAGCGGGCCGCGAGCATGGGCATCTGCGCGGGCACGGCGCTCTTGATCTCGACGCGGCCATTCGTTTCATCCCGCCGGCCGGTGATGACGATCCGGCGCACGAGCTTTCCGCCGTCGATCATCCAGATATAGGGCTGCCCCGCCTCGTTTCGCACGGCCGCGAACGGCAGCGTCGGCGCCGGGGTACTGGCGGCGAGCGCAATGCGGCCGGTCGAGAACATCCCGCTGCGCAGCGTCGAGTCAGCGTTCGGCAACCCGACGTACACGAGTATCGCGCGAGTGCCGGGCTCGGTCGCGGGGTTGATCCGCTCGATGCGGCCTTCGAAGCGACGCTCGCCGAACCCGTCGACGGCAAGCTGCACCGGCATGCCGATGCGAAGCTCCGGCACGTCGATCGCGGGGACCATCGCCTGCAGTTCGAGCGCGGTCAAGTCGACGATCGTCACGATCGGCGCCTCGATGGCGACCTTTTCTCCCGGTTGCACGTGCCGCTTCGCGACGATGCCTGCGAGGGGAGCGACCACGTCGGCATCGCTTAGCGCGTTCTGCGCGAGCTGCAACTGTGCTTCGGCCGACTTCAGCGTGCCGCGGGCGACGCTGTATGACGACTCCGTGCTGTCGAATGCGTTCTGCGAGATGAACTTGTCGTTCAGGAGCCGTACATTCATCGTGCGCGTCTTCTCGGCAAGCGCGAGCTGCGCGCGCGCGCTTTCCACCGCCCCCAGGCGATCGACGAGCCGCGATTGCAGATCGGCCGACTCGATATGTGCAATCTTCTGGCCCGCGCGCACTGCCTCGCCCTCGCGCACGGTGAATGCCGAGAGATCGCCGGCGACCTTGGCCTTGACGACGGCCTGGCGAACGGGCTGCAGCGTGCCGGACACGGGAAGCCAGCGGGCAAGCGCCGTGTTCTCGACATACGCGAGGTCGGCGGGAGCGAACTGAAGGGCGACCGCAGCATTGGCCCCGGCGTCTTGACCGCGCTTCGCTGCGCGAAGTGCGACGGTCCCCGCGAGACCGGCCACCAGCGTGAGCAGGATCAGCCCGACGATGGTGCGTCGGCGCGACATGCGGATAGTCATCAAGGTCCCTTCGCGCCCTTGTAGGACACGTTCCTTCTGAAACGGCGCGGTGCGTCCGCGCGATCGGCGCGGACATCGCACCCACTCGCACCCGCGTTGGATGCATTGGTGCCCGACGGCGGATTCACCGGCGGACGATAAGGCTACTCCTCCCGCCCGACAAGTCAGGTGCGATGAAACGCCGCTTGGTCAGACGAAATGCCGCGCCGGGCGGCTCGCGTTCGTCGTCGGCTCGGGAAACCCGGCGACCCGCAAGGCGCTCAACGGCCATCGCACGGTGACGAAAACCGCCGGACTCGGCTCGCTTTCCTGGGCCGCCGCGCCCCCACGACTCGGGGCGGCGCGTGGGGCGCGTTCATTGACACTCGATTCGGCGAGCAATCATAATGCTACGTTATTCTTTTTCCACCTCCC
>Ga0105248_10005434_pt1 | contig 14003 bp, 11 predicted proteins | sample KBSS34metaG_FD_81524 | JGI IMG/M metagenome (GOLD analysis project Ga0105248, IMG submission 81524) | Switchgrass rhizosphere microbial communities from Kellogg Biological Station, Michigan, USA - KBS S3-4 metaG | ecosystem: Host-associated > Plants > Roots > Rhizosphere > Soil | place...
CGCATGAAGGAGGCGGCGGAGGAAAACAGCCATGCGCTGAAGACGCCGCTGGCGGTGATCGCCCAATCGGTCGAGCCGCTCAAGCGTGCGCTGCCGCCGGACGATGCGACCGCGTCTCGCAGCCTGCAGTTAATCGAGCATTCGGTAGCGAAATTGGACGCCATGGTGTCGGCCCAGCGTGACCTGGACCATGCCGGCGCCGATCTTATCTATCCGATGCGCCAGCCTATGGACCTGTCCAGATTCCTGCGGGACATGATACCGGCCTATGAAGCCGCGTTGGCCGGTCAGGGTAAGAGGCTGATCGCACTTGTGGATCCGCATGTTCAGGCCTTCGCCAATGAAGACATGATGGAGCCGGTGATCGAGAATCTCCTGGAAAACGCGGCCAGTTTTACGCCGGCTGGCGGTGTCATCGAAATCTCCTTGGGACATGAGAACGGCAAGGTCCGTCTCAGTGTGCTGGACCAGGGTCCGGGCGTGCGTCCCCGGATGTTGCCCCATATCTTCGAGCGGAACATGAGTTTCCGCGAGTCCACCGAATCAAATTTCGCGGGCGGTCATCAGGGTTTGGGATTGTGGATCGTCAAACGCAATATCGAAGGCTTGGGCGGAAGCGTCAGTGCGCGCAATCTCACGCGCGGCGGTTTTGAAGTGACGATTTTGTTGCCTGGGGGCTGAACAAGCCTGTTTTTGTCCCACCTTTATCACATCGCGCGATAGCCCGTTCCGGCTAGCGTTTGCTGCATCGCACCGCAGGGTCTGCGGGCGGCAAAAACGAAAAAGGAGATGGTCATCATGATTGCACAACAGGGCCAGCCAGGGGCCCGGATTGGTTCTGCGGTCAGTATTCAACCGGTCAGAACTCCATGGCATCAAATCGTGTCTCTTTCTCTCGCCGCCAGCATGCTCGCAGGCTGCGCCAGCGGTCCCATCGGCGGCTCCAGCGAAGCAATGCGGCAGTCACAGGCCGCCGCTCAGTCCTATCGCTTGGCGATGGGCGACAAGGTGCATATCGCGGTGTTCAACGAAGACAATCTCAGCGGCGATTATGTCGTTTCGCCGGATGGAAGGATCACCTTGCCGCTGGCGGGCCCCGTCAATGCGGCGGGCCTGACCGTGCCTGAGCTGCAGCAGGCGGTGGTGAGCACCCTGAAGAACGGCTTTGTCCAAAATCCCAACGTCGCCGTCACAGCGACGGACCTTCGCCCCTATTATATTCTGGGCGAAGTCAACAAGCCCGGAAAATACAGCTACGCGCCGGAACTCACGGTGATGGCGGCGGTGGCCACTGCGGAAGGCTTCACCTATCGGGCCGATATGGGGGCGGTTTATGTTCGGCACGCGTCAGATCCTTCCGAGAAGGAATATCCGCTGACCGCCACCATGGCGGTTTTGCCGGGTGACACGATCCGCGTCAGTCAGCGTTACTTCTAAGGTTTTTTAAGGTTGCAACTTCATGAGCTTTTCGCACAGCATCGTGCCGGCGGTTCCCGACCATTATGGCGAACCGGTCTATGTGCATCCTCAAAGGGATGACAACGCCAAGATATTCCTGATTGACGTTCTGGCCGCGATCCATCGCAACCGGAAGCTGGCGCTCAGCGTCGCAGCGCTGGCGGCGCTGTCCGTCCTGGTGATCACTTTTTTTGTCACTCCTCTCTACAAAAGTGTCGCCAGCGTGATGCTGGACACCCGACGTGAGCAAGTCGTGGACATGCAGGCGGTGCTGTCGAATCTGCCATCCGACACATTCGTGGTGGATTCCGAAGTGCAGGTGCTGCAATCGCCCATGCTTGCTCACAGGGTGATCGCCAAGCTGCAACTGGACAAAGACCCCGAATTCAACAGCGATCTCCAGACGCAGAATATCTTCGCCCAGACCGTCAATGCGGTGAAGGCGGGGATGCGCGCCATGATGGCCTGGATCGGGACGGAGCCCGCCAACGATGTGACCGGTCCGGCGCGCATGGAAGAGCGCGTGACGGAGGCCTTCCAGAAGAATCTCTCCATCGAGCGCCAGGGCCTTACCTATGTGATCAACATCACCTTCTGGTCGCAAGATCCTGCCAAGGCCGTGCGGATCGCCAACGCAATCGCCGAAACCTATATGCAACAGCAGAAGGACACCAAGGCGGCCGCGACGCGCGAGGCCAACACGCTGATCAAGGGGCATGTTGACGAATTGCAGCGGCAGGTCTTTTCCGCCGAGCGCGCGGTGGCGGATTATAAGTCCAAGCACGGCCTGCTGAACGCGGTCGGCGCTCCATTGACGGAGCAGGAAATCTCCGCTCTCAACACCCAGATGGCGATTGCCCAGGCGCTGGAGGCTGAACAGTCCGGCAAGCTCGCGGCGGCCAATCGCCAGCTGGGGGCCGGTGGCACCGATTCGGTGGGGCAGGCTTCTTCATCGGACACGGTGCGGCAGTTACGCGCCCAGCAGGCCCAACTGGTCACCGAGGAAGCCGACCTGGCGAAACGCTACGGCCCCAAGCACCCGGCCTTGATCAAGGCGCGCGAACAGATGGCGGCCTTGAACCAGTCCATCTCCGCGGAGGTGAAGCGCATCATCGGCGGCCAGCAAGCGGAAGCCGCGGCTGCGGCTTCGCGCGCGGGCTCTTTGCGCTCCAGCATCGCGCAGGACCGCAAGGTTCTCGCCCTCAACAATTCAGCCGGGGTCGAACTCGCCGAACTTGAGCGCAACGCCACCGCGGTGCGGGATGTCTATCAGTCGTTCCTGACGCGCCTCAAGCAGACTGCGGCCCAGCAAGACATGCAGGACGCCGATGCCCAGATCGTGTCCTATGCCAATATTCCGCTTAAGCCGTCGTCACCCTCCTGGCTGTTGGCGGCTGCGGCGGCGGCGGCCTTTTCGATGATCGCGGCCGCCGCCGCCATCATGCTGCGCGAATTCCTGCAGCGTGGCGTGCGTTCGCCCGACGAAGCCGAAAAGACCGTCGGCCTGCCGGTGATCGCCACCATTCCCCAGATCGCCCAGGCCGATCCGGCCGCCTATGTGGTGAAGCGGCCGATGTCGGAATTCGCGGAAGCCATCCGCAACCTGCGAACGTCTTTGTTCCTGTCGCGCGGTGCGACGCCGCCCAAGGTCGTGGCCATGATGTCGGCCTTGCCCTATGAGGGCAAAACCACGACCACGCTGGCGCTAGGCCGGCAGTGCGCCCAGTCCGGCGCCCGGGTGCTGATCGTGGATGCCGACTTGCGCCGCCGCGCGCTTTCGGCCCATCTCGGCGGCCCGGTCCACAGTGGATTGATCGAGCTGATGGAAGGTCGCGCCCCGCTGGAAGCCTGCCTCTATCGCGACCTGGTGTCGGACGCGATGATATTGCCCCTGACCGGCACCTCTTCCGGCAAGGATGTGTTCTTTGCCAACGATCTGGGCCGCTTGTTTGACCGGTTACGCGGCCTGTTCGACATCATCCTGGTGGATACCGCGCCACTCCTGCCCTTGGCCGAACCACGCCTGGTCGCCAGCCATGCCGATTCCATCGTGCTGTTGACCCATTGGCAGAAGACGTCGCAAAGCGCAATGCAGGACGCCGCCAAGCTCATCCGCACGCTGGATGTTCCCATCGCCGGCTTGGCGCTGACCTGCGCCGACCTGAAGCGCATGGACAGTTTTGGCTATGCCGCGCGCGGTTACGGTCAGCGTGCCGGCTACGCCCAATATTATATCCAGTGAGGGAACGGGACCAGAACCGGAACCCGTTTGGCAGGAGTTGACAATGAGTAGAAGTATCACCGCTTCCTGGTTTGCCTACCCCTCCACCCGCGCGCGTCGTGTGGTGCGGCCGCGTTTACAGGTCACGCCAAAACTGATTTTCGACATGATGGCGGCGTCTCTCGCGCTGTTGCTGCTGTTGCCGCTCCTGATCCTGGTGGCCATCGCGATCCGGCTTGAGAGCAGAGGCCCCATCCTGTTTTCCCAGGTGCGATATGGCTGGGACAACCGCCCGTTCCGCGTCTACAAGTTCCGCAGCATGTGGATGCATATGAGCGATGCACGCGGCACCAATCAGGCCCAGAAGGACGATCCGCGCGTCACGCCCCTGGGCGCCATCCTGCGCAAGACCAATATCGATGAGTTGCCGCAACTGTTGAATGTGATCAAGGGGGACATGTCGCTGGTGGGGCCCAGGCCGCATGCGGTGGGTACCCTGGCGGGAGGCATGCTCTATGAAGACCTTGTGCCTTTCTACTTCAAGCGCCACCGGGTGCGCCCCGGCATCACCGGCCTGGCGCAGGTTCAAGGCTATCGCGGCCCGACGGTGGATCCGGAAAGTGCGCGCATGCGCGTGCGGCTCGATCTCGCTTATTGCCGCAGGAACAGCCTGGGAATGGACATCGCCATACTGGCGAAAACCGTACGGCGCGAAATCCTGGGACGCGGAACAGGTTTCTGATGTCAGCGCCAGATCTAGCCAGAGGGGCGGCCTGTTTCGCCCCTGACAGTCGCACTTTGCCCCGGGCCCGGGACAAGGCTAGTGGTGGCATCGCCATCGTCCTGCATGACTTGAGAGGCGGCGGCGCCGAACGCGCCTGTCTCAGGCTTGCGCGCGGCATGGTGGCGAGCGGCCGCCAGGTTGAACTGGTGCTGGTGCGGGGCGAGGGCGCTTATCTTTCCCAAATACCGCCCGGGGTCGGCGTGACCGTACTGGACCGACCGCGGGTGTCACAGGCGATATGGGCGCTTGCCGCGCATTTCCGCCGGACCCGTCCGGCATCGATTCTGTCAGCGCTCACCCACATGAATCTTGCCACCATTCTGGCCGCGCGCCTGTCGGGTATCCGAGCCCGGGTGGTGATTTCGGAACGCAACCAGATTTCCGCCAAGGCGCATGATGCCAAGGGGCCGTGGCAGCGAGCGCTATATCGCGCCGTGCCGTTTATCTATCGCGCCGCCGATCATGTGGTCGCGGTTTCCGGGGGTGTCGCCCAGGACCTGTCGCACTTCGGCCATCTACCCGGCGGCAAGATCCGTGTCATCCACAATCCGGTGTTCGATCCCGACATCGCCCTGCTTTCACAGGAGCCGCCAGCCCATTCCTGGTTCGAGCCAAAAGGCCCGCCCATCATTCTCGCCGCGGGGCGGCTGCATCGCCAGAAAGGTTTCGACGTGCTGCTCGAAGCCTTCGCCATCGCTCGCGCCGAGGTGGATTGCCGCCTTGTGATCCTGGGCGAGGGACCAGAGCGCGCCGCGTTGATGGCGCAGGCCGAACGGTCGGGTCTGGCCTATGACATCGACATGCCGGGCTTTTGCGAGAATCCTTTTGCCCTGATGGCGCGGGCAGGGGCCTTTGTCTTGAGTTCGCGCTGGGAAGGTTTCCCCAATGCCCTGGTCGAGGCCATGGCCTGCGGCGCGCCGGTGATCGCCACAGACTGCCCCAGCGGCCCGCAGGAAATTCTTCAGGATGGAGACATCGCGCCGCTTGTGCCGGTGGATGATGCCAAGGCCTTGGGCCATACGATTCTGGCCACACTGCTGGCGCCGCCCGATACCAATCGGTCGCGGATGCGTGCGCATGCTTTCAGCGTCACTGCCGCCGCCCATCAGTATTTGGATGCACTGGAGCACGCATGAGCCAGGCCCAGGCATATCCGCAAACGCCTTCGCAACAGCCGCCGCCTGGTCGGCTGGAAGGCTTTTTCATTTTCATCTCCCTGATGCTGGTGACCCAGGCGCTGACGCCTATCCTGATGGCGGGCTCCAGCGGCGACGACGCGCTGGGCGATTCCAATCCGGCGACGCTGCTGTCGGCGCTCCTGGTCTACACCGTCGCCTTTTTTCTGCTGGGCCGGCGTCCCGGCGCGGTGATGGAAACGATTCGGGACAATCCGCTGCTGGTGACGGTCTTCCTCTTTCCCATGGTGTCGGTGATCTGGAGCGTGGATCACGGCACTAGTTTTCGCCGCGGTGTCGCTCTGTTGATGACCGGCATCTATTGTGTCTATCTGGCGCGCCGGCTGTCACCCGATGAATTCTTGCGCCGCCTGCTGCTGGCGCTGTTCGTGGGCGGGGTGCTGAGCCTGGTCTTCACGGTGGTCGATCCGGGGGCCGCCATTGAACACGGTGCGATCAACAACGGATCGTGGAAGGGCGTTTATGGCCACAAGGCGATCCTGGGCCGTATCGCCGCGGTGGCCGTCACCGTCTCGGTCTATGTCCGTCCGCGATCGTTCTGGGAACGGGCCATGGGCTGGGCCACCATCGCCATCTTCCTGTTCCTGTCCATCAAGTCCCAGTCGCGCGCCAGCTGGCTGATGATGGGCGGCGGCATCGGCTGCATGATGCTGATCGCCATCATGCGCAACCGCGTTCTTTCCAGTGGCATCAAGCTGACGATCGCGATCATGACCGGTTTGGCGGTGCTGGCCACTGTCGGTGTGTTGTTCGACAAAATCCTTGCCGCGATGGGCCGCGACGACACCTTCTCCGGCCGCACCACTTTGTGGGAGGGCGCGATCGCAGTGGCGAAGGCCCATCATCCCATCCTGGGCGCCGGCTATCGCGCCTTCTGGACCGATACCGGGGCGGCGGGCGTGCGCGACTATATCCAGCATTGGGCCCGGCTCCCCAGTCATGGCCACAATGGCTATCTCGATATCTGGCTGGAGCTTGGCTATGCGGGCGTCGCCTTGTTCGCGGTGTTTGTGATCATCACCTTGTGGCGGCTGGTGCGGCGCATGCTGCGTGAACCGGGCGAAACCGCGTGGGCGGCCTTTGCCATCTTCTTTTTCGTCTTCCTGCTCAACAACGCTTCGGTCACCGTGGCCTTCAAGCACACCGACATCGCCTGGATCTTTGCGGTCCTGGCTTGTCTCTATACCCGCGGCTGCGTCAGCGCGCGCCTGCCAGTCATGGCCGGGGCGGAGCGTAGACGGCTGCAATTTGCTTTTTCCAATCCGGCACGGGCGTGGCGCGGGATGCGACCCGGCCTTCAGGAGGCACGATGAACGGCGGCTATGCCATCGGTTTTCCCTATGTCGCGGACAGGTTCGGCGGCAGCACGGCTTCTTCACTGGTTCTGGCCAGGGCTTTGAAAGAGGCGGGGCACCGGGTGCACGTCCTCACCCACGGCGAGGGCGGACGGATCACCAACGAGGCCGCCGCGCTGGACCTTCCCGTGACGCGCCTGCCGGCGCTTTCGATGGAGCCGGGCTATGCCCGTCCGGACCGCTTCCGCTTTCACCAGCTCGCGGCATTCCGCGCCGCACATGCGGTCATCGGCGATCTCAAACTCGATATCATCCACACCAACGATCTGACCATGCTGCGGAGCTGGTCGGCGCCTTGCCTTGCCAGCCGCGCGGCGCTGGTGGCGCACTGGCGCTCCAATTTTCATGAAAGCCTCTCGGTCAAGACGTCGCTGAGAGTCGCGGCCCGCGTGATAGCAGTCTCCCGCTACAGCTTCGCCAAGCTGCCGGACTGGGTCCAGCGCAAGACGGTGGTGGAGTTCAATGCCTTTGATCTCGCCATGCCGCAAAGCGCCCGCACCCAAGCCAGGGCCCAGGTGCGTAGCCAGCTTGGGCTTCCGCCCGACGCCGCCCTGGTCGGCATCTTCGGCAATCATATCGTGCGCAAGCGCACCCATGTGCTGGCCGACCTGCTCAAGGCGATTACCCATACCGCCGACGGGCGACCGGTCTTTGGCTTGGCCTGCGGCGGGCGCGCCGAACCTTACGATCATGAATTGGATTCAAAGACCGCCGCTTTCGGTGTCGGCCATCGCTTGCTGCGTCCCGGCTTTGTGCGTCCGGTCGAGAATTGGATGGCGGCCTGTGATGTTGTGCTGTCGCCGGCGGTCGATGAACCGCTGGCCCGCAATGTGCCGGAGGCCCAGGCGCTGGAAGTGCCGGTGGTCGTGTCCACCGATGGTGGCCTGCGCGAACTAATCCGGGACGGCGAAAATGGCTTGCTGTGCGATCCCCATGATCTGCCGGGCTGGATCGCCGCGACACGGCGCGTGCTGGACGATTGCGCGTTCGGCCAGGCACTCACCCAAGGTGGCCGCGCCACCGTGGCCGAGCTTACGCCGGAGCGCCATGCCGCGCGCGTCGCCGCCATCTATTGCGGCTTGCCCAACCGGATGGGGCAAGCGGCATGAAAATGCTGAGCGACAATGTGTTGGGTTACCTCAGGAGCCGCGCTCCGGAAGCATGGAGCTTCTGGACCGTGAAGGGTTCCAGCGCCAAAGCCGATGCGCTGGCGACGTGCGACACGTTTTACAGCCTCAATCTGGTCGGGCGCATGGATCTTCTGGCGCCGGATGCGGGCAGGCGGTTCACCGACCTGTTGGAAGGCCATTCGCTGGCCGGCGATATCGGCAAGGGCAGCGGTCCTGAGCTGGGCGTACACAAGACCGCCTATGCCTTGGGTGTGCTCAACCTGCTGGCCGCCGCCGGCCAGCCCGTCCAGGATCGCGTGCTGCGGGAAGAAGACTGGCGCAAGGACGTTCTGCTGGACGAGGCGCATCGTCCGCGCTGGCCGTGGTATTTCACTCATCATGCCTGGCGCGTTGGGCATTGGATCGGCGGCATCCCGGCGATTGTGCTGTCCTTGTGGCGGCTGGCGCCGGAACTGGCGGCCAGGAACGGGCTTCCGGCAGCCAATGACGTGCTGCATTCCAGCGACGCCTTGATCGACCGCAACACCGGCCTGTTCCGCGCCTACAAGGTGGAAGCCATTCAGTTGGCTTTCCGCGCATTGTACCGGCTTCGGCACGATCCCAATGTCGGCGATCTTGGCGGCATTGCGCACCTGCATTGGGCCAACTATGCGGCCGGCCGCCTGCCTTATAAGGCCGCGCCCGCGCTGTTTGACCGGACATGGGCGCTGTTGAACCGGCGGCCCTTCATGGAGGCCGTGCCCTATTGCCTGGACTTCGACATCGTGCAGTTGGCGCGGACGTCCATTCCGCCAGGCGATCATCGCGAGGAAGCGCTGCGCGCCCGCCTTTGCGACTATGCCGACGACATCATCGGCTTCTACGAAACCGGTCTCGACGGCGATTACACCCTGCACAAGCTGCCGGGGGGATTGGCGACGCTGCATGAGTGCGCGCTTGCGGTGGACCTTGCGGAGGTGCCGGGATTGGAAATCCCCCCCGTCGATATCGCGCGCCAAGCCTGCTGGATATGAAAGGACCGGCCATGACAAAGAAAATCGTCGGAATCATTTCCTTCATGAATGCGGCAGGCGCGCAGGAGGCGTTGTTGCGCCTGATGCGCCAGCTCAGGCTGCGCGGCCATGACACCGAAGTGTGGTTCCTGTACGCCAAGTCGTCCTGCTTCCGTGGCATGCCGGGGGTTCGCATCATCCTGGACAAGCCGCGGCTGTCGCCGCTGGATATCCCGATCCTGTTCTTCCGGATATTGAGTCTGCTGCGGCAGGGGCGGCCCGACGTGGTGGTGGGCTTCCTGCCGCTGGCCAATGTCCTGGGCATGATCGCAGCCTGGCTGGCCGGCGTACCGTTGCGCATCGCCTCCCACCGGGCGCCCGAGCCGACTTTTGGACGGGTGATGCAGATGTTCGACCGCCAGCTGGGCACGCGCGGGGGCTATCACCGGATCGTCTGTGTTTCCCGCTCGGTGATGGATTCTTTCGCCGCCTATCCGGAAAGCTACCGGGCGCGCATGTCGGTGGTGAATAACGGCATCGAATGGATATCCTCGTCCAAGAGCAAGGGTGCCGCGCGGGCCAGCTTCGGAATTCCCGACACCTATCCGTTGCTGGTGGCGACAGGGCGTTTCGTGCCGCAGAAAAATTATGATCTGATGATCCGCGTGATTGCCACGACGCCGCGCCTGCGGCTGGCGATCGCCGGCGATGGACCGCTGCATCCGGCCGCGGAAGCCTTGGCAAAAGACCTGGGCGCCGAAGACCGCATCCACATGCTGGGTTCGCTGCCGCATGACCGGGTCAGGGATCTGCTGCGTGCCGCCGATTGCTTTGTTCAGACCTCGCTGTATGAAGGCCAGAGCAATTCGATCCTGGAAGCGATGCATGAAGGGCTTCCCATCATCTGCAGTGATATTCCAACACAACGCGAAACGGTCTGCGAGGAAGGCGGCGATCCCGCCGCGGTGCTGGTACCGCTGGACGATTTTGAGGGCTGGCGGAACGCTTTTCTGAGCCTGCGCGACGACGATGCCGTCCTGCGGGAAGCCGGCGCCCGGGCCAAGGCGCTGGTGTCGCGCTGCTTCACGCTCGACCGGATGATCGACGGTTTCGAGGCAACCATCATGGAAACGGAGAAACGCAAATGGGTTCCGGCTGGAAAAAGCTACGCCGTGGAACGCGCCGACTATACACCATAGCCTATGCCGCGATGGTGGGCGCCAGGACGGCCGCGGATTCCATTGTGATGCGCGGCGCGGTGCTCAATCGCGAATATGGCGGCGACATTTCCATTGGGTCAGGCACCGTGATCCATCGCGGCGCGATGCTGATTCCCCTGGGCGGTTTCATCCGCCTGGGCTATCGCTGCCGCGTCAATCCCTACAGCGTTTTGTATGGGCATGGCGGGCTTTCCATCGGCGATCATGTGCGCATCGCCGCCCATTGCGTGATCATTCCGGCCAATCACGGCATCGCGCTGGACGAGGGCCTGATCGCCGAGCAGCCCATGAGCAAGCGCGGCATCCGGATCGGCAACGATGTCTGGCTGGGAGCTGGGGTGCGCGTGTTGGACGGCGCGGTGATCGGCGACGGCTGCGTCGTGGCGGCGGGCGCAGTGGTGCGCGGCGAATTGGAACCTTACGGAATCTATGCGGGCGTTCCGGCACGGCTGGTGCGCATGCGATCCCCGACAACGACCTATCTCAAGGACAGGCGGAATGAGAAGAATAGCGCAGAAATTCCTGCATCTGTCGCGACGTCCTGAAGCGCGGCATGTGGGCATTCTGACCTCGGGCAGCATCGCCGCCCAGGTGGTTCTGCTCGCCACCACGCCTTGGCTGTCGCGGCTGTTTGCGCCGGAATCCTTCGGCCTGTTCTCGCTGATGCTGTCGATCAGCACCATCGGCGGGGCGGTCGGCGGCCTGTGCTACGAGGTGGCGGTCATCCTGCCGCGTTCCCGCCGCGCCGCGCTTTCGCTCTATCGTCTGGCGTTCTGGCTCAGCCTGGTCGTTCCTTGCCTGGTCACCGGCGTTTTGGCGCTGGTGCAGCATGTGTATCCCAGGCTTCTGGGACGCCCGCTCACGGCCGATTTTTATCTTTACTGCCTGGCGGCCACAGCACTCACCACCCAGATCAATGTGTTGTGTTACGGCCATTCCCGGGCCGGCCAATACGGCCCCATTTCCATGAACAAGATCAGCCAGACGCTGTTGCCGGCGGCGATTCAGATCGGCCTTGCCTATGTGGGCATGGCCGCGGACGGACTGATGCTGGGCCGGGTCCTGGGTCTGTTGGGCAGCGAAATGTGGCTGACGCGGCGCCTGCCGCGCGGCTACCGCTTGCGCGACATGGCGCAGGCGCGGGTCACCGATATGGCTGCGGCGGGACGAACCTATAAGGATTTTCTGCTTCAAGTGCCCCGGCAATTTTTGGTGCGCGGCGCCACCATGCTGCCCGCGGCGCTGCTGCTGGGCAGCTATGGGCCCAAGGTTGCGGGTCTTTATTTCTTTGCCCAGCGGCTGATTGAACGCCCCGGCATGTTGCTGGGTGACTCGCTGACGCGCGTTCCGATGAAGCAGTTCGCGCTTCGGGTGCAGGCGCGCAAGCCGCTGACCCAGGCGGCATTGCTCTACACATTCGTGGTGGGCACGCCTGTCATCCTGGGCGTCGGGCTGCTCGCGCTGGTCGCCCATCCTCTGTTCCATTTTGTCTTCGGCGCGCGCTGGGAGCCGGCCGCCGGCTATGCGGTGGTGCTGGCCGGCTGGGCGGCCATCCGCCTGACTTCCCTGCCTATGGCAACCCTCACCACCGTGCTGCGGGTGCAGAAAATGAGCTTCTGGGTAGACGCGCTGTTTTCCGCCCGTGTCGCCGTCATTCCCCTGATGGCCGCCCACCAGGCAAGCGCGCTGGCCGCTGTCGGCGCCTTTTGCGGCCTCAGCGTCGTCTATCACCTCATCATTGTCGGCGTCGGCCTGTTTGCCTCTTTGCGTTACGACCGCGCATTGCAGCCAGCGCCTGCCGCCTTCGTCCGCACAGGAGAGACCTATGGCTGAGACCGCAATCTATGACGCCAGCCTTTATCTGGAACGCAATTTCGAAGCCAAGGGCATCGGCGGCTGGCGCAGCCTCTATCTGTCCTTCATCGAGGACCTTGCGCCCTATGCCGTGATCGAACTGGGCGCCGGCGCGCCGGAATTCCTGGACCGCATCGAGGCGGAACGTCGCGTGGCGGTGGATATCGGCCAGCGTTTTGCCGAAGCCTTCCGCGCCCGCAATATCGAATTCTCCTGCCGGGATCTGGAGCAGGACAGTTTGGATGATCTGGGCCCCGTGGATGTCGCGATTTGCTCGGACGTCTTTGAGCATCTGGTCAATCCCGCGGCGGCCCTGGACCGCATCGCGGATTTGATCGGCTTTCATGGCGTCCTCTTCAGCCATGTCCCCAACGAATACCGTCTGGGTCATGTCCTCAAGGTGATGATGGACCGCGGCGGCACGGTGCAGTTCCATGACGGCGCCACCGAATGGGAGGACCCGCATTTCCGCCGTTTCAGCGATCTCGGTTATCAACGCTTCCTGTCGCGCCGCTTCGCCTACAATCTCAAGCTCTCCGACTTGCGCTATGGCCGCCTGGCGCGGCTGATGCGGCGGTTGGGACTGGGCGTGCCCTATTGTCTGCAGGGTGGACCCACCTATGCCAGCACCAACGATCCCGCCGTCTTCAACCGCTTGGAGGAACTGAAGAAGGAGAAATTCCATGTCTAGCGCCCTGTTCGCCGCTCTGGTCATCGCTGGCACCGCCACGCATGGAGGCGCGGTGACAGGTGCAAGCGTGGTGCGGGTCACCACCCTCGCCGATGACGGCCCCGGATCGCTACGCGTCGCCGTCCAGGTCGCGACGCCCAAAGTCATCGTCTTCGATGTCGGCGGCGTGATCCATCTGGCGTCGGACCTGAAGATCGCCACGCCGCGCACCACCATCGCCGGGCAGAGCGCGCCGTCGCCCGTGATCCTGGCGGGCGCCAGCTTGCGGGTTCGCGCCAGCGATGTGGTGATCCAGCATATCGCGGTGCGCCCCGGAAAGGGCGCCACGCAGGAGATCAACGACAACCGCGACGCCATGACCATCGGCGGTGGCACCCGCGCCATCCAGGACGTGCGCGTGGAGAATGTGAGCCTGTCCTGGTCGGTGGACGAGGGCGCCGACATCGCGGGCGGCACCAGCAACGTCACATTCCGGGACAATATCGTGGCCGAGGCGCTGCGCAATGCCGGCCATACCGGTGGCAATCATTCCATGGGCATGCTGATCAACAAGAACAATCAGGCCGTCGCGGTCACCGGCAACCTGTTTGCCGCCAATGTCTTCCGCAATCCCGCCATCGCGCGGGGCGGCTCGGTCTATGTGGGATACAATCTGATCGACGATCCGGGCGAGAACGCCATCCATTTCTATGATGTCGCCGGCACCACGCCGTTGCAGGCCAGCCTGATCAACAACATCGTTCAGGCCGGACCCGACACGGCAAACAACGTCACGGCGGTGCAGATTCCCTCCGACATGACAAGTACGGGCGCGGAAATCTATGTTTCCCAGAACCAGTCGGTGGCGGGCACGATGACCAACACGGGCGGTTTTGTATTCGCGACCTCACCGCCGGTCGGATTGCCGCAAGGCTATACGCTGCCGTCCGACGTGCGCGGCGCGGCTTTCAAATATGCAGGCTCCCGTCCCTCGTCGCGTGATTCCACCGACAGCCAGATCGTGTCGTCGGCCAGCAGCGGCACCATCCGCATCATCGATGATCCCTCGCAGGTGGGCGGCCTGCCCAATCCCACGCCGGTCCAGGCCGCAGCGGCCGTGCCG
>Ga0105248_10005436_pt1 | contig 14002 bp, 11 predicted proteins | sample KBSS34metaG_FD_81524 | JGI IMG/M metagenome (GOLD analysis project Ga0105248, IMG submission 81524) | Switchgrass rhizosphere microbial communities from Kellogg Biological Station, Michigan, USA - KBS S3-4 metaG | ecosystem: Host-associated > Plants > Roots > Rhizosphere > Soil | place...
CCGCTCGGCGACGCTGGGCCGCCAGCTGCACCGGCTGATCGCCGCCGACGAGATGGGCGTGCTGTTCAAGGCCGCCTGCATCCATTCCCCCGGCTGGGCGCCGCCGGCCTTCGAGGACAGCGACAAATGAGCGAACCGCTTCCGGTGTTGACCTCGCCGCTGCTGGAGGTCGCCGGCGTGCGCCACGCCTTCTTCACCCGCCAGGGCGGCGTCTCCGAGGGAATCTACGCCGGCCTCAACGTCGGCCTCGGCTCGCGCGATGATCCGGAGGCGGTGCGGGAGAACCGCCGGCGCGCGGCCGCCCACTTCGCCGCCGAAGAGATCCTGACCGCCTACCAGATCCATTCGGCCGAAGCGGTCCTCGCCGACGGCCCATGGCCGGCCGGCGCGCCACAGGCCGACGCGGTGGTCAGCGCCACCCCCGGCGCGGTCTGCGGTGCGCTCGCCGCCGACTGCGCCCCGGTGCTGCTCGCCGATCCCGATGCCCGGGTCGTCGCCGCCGCCCACGCCGGCTGGAAGGGCGCCTTGACCGGGGTTGTGGAGGCGGCGATCGCGCGGATGGAAGGCCTCGGCGCCCAGCGGGGGCGCCTGCGCGCGGTGGTCGGGCCGTGCATCGGGCCGCGGTCCTACGAGGTCGGCCTGGAGTTCCTCGAGCGGTTCGGCGCCGTCGATCCCGGCTATGCAGCCTTCTTCAGCCCCGGCCCCGCCGCCGACAAGCGGATGTTCGACCTGCCGGCCTTCGTGCTCGGCCGGCTGCGCGGGGCGGGCGTCGAACGCTGCGAGTGGATCGGCCGCGACACCTGCGCCGAGCCAGAGCTGTTCTTCTCCAACCGCCGGGCGCTCAAACAGGCCGAGCCCGACTACGGCCGGCTGCTGTCGGCGATCGTGCTGGAGGGTTAGGGCTTCGCCAGTTTCCGGGCGCGCTCCGGACAAGATGGAGTCTCTGAGGGATAGACTCGCCCGCCGCCGCTGCTAAAAGGCGCCGCGAAGCCGAAAATAAGGGTGACGGGGTCCGATGAAGCTGCTGGCCGGCAACTCCAACCGAACGCTGGCGCAGGCCGTCTCGACCCACCTGGACGTGCCGTTGACCAAGGCGCAGGTGAAGCGCTTCCCGGACAACGAGATCTGGGTGACCATCGACGAGAACGTCCGCGGCGAGGACGTCTTCGTCCTGCAGTCCACCAGCTACCCGACCAACGACAATCTGATGGAGCTGTTGATCTGCATCGACGCGCTGAAACGCGCCTCGGCCAAGCGGATCACGGCGGTGATGCCCTATTTCGGCTACGCCCGGCAGGATCGGAAGACCGGCGGCCGCACGCCGATCTCGGCCAAGCTGGTGGCCAATCTGATCACCCGCGCCGGCGCCGACCGCGTGCTGACGATGGATCTGCACTCCGGCCAGATCCAAGGCTTCTTCGACATCCCGACCGACAACCTGCACGCCGCACCGCTTATGGCCGCCGACATCAAGGCCCATTACGAGAAGCCGCACGAGCTGCTGATCGTCTCGCCGGACGTCGGCGGCGTGGTCCGCGCGCTGGCCGTGGCCAGCCGGCTGAACGCCGACCTGGCCATCGTCGACAAGCGCAGGTCCGGTCCGGGCAAGAGCGAAGTGGCCAACATCATCGGCGACGTCTCCGGCCGCCGACTGATCATGTTCGACGACATCGTCGATTCCGCCGGCACCCTGTGCAGCGCCGCCCAGTCGCTGGTCGACGCCGGCGCGACCGAGGTCTCGGCCTACGTCACCCATGGCGTGCTCTCGGGCGCGGCTTGCGAGCGGGTGAAGAACTCGGTGCTGAAGGAGCTGGTGATCACCGACTCCATCGAGCAGCCGGAACCCATCGTCGCCTCGGAAAAGATCCGCGCGGTCAGCTGCGCGCCGCTGATCGGCGAGGCCATCCGTCGCATCGCCAACGAAGAGTCCGTCTCCAAACTCTTCGACTAGCGCCTGCCGATCACCCCACGGTCGCGTGGTGGAGCGCGGTTGGTTCCAATTGGCTCATCGAGCGTTGATCTGGTGCAGACACATTCTCGCCGCCCACGCGCGTATCTTCGGCCAAACGATCTTAGGGGAATCGCCCTCAATATGTTTCCAGATTTCCCGGCCCGTCGCAGCCTGACGCTGGCTGCGCTGGCCACCGCCGCCCTGCTCGCCAGCTGCGCCAAGCCGCCGCCGCCACTGCCGCCGCCACCGCCGCCCTCCATCAGCCTTTCGTCCAAGCTGATCGACCAGGCGAGCGCCTATCGCGCCTACGTCGGCCGCGCCTCGACGATCTCGCCGGCCTTCGCCAACGGCCAGCAGGTGTCCGACGCCGTGCGCGTGGGTGCGGCCTATCAGCCCGATCAGCTGCTGCGCGGCGCTATCGCCTATGGCGCGGTGGCCGCCCTGCAGGACCCGGCCTTCGTGGCCGGCGTGCGGGCCTACGTCGGCGATGCGACGCAGCGCCAGACGATCGCCTATCAGATCATGCGCGACCCGACCTACGCGGTCGGCATCTCCGGCTCGGCGAGCGCCGCCGGCCTGGTGATCGCCGCGCTCGGCGACAACGGCCGCAAGGTGCTCGACCAGGGCCGGCAGATCAAACAGGCCGCCTATGACATCCAGCATTCCGCCTGGTCGAAGGGCGAGGTGGCGGGCCGCGACGCGCGCCTGCTGCAGGCCAAGCAGCTGTCGACGACGCCGGGGCTCGGCGAGGTGGATGACGCCGTGCGCCTGCAGCAGGCCAGCGTCGGCGCCCAGCCCCTGGGGCTGACCGGCGCGGCGGTCCCGCCGCCCTACAGCCCGCTGGTGGTCCGCAGCCTGGCGATCGCCGCCCTGGCGGCGCTCGGCTACGCCGACGACGCGCACCTGGACCATGCCGAGCCGCTGATGACCGACCCGGCCTCGACCACCTGCCTGAACATGTCCAAGCTGAACCTCTATCAGTGCCTGGCGGTCGCCAAACCCTATTACGAGGACGTCTTCTGCCTGGGGCAGCATGTCCTGGAGGACACCGGCGCCTGCCTGATGAAGGGCGCGGGCCTGGTGGCGCCGCCCGATCCGATCATCGAGGCCGCCAAGGCGCGGGCTGCGGAAGCCGCCGCCACCAAGCTGGAGGAGACCTCGACGAAGCGGCCGCGGCCTCGTCGGGCCAAGCGCTGAGAGGTTTCGGCGCAAAACACCACCCCGGCCCGTTGCGCACGCCAGGGCTTTTGTGTATCTACGCGCACCTTTCGGCCCCTGGGGTCGCGGATCTGCGTCGCCGCGCTTTCCTTCGCGCGGCGACTTCGTTTTGAGGCAAGGCCATGGCCGATATCGTTCTGAATGTTGAAGTGCGTGAGCGCACTGGCACTGGCGGCGCTCGCGCCGCCCGTCGTGCGGGCCTGGTTCCCGGCGTCCTGTATGGCGGCGACAAGGATCCGGTCGCCATCACCGTGCGCGCCAACGAGTTCCGCAAGGCGCTGTACACCGGCAAGCTGCAGGGCCACCTGGTGACCCTGAAGCACGGCTCGGAAACCCAGCCGGTCATCGCCAAGTCGGTGGACATGCATCCGGTCACCGACGAGCCCTGGCACTTCGACCTGTTCCGCGTCGACGCCCACCAGACCGTCAAGATCGCCGTCCCGGTGCACTTCCAGAACCACGACGACAGCCCCGGCCTGAAGCGCGGCGGCACGCTCAACATCGCCCTGCACGAGATCGCCCTCTCGGTTCCGGCCGACGAGATCCCGGAAGACATCGTCCACGACCTGACTGGCCTGGACATCGGCGATTCGATCCGCATCGGCGATCTGAAGCTGCCGGGCTCGGCCCAGGCGGTGCTCGACGCCTCGGTCGTGGTGGCCACCGTCACCGGCGCCTCGGCGCAGATGGCGGAAGAAGCGGCGGCCGAAGCGGCTGAGGGCGGCGCGGCCTAAAGCCTCGCCGCATCCGCGGATGCTGCTCATCGCGGGCCTCGGCAACCCCGGCCAGGGGTATGCGAAGAACCGCCATAACATCGGCTTCATGGCCGTTGACCAGATTGCGCGCCGGTGGGGTTTCTCGCCGGCGCGTTCTCGTTTTCACAGCCTGGCCAGCGAGGGGGCGATCGACACCCCTTCAGGCCCCGCGCGCGCGCTGATTCTCAAGCCGCAGACCTACTACAACGAGGCCGGCCGGGCGGTCGGCGAAGCGCTGAAGTTCTTCAAGCTGACGCCGGCGGACCTGGTGGTCTTCTACGACGAGATCGACCTGGCGCCCGGACGCTTCCGGATGAAGACCGGCGGCGGTGCGGCGGGCAACAACGGCATCCGCTCGATCACCGCCCGGGTCGGCCCCGACTTCCGTCGCGCGCGGCTGGGCACCGGTCATCCCGGCGCCAAGGGGCTGGTTCAGGGCCACGTCCTCTCCGACTTCCACAAGATCGAAATGAAATGGGTCGAGCCGCTGCTGGAGGCCTGCGCCGAAGCCGCCCCGCTGCTGGCGGCTGGCGACGACGAGAAGTACCAGACCGAGGTCATGCGGCTGGCCCCGGCCGAAAAGGCCGACCCGCGCGCCCTGGCTCGCGGCAAGGACGCCTAGCCCGCAGCACGACCTCGAAACGCGAGTGCGACCGATTCAGCACCCGCGATGATTGGTTGTCTTAAGAGGCGGATGATGTGTTCCATCCATGCCTATCATGTCGACCAGAATGGCACAGTCCGGGGCTCACGTAGACGAGATGGCCTTCCTGCGCGGCGGCGGCGCCATGGGGAGGATGATAGCAGATCATGACTGGTCTTCGACTTCGCTTGGCCCCCTTAGCGCTTGGCCGACCAGCCTGAAGACCACGACCTCGCTGGTCCTGAACTCGTCTTTGCCTATGGCGCTGCTGGTCGGCAAGGACGGCGTCGTGATCTACAACGACCTGCATGCGCAGCTGATCGGCAAGCGACACCCGACGGCTCTCGGCGCGCGGGCGAGCGAGGCCTGGCCCGAGACGGCCAGTCTCAGCGAACAAGCGATCAAGGCGGCCCTGGCCGGCGAGCGGTTGAGCTTTCGCGACCTCGAGCTGACGATCTATCGGCGCGGCGAGCCCGAACAAGTCTGGGTCAACCTCGACTGCTCCCCGGTGATGGACGAAGACGGCCGCGCGCTGGGCGTGCTGATCATCACGGTCGAATCCACCGAACGCGTGCGGGCCGAACGCCGCGCCAAGGGCGAGGTCACCCGGCTGCGCAACATGTTCGAACAGGCGCCGGGCTTCATCTGCCTGATGATGGGGCCGGACCTGGTCGTCGAATACGTCAACGAGACCCACAAGCGCCTGTTCGGCGACCACCACGCGGAAGGCAGACCCTATCTCGAGGTCTTCTCCGACTTCGCCGCGGAAGGCCGGCCCGAGGTCCTCAGCGTCGCCTACGCGACCGGAGAAAGCTACCTCACGCGGGCCGAGCCGGTGCGCGTGCCCCGGCCGGGCGGCCGGATCGACGAGCTGTTCCTGGACCTCGTCGTCGCGCCGGTGAAGGACCACGCCGGCCGCGTGATCGGCCTCTGCGTCGAGGGGTTCGACGTGACCCCCCAGGTGCGCGCCCAGCAGGAGGCGGAGGAGACGGAACGACGGCTGAGCGCGGCGGTGTCGATCGCCCGGCTCGGCGCCTTCGAGTGGAACCTGGAGACCGGCGAAGCGACCCTCGACGCGCGGGCGCGCGAGATCTACGGCTTCGGTCCGGACGAACCGCTGACGATCCCCGAGGTCGTCCAGCGGATCGACCTTGAGGACCTGCCGCGGGTTGCCAGCGAGGCGCGGGACGCCGAGCGCCGTGGGCAGGTGCGGCGCGAGTTCGACTACCGCATCCGCCTGCCTGACGGCGCGATCCGCGACGTCGTCGCCGTGAGCGATACGGTGGTGGGGCCGGACGGCCAGCCCCGGCGCGTGATCGGCGTGTTCGACGACGTCACCGAGCGGCGCCGGGCGGAGAAGCGCCAGCGGCTGCTGATCAACGAACTGAACCACCGGGTGAAGAACACCCTGGCCACGGTCCAGTCGATCGCCGCCCAGACGCTGCATTCGGCGCCGGACCTGGCCACCGCACGCGAGGCGTTCGAAGCGCGGCTGATCGCGCTCGCCGCGGCGCACGACCTGCTGACGGCGGAAAGCTGGCACGGCGCGCGCCTGACCGACGTGGTCGCCTCGGCCATGGCGCCGTTCGAGACGACCCAACGGCCGCAGATCAGCCGCGGCGGCCCGCCCGTCTGGCTCACCGCCCGACGCGCGCTGGCGCTGAGCATGGCGCTGCACGAGCTCGCCACCAATGCGGTGAAGTACGGCGCCCTGTCCCGCCTGGCGGGACACGTGACCATCCTCTGGAGCGTCTCGGCCGAGGACCAGCTGACGCTGTGCTGGGACGAGCAGGGTGGACCGCCGGTCAAGGCGCCCGAACGCACCGGCTTCGGGTCGCGACTGGTGCAGCGCAGCCTGGCGCACGAACTCGACGGGACCGTCGCCTTCACCTTCGCGCCAGCCGGCGTGCGCTGCGCGATCTCGTTCCAGCTGCAGCCCCTCTCCGCCACGACCGAAGCGGCCATGCTGCATGGCCTCAACCCGCCGCACTGAGGCGCCGCGGCGGCGGCGCCCCGCGATCTAGGCCGGGTCGTAGTTGAGGATCGGCGCCAGCCAGCGCTCGGCGACGGCCAGCTCCCAGCCCTTGCGACGGGCGTAGTCGACGACCTGGTCGCGTTCGATCCGCCCGACGCCGAAGTAGTGGGCCTCGGGATGGGCGAAGTAGAGGCCGGAGACCGCCGCCGGCGGGGTCATGGCCAGGCTCTCGGTGAGCTCCAGCCCGGTGGCCGGGGTGGCGTCCAGCAGGCGGAAGAGGGTCGACTTCTCGGTGTGGTCGGGCTGGGCGGGATAGCCGGGCGCCGGGCGGATCCCGCGGTACTGTTCGGAGATCATCAGATCGATGTCGAACGGCTCGTCCGGCGCATAGCCCCAGAGCTCGGTGCGCACGCGCCGGTGCAGGGCCTCGGCGAAGGCCTCGGCCAGCCGGTCGGCGATGGCCGTCGACAGGATCGCCGAATAGTCGTCGCCGGCGTCGCGGAACCGCTGGGCCAGCTCCAGCTCGCCGTGGCCGGCGGTCACCGCGAAGCCGCCGACCCAATCCGGCTTGGTCCCGATCGGGGCGACGAAGTCGGCGAGCGCCACGTTGCGCTGGTCGCCGGTCTTCTGCATCTGCTGGCGAAGGGTGTGCAGGCGGCCGATCTCGGTCTGCCGGCTCTCGTCGGCGTAGAGCACCAGGTCATCGCCGTCGGCGTTGGCCGGCCAAAAGCCAACCACGCCCCGCGCTTCCAGGAGCCCCTCCTGGATGATCCGCGCCAGCATCACCTGCGCGTCGGCGTAGAGGTCGCGTGCGGCCTCGCCGACGACGTCGTCTTCCAGGATCTGTGGGAAATGGCCGACCAGCTCCCAGCTGGCGAAGAAGGGCGTCCAGTCGATATGCCGGGCGAGATCGGGAAGGTCATAGGGCGCGAAGGTCCGCGTCCCGAGGAAGCTCGGCCGAGGCGGGTCATAGGTCGACCAGTCCGGCGTGAAGGCGTTGTCGCGCGCCTGGGCCAGGGTGGCGCGGGCCCGGTTGTTCTGCCCGCGGGCGAACTGGATGCGGACCTTCTCGTAGTCGGCGAGCGTCTCGGCCATGAAGCGGTCGCGCTCGGTGGGCGAGAGCAGGTTGGAGACCACCCCGACGGCGCGGCTGGCGTCCAGCACATAGGTGGTCGCGCCCTCGTAGCGGGGGGCGATCTTCACCGCGGTGTGGGTCTTGGAGGTGGTGGCCCCGCCGATCAGCAGCGGGATCTTGAAGCCGCGGCGCTGCATCTCGGCGGCGACGAAGGCCATTTCGTCGAGCGAGGGGGTGATCAGGCCGGAAAGGCCGACGATGTCGACCTTCTGCTTCTCCGCCTCGTCGAGGATACGGTCGGCCGGGACCATGACCCCGAGGTCGACGACCTCGTAGTTGTTGCACTGCAGGACCACGCCGACGATGTTCTTGCCGATGTCGTGGACGTCGCCCTTGACGGTGGCCATCAGGATCTTGCCCGCGGCCTCGCGCGGCTTGCCGTCCTTCTCCGCCTCCATGAAGGGCATCAGATAGGCCACGGCCTGTTTCATCACCCGGGCCGACTTCACCACCTGGGGCAGGAACATCTTGCCGGCGCCGAACAGGTCGCCGACCACGTCCATCCCGGCCATCAGCGGGCCTTCGATGACGTGCAGCGGCCGCCGCGCCTTCAGCCGGGCCTCCTCGACGTCGACCTCGATGAATTCGCCGATACCGCGGACCAGGGCGTGCTTCAGCCGCTCCTCGACCGGCCCCTCGCGCCAGCTGAGGTCCGGGCCCTTAGCCTCGCTCTTGCCGCCCTTGTACTTGGGCGCAAGGTCGACGAGCACCTCGGTCGGGGCCTTCCCGTCGGCGCGCTTGCGGTTGAGGATCACGTCCTCGACGGCTTCGCGCAGCTCGGTCGGGATCTCGTCATAGACCGGCAGGTCGCCGGCGTTGACGATGCCCATGTCCATGCCCGCGGCGATGGCGTGATAGAGGAAGACCGAGTGGATCGCCCGGCGGACAGGCTCGTTGCCGCGGAAGCTGAACGAGACGTTGGAGACGCCGCCGGAGACCCGCGCGTGCGGCAGCTCAGCCTTGATCCGCCGCGTCGCCTCGATGAAGTCGACGGCGTAGTTGTCGTGCTCCTCGATCCCCGTCGCCACGGCGAAGATGTTCGGGTCGAAGATGATGTCCTCGGCGGGGAAGCCGACCTGCTCGGTGAGGATCTTGTAAGCCCGGGTGCAGATCTCGACCTTGCGGTCGGCGGTGTCGGCCTGGCCCTGCTCGTCGAAGGCCATCACCACCACCGCCGCGCCATAGCGCAGACAGGCTTTCGCCTGCTCGACGAACTTGGCCTCGCCTTCCTTCATGCTGATGGAATTGACGATCGAGCGGCCCTGGACGCACTGCAGCCCCGCCTCGATCACCTCCCATTTCGAACTGTCGATCATCACCGGCACCCGGGCGATGTCCGGTTCGGCGGCGATCAGGTTCAGGTATGTCCGCATGGCGGCGACGCTGTCGAGCAGGCCCTCGTCCATGTTGACGTCGATGATCTGGGCCCCGGCGTCGACCTGCTGGCGCGCCACGCTCAGCGCCTCGGGATAGGCCCCCTCGGCGATGAGCTTGCGGAATTTGGCAGAGCCGGTGACGTTGGTCCGCTCGCCGACGTTGATGAAGATGGGGCGCATTAATCCAACCCTAGACAAATTTCCTCCCCTGCGAAGCGGGGGAGGGGGACCACGCCCCGCAGAGGGCGTGGTGGAAGGGGCGAGCCACGGGGCCCGGAATATCCGCCGACGAAACGGGCGCCGCGCCTGCGGCTCGCCCCCTCCACCGCCCGGTGTCCCCCGGGCGGTCCCCCTCCCCGCTTCGCAGGGGAGGAAGAGAGCCGGGGATGAGAGCGAAGTTTACGCCAGCTCGAACGGCTCGAGGCCCGCCAGCCGCATGGCTTTGGCGCGGTCGGGGATCGGCCGGGGCGTCATGCCGCGAACCTCGTCGGCGACGTGGCGGATGTGGTCCGGCGTGGTCCCGCAGCAGCCGCCGAGGATGTTGACCAGTCCGGCCTGCGCCCACTCGTGCAGTTGGTGGCCGGTCTGGTGCGGCGTCTCGTCGTACTCGCCGAAGGCGTTGGGCAGGCCGGCGTTGGGATAGGCCGAGACCAGGGTGTCGGCGATCCGGGCGAGTTCAGCGATGTGCGGCCGCATCAGCTCAGCGCCCAGGGCGCAGTTGAGCCCCACGGCGAACGGCTTGGCGTGTTTCACCGAGTTCCAGAAGGCCTCGACAGTCTGGCCGGACAGGGTGCGGCCCGAGCGGTCGGTGATGGTGCCCGAGATCCAGATCGGCAGCGGCTCGTAGCCCTGATCCTGCAGGTCGAGGATGGCCTTGATCGCCGCCTTGCAGTTCAAGGTGTCGGTGATCGTCTCGACCAGGAAGAGGTCGACGCCGCCGTCGTGCAGCGCCCTCACCTGTTCGACGTAGGCCTCGTAGACCTGCTCGAAGGTGACCTTGCGCGCGCCGGGATCGTTGACGTCCGAGGACATCGACAGCATCACCGGCAGGGGGCCGATCGAACCCGCCAGGAAGCGCGGCTTGCCCGGCTCCTTGGCCGTCCAGCGGTCGGCGACCTCGCGGCCGATGCGGGCGCCCTCGAAGTTGATGTCGTAGACGGCGCTTTCCAGCCCGTACTCCGCCTGGCCGATCGAGGTGGCCGAGAAGGTGTTGGTCTCGCTGATGTCGGCGCCGGCGGCGAAATACTGCTCGTGCAGGTCGGCGATGATGTCCGACCGGGTCAGGCACAGCAGGTCATTGTCGCCCTTCAGCTGGCCCGGCGCGTCCTTGAAGCGGTCGCCGCGATAGTCGGCCTCCTCCAGGCCGCGCTTCTGGATCATCACGCCCCAGGAGCCGTCGAGCACCAGCACCCGCTGCTTGGCCGCCGCCTTAAGCGCGGCGATGCGTTCCTGTCTGGTCATGCCGCAGCCTCTTCCGTGACGATCTCGGGTTCGCGCACGCCCAGCACCCGGCAGATGGCATAGGTCAGGTCGGCGCGGTTGAGCGTGTAGAAGTGGAAGTCGTTGAAGCCTTCCTCGAGCAGCTTGGCGCACATCTCGGTGGCGACCGAGCCTGCGATCAGCCGGCGGGTCTCCTGGTCCTTGTCGAGCCCCTCGAACAGCGCGCCCAGCCAGTCCGGCAGATTGATGCCGATCGGCCCGGCCATCTTCTTCAGGCCCTTGAAGTTGGTCACCGGCATGATCCCCGGAGCGATCGGGATGGTCACGCCGGCCTTGCGGACCCGGTCCATGAACCGCAGGAAGGCCTCGTGGTCGAAGAAGAACTGGGTGATCGCCCGCGTGGCGCCGGCGTCCACCTTGGCCTTCAGCACGTCGATGTCGTGCTCGATCGACGGGCTCTCCGGATGGATCTGCGGGTAGAGGCCGACGCTGACCTCGAAGGGCGCGATCCCGCGGATCGCCTGGGTCAGCTCGGTGGCGTTGTTGTAGCCGTCCGGGCGGGGCGCGTAGTGGCCGCCGATCTGGCCGGGCGGGTCGCCGCGCAGGGCGACGATGTGGCGGACCCCCGCCTCCCAGTAGTCGCGGATGACCTCGTCGACCTCGCCGCGCGTGGCCTCCACGCAAGTGAGGTGCGCGGCGGGCTTCAGCGCGGTCTCGCGCAGCATGCGCAGCACCGTCCGGTGCGTGCGATCGCGCGTCGAGCCGCCGGCGCCGTAGGTGACCGACACGAAGGACGGGTCCAGCGGCTCCAGCCGGCGGATGCACTCCCAGAGGCTGGCTTCGGCCTCCGGCGTCTTGGGCGGCGAAAACTCGAACGACACCGTCGGTCGCGGGCGGCCGGCCAGGCCGGCGCGGGCCACCGGCCCGAAGGCGGATTTCGGTCCGCTCATGCGGCGCTCCTTTGACGGTCGCGGCCGCGTTCGGCCGTCCAGATTTTCACGGTGAGGCCTTCTTTCTGGGCGGGGGGCAAGGCGCTGGCCTGGACGTCGGGGAAACCCGCCTCGCCCAGCCAGCGCTTCATCTCGGCGTCGGAGAAGCCCAGCCGGCGGTGCTGGTGCTGCTCGCGCAGGAACTCCAGCCCATGCGGGGCGAAGTCGACGATGATCACCTTGCCGGGGTCGGCGACAATGCGGCCCGCCTCGCGCACCGCCGCGGCCGGGTCGGCGAGGTAGTGCAACACCTGGTGGACCACCACCAGGTCGGCGCTGGCGTCCGGCAGCCGGGTGCCGAAGATGTCGCCATGTCGCAGCTCGCAGCGCGCCAGGCCGGCTTCGGCCACGTGGTTGCGGGCGATGTTCAGCATCTGCTGCGAAAGATCCAGCCCCAAGGCCTGGTCGACGTGCGGGGCGAGCAGGGTCAGCATGCGGCCGGTGCCGGAGCCCAGGTCGACCAGCCGTTTGAACGGGCCCGGCCCCGCGGCCTGCAGGATCGCCTGTTCGACATCGCTTTCGGCGACGTAGAGCGAGCGGATTTCGTCCCAACGGGCGGCGTTGCGGGCGAAGTATTCGGCCGCGTCGGTGGCGCGTTCGGCGCGGACCTGGCTGAGCTGGTCGGCGTCGCGCGCCAGCCCCTTGTCGGCCGGATCGATGCGGGCCAGGGTCTCGGCGACCAGTTCGGCGGCTTGCCCGGCGGTCGTTAGGCGGTAGAAGACCCAGGCGCCGTCCGGAAACCGCTCGACAAGGCCGGCTTCGGCTAGCAGCTTCAGATGGCGAGAGACGCGAGGCTGGCTCTGGTCGAGGATGCGGCAGAGCTCCAGCACCGCCAGCTCCTCGTGCGACAGCAGGGCGAGGATACGCAGGCGCGTCGGCTCGCCCGCCGCGCGCAGCACGTCAACAGTCTGGCCCGCCGAGAGCTTCATGGGCCATATAAAGATATCCTTATGTCTTTATGTCAAGTCTCGACTGGCACCGGATTGGCCACCGGACGCCCGGCGAAGAATAGCCGCAGGTTCTCGAGGGTGCGAGCGATCAGCCGCGGGATGGTCTCGTAGGTGGTGCTCCCGATATGCGGCGTCAGCACGACATTGGGCACGTCCGCCCAGCGCGCGGCCGGCGTCGGCTCCTCGGCGAAGACGTCGAGCCCGGCGTAGCCCAGGCGGCCCGCCTGCAGGGCCGCGATCAGCGCGTCCTCGTCGACCACCGACCCGCGGGCGACGTTGACGATCATGCCTTCGGGCCCGACCGCCTCGATGACCTCTCGGGAAATCAGGCCGCGGTTGTCGGCGTTGGCCCGGCAGGCGACCAGCAGGACGTCGCTCCACGCCGCTAGTTCCAGCACGCCACTAAGGCGCGGCCAGGGCGCCTGTTTCGCTCTCGGCCCCCACCAGGCCACCTCCAGGCCGAAGGCCCCGGCCCGGCGCGCGGCCGCCGCGCCGATCGCGCCCAGGCCGACGACGCCGAACCGGCGACCCCGGAGGCTGGAGCTGGCGGCGGTGCGGTGGCTCTCCCGCCACTGCCCCTGGCGGATCGCGCGATCCCCGGCGACGATTCCGCGCCAGCCGGCGATCATCAGGCCGATGGCGTGGTCGGCCACGTCGTCGGCGTTGAGCCCCGCCGCATTGGTGACCTCGATCCCGCGCGCCCGGCACCAGGCGACGTCGACGCCGTCGTAGCCCGCCCCTACACAGGCGATCAGGCCGAGGTTGGGAAGGCTTTCGAGGAAATCCTTCGTCAGCAGTATGTCGCCGGCGTGCGCCATCGCCCGCACCTTGGCGCGGTCTGTGTCGCCGAGCTCCCAGGCCCTGACCACGCCCCAGCCCTCGGCCGCGAGCACCGGCTCAAAAGGGCCGAGCATCGGGTGGTAGAGCAACACGGTCGGCGCGGATGACGGGTCCATGGAACCTCCCGTTCGTCGCCGCGACTATAGCGCGCTCGCAAGGGCGTGCGAGCGCCGGGCGCCTCAGGGGTTCGCCGCCACCACCACCGTGGATTCGGAAATCCCGAGATCGGCCATCTGCTCGGCGAACTTCGGCCCAAGCGTGGCCGCCGCCCGCAGATCGGCCGCCCCGCCCGCAGCGTCGCCGGCCTTGAGCTTCGCCAGGCCGCGGCCATAGAGCGAGGCGACGAGCTTGGGCTGCAGCTTGAGCGCGTCGTCATAGTCGGAGATCGCCTGGGCGAACTCGCCGCGACGAAGGTGGACCATGCCCCGGCTGTCGAGCACCTCGGCCAGGCGCGAACCGCGCTTCAGGGCCAGACTGCAGTCGGCCAGAGCCTTGTCGAGTTCACGCCCCCACAGCGCGCGCGTCCAGCAACGCGCGTTCAGCGCCTCGCCGAGATCGAACGAGGTCGGATGGGCGGCGATCCAGGCGTCGAGTTGGACCACCGCCACATCGTACCGCCGGGCCCCCGCATAGGCCTGGGCCACCTGCAGCCCGAGGTCAGGGTCGTCCGGCGCCGCTTTCAGGGCGGCGGCGAAATCCCCGTCGGCGCCGGCGAGCTCCTTGTTGGCGA
>Ga0105248_10005440_pt1 | contig 13999 bp, 11 predicted proteins | sample KBSS34metaG_FD_81524 | JGI IMG/M metagenome (GOLD analysis project Ga0105248, IMG submission 81524) | Switchgrass rhizosphere microbial communities from Kellogg Biological Station, Michigan, USA - KBS S3-4 metaG | ecosystem: Host-associated > Plants > Roots > Rhizosphere > Soil | place...
AGCCGGCACCCGCCGCGACCGCGGTGGCGCCGGAACCGGAAAGAGAGCTTCCGTCGGTGACCGACACGATCGCCGAAACGCCCGCGCTCGCAGACCCGGCCGAGACCGAGACGGAGGAAACACCTGCCATGGCCGCGGAGCGGCACGAGCGCGTCATGGCCGACTACTTCGAGCTGATGCGCGGCTTTCTGGCCCAACAGCGCGCAGTGGTGGCAGGGCGCCTGATGCCGGAGCTGATCGAGCCGTCGACGCCGCTTGCCGCACCGGCCGTCGCACCGCTGCTCGACGAGATCCTCGAGCGCGACACCGGCCATGTCGTGGCACGTTGCCACCTCGGCCTGGCCGACAACTTCCTGCGGAGCCACGTGCTGTCGGGAACCGTTTCGGAAGTCGACGCGGAGCTGTCGGGGTTGGCGTGCGTGCCGCTGATGGTCAGCCTCGAAATCATGGCGGAAGCGTGCAGCGTGCTGGCGGGAACGTCGGCGCTGCGGGTGATCGAGAACGTCCGAGCGTTCGACTGGCTCGCGCTCGACGACGAAACGCTGAGCCTCGAGGTTCGCGCCGAGGTCGTCGATGCCGCCGCCGGCGTGTACGCGGCGCGGTTGATGAACGGTGCGATGGTCGCGGCGAGCGCCGAGTTCCGCTTCGCGGCCGAATGGCGTCTCGCCGAGCTGCTCCCCCTCGGCGAAGCGCGCGCCTTTCGATGGCCCGGACACGAGCTCTACAGCACCGGCATGTTTCACGGGCCGGTGTTCCAGAGCGTGCGGCAGATCGAAGGCTGGAGCGGCGATGGCATCGACGCGACGCTGTCCGACGTCAGCCTCGACGGCTTCCTCGTCGATGGCGCGACCCCGGCCCTGGTTCTCAATCCCGTGCTCCTCGACGCCGTTGGCCAGCTCGCGGCGTACTGGACAGCGCAGCTCGCCGGCACGGATTTCAACTGCTTCCCGTCGACGATCGGGCGCATCGAGCTGTACGCGTCCTGCCCCGCCGGCCTGCAAGGGCTGGTGCTCAAGGGACGCCAGCGCCCGATCGACCCGAGCGCCGACGGGATCGCGGCGCCCCGGAGCTGGCGCTTCGAATGCCTCGCTGGCGACGGCGGCGTGCTGTTTCGCGTCGACGACCTCGTCAACGTCCATTTCGAGGTGCCGCACAGTTTCTACGAGGTGCGCCGCGATCCTCGGCTCGGCCTGCTCGGGCAGGCGAGCCCGACCGCGTCGTTCGACGGAATGTCGGTCTGGCAACTCCCGCACTTCAGCGAGGCGTTCTGTGCCCAGTCGAACGGCATCTTCCTGCGCATCCTGGCGCACGCGCTGCTGAGCTTCGACGAGCGCGCGCAATGGCGCGGGCTGACCGGCAGCGTGAAGCGGCGGCGCCAGTGGCTGTTCGGCCGGGCAGCGATCAAGGAGGCGGTGCGCGTGCTGCTGTACGAGCAGACGGGGCAGCTGCTCTATCCGTCCGACATCACGGTCGTGCACGACGCGAACGGTGCCCCGCTCGTCGATGGCTGGTGGTGCGGCGTGCTGGCCGATGCGCCGCACGTTTCGCTGTCGCACAACGACCGGGCGTCGCTGGCGGTGGCCGCTACCGATTGCCCGGTCGGCGTCGACCTCGAGGACCTCGGCCGGATCCAGCGGCCCGAGTTGCTGGCCGATTCGCTGACCCGCGTCGAGCGCGCATCGTTGCAGGGGCTCCAGGGAGAGGCGCTCGAGGATCGGCTTCTGCGATTCTGGTGTGCCAAGGAGGCCACCGCCAAACGGCTCGGTGTCGGCCTCGGCGGCAGCCCCGACCGCTTCGACGTCCGCTTCGTCGACGCCGGGTTCGGCCGCGCCCAGGTCGACTTCGAAGGCACGGCCGTGAGCGTCGACATCGTGCGCGACGGTCCGGCCGTCATCGCGATCGCGGCCGATGCCGCGGCCGGGGTCGCGTGATGGACAGGTTCATCGAGGATTCCACTCTGAAGACGGTCTGCGCGATCGTCGAGGACCTGATCCAGGATTGGGGCCTCGATCTCGAGGCGCCGGTCGGCGCGGCGACGCTGCTCGTCGCCGATCTCGATTTCGCCTCGGTCGACGTCATCCAGCTGTGCGTCGCCCTCGAGCAGAGCTACGAGCGCAAGCTCAACTTTCAGGATCTTCTGATGCGCGACGGCAGCTACGTGAGCGACCTCTCGCTGGCGCAGGTCGCCGCCCATGTCGAGTCGAGATTGCAGCAACAGCCGAGGAACCCATGAGCGTCCGCACCCTCTTCATCGGCATGGACGGCGCCACCTTCACCGTCCTCGACGATCTCGTGCGGCCGGGCGAAGGCGGACCGGTCATGCCGTTCCTCGCCCGCATCTTCGCCGAGGGAACGCGGTGCCGGCTGCGCTCCACCCCCAATCCGCTGACACCGCCGGCCTGGGTCTCGCTGATGACCGGCCGCACGCCGGGCCACCACGGCGTCTTCGACTTCATCCGCGCCGAAGAGCAGGGCGAGGACGTCTACTTCACGCTCTACGACTCGCGCGACTGTCGCGTCGAGACCATCTGGTCGATCGCCGGACGCCAGCAGCGTCGCGTCGCAGCGCTCAACTTTCCCTTCACGGCGCCGCCGCCGAAGGACCTGAACGGGTTCATGGTCCCCGGCTTCGTGCCGTGGCGGCACCTGCGCCGCAACTCGGCGCCGCCCGACCTCTACGACCGCCTGAAGGCAATCCCGGACTTCAATCCGAAGGAGCTGGCCTGGGACTTCGAGCAGGAAAAGCAGGCGATGGAGGAGCTCAGCAGCGAGGACCGCGAGAACTGGGTGCGCTACCACCTGCCGCGCGAGCAGCAGTGGTTCCGCATCGCCGATCACCTCGCGCGCGAGGAAGCGCCGGACCTGATGGCGGTGATGTTCGACGGCGTCGACAAGCTGCAGCACCAGGCCTGGCTCTACATCGATCCGAACCAGCAGAAGGGCGAGCTCAGCGACTACCACCGGCGCATGCGCGACCTCTGCCTGCAGTACTTCTGCCAGCTCGACGGCTTCATCGAGCGGCTCGTCGCCGCGGCGGGGCCGCAGGCCCAGGTCTTCCTCGCCTCCGACCACGGCTTCACCGGGACGACCGAAGTCGTTCGCATCAACTCGTGGCTGCATGAGAAGGGCTATCTGCGCTGGCGCGAGGTGCCCGACACCGACCAGGGCAGGCGCCGCGAGGACAGCATGTTCGCCTACCTCGACTGGAAGAACACGATCGCCTACTGCCGCACGCCGTCGAGCAACGGGATCAACATCCGCGTCGCGCGCCAGCCCGGCGAAACGGGAATCGCCCCCGCGGACTACGAGACCGTGCGGACGCGCCTGATCCGCGACCTCGAGGCGCTCACGGATCCGGTCACGGGCGAGCGCATCATCACCGAGGTCCATCGGCGCGAGGACGTCTTCCCCGGCGAGGCGATGCACGATGCGCCCGATCTCCTGCTGGTGCTGCGCGACTTCGGATTCGTCTCGATCAAGAACAAGCTGCCGGTCGTCGAGCCGCGCGCGCAGGTCGCCGGAACGCATCATCCGGACGGCGTCTTCCTGGCCTACGGGCCGGGAATCTCGAAGGGCGCGAAGATCGCGCGGCGCAAGATCGCCGACGTCGGTGCGACGCTGCTCTACAGCCTCGGCCTTGACGTGCCGGCCGATCTCGAGGGAGCCGTGCCGAAGGCGATGTTCACGACCGAACACCTCCACGAGCATCCGGTCGTCGAGGGCGCGCCGACGAAGGGCGCGAGCGCAGGCTCGCAGGCTGCGGGCATGGCCCCCGAGGAGAAGGAACAGATCATGGCCCAGCTCCAGATGCTCGGCTACATGGAGTAGGCATGCCGGTCGCGCTCATCGACGGAGTCCGCCTCAACTGCCTGCAGCTCACGCCCGAGTCGGGCGCGGGCGAGGATCTGGTGATGGTGCACGGGCTCGCGACGAACCTCGCGTTCTGGTACGCGCCCTATGCGACCGAGCTCTCGAAGCGCTACCGCGTCACGCTCTACGACCTGCGCGGCCACGGTCGTTCGCAAATGCCTGCCGCCGGCTATCGACCCGACGACCTGCGGCGAGACCTCCTCGGCCTGCTCGATCACCTGCAGATCCGCAGAGCGCACTTCCTGGCGCACAGCTACGGCGGCGTCATCGCGCTGAAGCTCGCCTGCGCCGCTCCCGAGCGCGTGGCGAGCCTCGTGCTCGCCGACACCCACATCGCGGCGGCGCGCGGCGAAGGGTCGACGCGCGCCTGGCGCGACAGCGACCGCATCCAGCAGATCCTCGACCGAACCGGCATCGCACTCGACGCGCGCGATCCCTACTTCGGCTACAAGCTGCTCACCGAGGTGGCGCGGCTGCAGCAGGCGAAGGCCGTCGTGCCGGCCGAGCTGGCGGAGCTGGTGGCGCCCTGGCTCGGCACGGGCAGCAATCGGACCGCCTCGCAGTGGCTCACGCTCATGGAGCGCACCTCGGCCGAGCGCGAGCTCCTCTCCGACGACGGACTCGCCGCGAAGAGCCTGCGCCGTCTGCGCTTTCCGATCATGGCGCTGTACGGCGATCGCTCGCAGGCGCGCTTCACGGGCGACGAGCTGCTGAAGCTCTGGCCGCATGCGACGTTTCGGCGGGTGCGCGACGCCGGGCACTTTTTCCCGATGACGCGCGCCGACGAGGTGCTTCGTCTTTGCCGGCGCTTCTGGGATGGCGAGCTTGGCGAAGGCTCGTCGCATCGCGCCGGCGAGCCGGATGCGCGCCACTTCCGCTCCGATCGCATCTACGAGGCCGGCGGAAGCTGGTATTGCCTCACCCGCGAGCGCACGACCCTTGGCCCGTTCGCGGAGATCGAGACGGTGCGCGCGGAACTCGCGGCGCACATCGCGTCGCCAACGGCGGCGCGGGCAGCGGCCTAGGAGAGTGCGTCCACTCGGGCGTCGCGCGTAGGCTCGACCATGTACCTGTCGTTCTTCGGACTGCAGCAGGAACCGTTCTCGATCGCGCCCGACCCGAGGTTCCTCTACCTGAGCGACAAGCACCGCGACGCCCTGGCGCTGCTGAACTACGGCCTCAACCGCGGCGCCAGCTTCGTCCTCCTGACCGGCGAGATCGGCGCCGGGAAAACGACCGTCTGGCGCCGTTTTCTCGAGGAGCTGCCGTCCAACTTCGACGTCGCCAACGTCGTCAACCCGAAGCTCGATGCGCAGGCGCTGATCGCACGCATCTGCGAAGACCTGCACCTGGACACGCCGCGTGACGAGGCGCCGATCGACATGATCGACGCGCTGCACGGCCATTTGCTGCTGGCGCACGCGATGGGCCGGCGCACGTTGATCGTGATCGACGAGGCGCAGGCGCTGTCGAACGAAGTGCTCGAGCAGCTGCGCCTGCTGACCAACCTCGACTCGAGCGGCCGCAAGCTCCAGGTGATGCTGATCGGCCAGCCGGAGCTGCGCCAGACGCTGCGTCAGCCGCAGCTCGAGCCGCTCGCGCAGCGCGTCGTCGCGCGCTACCACCTGCCGGCGCTGTCGGAAAGCGAGACGGCCGGCTACATCGCGCATCGTCTCGCAGTCGCCGGACTGCGCGGCCCCGCGCCGTTCGATGGCGAATCGATCGGCCTCATCCACCGGCTCTGCGCAGGCGTGCCGCGACGCATCAACGTGGTCTGCGATCAAGCCCTGGCCAACGCGCAGGCCGCCGGCCGGCGGCGCGTCGATCGTCACGCGGTCGAGCGCGCCGTCGCTGCCACCTATGGCGGCAAACCCGCAACGGTGGTCGAGCCGACGGTCGAACGCACGTCGGTCAATGTCTGGGCCGCGGCCGGGGTTGCGGCAGCGGCGCTCGTCGGCGGCGTCCTGCTCGCGCCGCGCGTGCAATCGATGCGGGGCGCAGACGACGTCGCGCGCCCGCCGGTCGCGCAGACCGTGCCGGCAGCGCCCGCCGTTCGCGTCGAGCCCGCTACCGCCGCAGTCGCTGAAGCGGTGCCCGCGCGCTCGCAGGTTGGCGTGCCGCCGCTCGCGCTCGCCGCCGCGGCTCCGGCGAAGGCATCCCTCACCGGGCCTGCGCAGGACGCGCTCTTCACCGCCGCCGCGGCCGACGAGTCGGCGGCGTAGCGCACGCTTGCCGGGCTGTGGGGCGCCAGGCTCGGCCCGGGCGATGCATGCGCCACAGCGCTCGCGCAGTCGCTCCGCTGCCTGCGACTGCGCGGCGGCGTCGCGACGATCCTTCAGCTCGACCGGCCCGGCCTGTTGCGCCTGGTCGACGAGCGCGGTCGGGTCGCGCATGCGCTGTTGACCAGCATCGGCGGCGAGCTCGCGACGATCAATGTCGCAGGCACAGAAGCGACCGTGTCGTGGACCGAGTTGGCGCGCGTCTGGCGCGGCGACTTCGCGACGCTCTGGCGCGCGCCTGCCGGCTACGGCGATGGCGAGGTCGCCGGCAACACGGCCTGGCTGGCGGAGCGGCTCGCCGCGATCGACGGCCAGGGTCCGATCGCGAAGGGAAGGGAACCGCTGCGCGCCCGGATCGCCGCCTTCCAGCTCGCGCACGGACTCACGCCCGACGGGCTGGCGGGACCGCTGACGGTGATGCAGCTCGCTCGCGCCAGCCAGGGCGACGAGCCGCGCCTGACGCGCTGATCACACGGCTTGCGCGCGAGCGCCAGCATCCGCGCCCTTCATGGAGATCGACCCGCCCGCAGCAACGGCCCGGCGCACCCGCGACCGCGAGTCCGAGCGCATCCTCGCCGGCATCGGCATCGTCGTCGTCGCGATTGCCTGCTTCGCGACGCTCGACACGGCGACCAAGGTATCGACGCTCGGCGTTCCGATCCTGATGGGCGTCTGGGTGCGCTACGCGTTCCAGGCGGTCGTGACGACGGTCGTCTTCCTGCCGCGGCACGGCCGTGCCTTGCTGCGCACCGCGCATCCGCGCTTCCAGGTGCTGCGTGGTGCGCTGCTGCTGACAACGACGACGCTCGCGTTCTTCAGCCTGGGGTACATGCCGCTGCCGGAGTTCACGTCGATCGTGCTGACCTCGCCACTCGTCGTCACGCTGCTCGCGGCAACGACGCTGAAGGAGGAGGTCTCGCTCCTGCGCTGGACGCTCGTCGCCGGCGGCTTCATCGGCACGCTCGTCATCCTGCGGCCGGGCTCGGCAGTCTTCAGCTGGGCAATCGTGCTGCCGATCGGGCTCGTCGTCAGCAACGCGTGGTTCCAGGTGTTGACCAGTCGGCTCGCGCGCACCGAGAACCCGCTGACGATGCACTTCTACACCGGCTGGGTCGGCACGTTGATCGCGACACTGCCGCTGCCGTTCGTCTGGGCGTCGCTGCCGGGCTGGGGTTGGTGGGCGCTGCTCGCCCTGATGGGCCTGATGGGAACGATCGGTCACTTCTTCCTGATCCTCGCCTACCAGCGCGCTCCGGCATCGACACTGACGCCGTACCTCTATGCGCAGATCGCGTTCGCGATGCTCGGCGGCTGGCTCGTCTTCGCGCACGTCCCCGACGAGACGTCGCTCGTCGGCATCGCGCTGATCGCCATCTGCGGCGCCGCCGGCGCGTGGCTCACGGTGCGCGAGCGCCACGAGGCGATCGAGCCGCCGGAGTCGTAGCGCGGGTTCGCCCGGACGCGCGCAGGCCGGCAAATTGCCCTGTGCTCCGACACCGCGTTCAGGGGGTGCCGGGCCGCCGCGGCCTTTGGCTCAATCGAGGGCTTCGAGCTGCAGGGACGTCGAGCGTGCCGAACATCCGTGTCCTGATCGCCGACGGCGGCATGCTGCTGGCCTCGCTCGCGAGCGTCTTGCTCGCGGCGTGCGCGACGAGCTCCGAGCCCGCAGCCCCGACGGTCGTTCGCACCCGCGCTCCGGTCGCGTACGAGAAGACGGTCAACAACTACCTCGCGTTCAAGCTGCGTCCGCAGAAGAACACGCGAATCAGCGTCGCTCCGCCCGAGCCCGGCGACTGCCCGATCGACGGCACGCCGTCGTCGATCCGCGGCTGGGTCGTGCCGGTGACGCACGAGACGTTCAGCGGCGAGCTGACGGGCAAGGACACGATCCGGATCACCGCGAAGCCGTACTGGTTCTGGTTCAACGGCGAGACGATCGCCGGCATCACGCCGCGCGCCGACCTGTGCCCGGGGATCGTCAGCGCGTTCGACGACGCCAAGCCGCGCGCGACGACCAAGCCAGTCGAAGCGCCGGTGACGCCGGTTGCAGCCCGCGCCGAGCCGGCCGAAACGTCACATCCGTCCGCACCGGCCGCCAAGAACAAGAAGAAGAAGAAAGCTACGTCTTCGCCGGCCAAACCGCCGGGCACGACCGCCAAGGCGAAGGAGCCCGCGCCGCCGAAGCCGCCCGAGTGAAGCGCTGCTGGCCGAAGAGCGTCGTCGCCGCGGCGGCGAATCCGATCGCCCACGCCGAAGCGCCGACGTCGAATGCCCACGCTGCGCCGAGCGCGGCGAGAAACGCCGCCTTCGCCGCCATGCCGTCGAGGTAGCCGGCGAGCACGCGCAGCATGCGCGGCGCGCCGCCCTGGCGATAGCCGGCGCACGTCGTGAACATGCCGAGGACGGGGATCGCGGCGATGAGGCCGCAGAACTGCGGCGCGCTCCGCCGCGACAGCTCGGACACGACGAGCGACATCGCACCGGCGGTCGCCATGGCGAGCAGCGTCGCGTCGCGCGCGTTGCCGCGGCGCTCGCCGTCGTGTGCCGGAGCGCGCGGGGTCGCTGCGCGGCCGACGACGACGGCGGCGAGCGCGAGGAGCGCGGCCGCGGCGGGCAGCGTCGCGAGCTGCCACGTCGCGGCCGCGAGCGCCACGGTTGCGAGCCAGGCGAAGGTCGCCGCCCAGCCGGCGTGGACGACGAGCGCGGCGCGCGCGAAGCCCGCGCCGAGCAGCACGGTGAGGCCGGTGCCCCACAGCGAGCCGAGCGCCGCATGCGTTGCGTAGCCGCCGCCGCGCTCGACCGAAAGCCAGAAGAGGGCCGGCAGCGAGCTGATCGGCACCGCGGCGGCGAGGCCGGCGGCACGGGGGCCGGCGCGGCGCAACGTCGCGAGCAGAACGCCGACGGCGGCGGCGGACAATGCGGCATGGGCAAGGCTCGTGATCGGCATGGCGGCAGTCGTCGTTTGCTGAAAAGCGGGTCGGTGCCCGGTCGACGTCGCCGTCGCCGGATCGCCGTGGCAGTGACTGCACTGTCGGCGCGCGCGCGGCCGGCGTCCTGAAAGCGCTCTGAAACGTTCTTCAATCGCGTGATGCGACTTCTGCTGCGATGACGCCGCCGCTGACGTCCCCCTCGCCGGCGCGACTGCGCTTCGGCCGCTTCGAGTTGCAGCCCGACGAGCGCCGCCTGCTCGCCGACGGCGCTCCGGTCGCGATCGGCGGCCGCGCGTTCGACCTCCTGCACGCGCTCGCCGAGCGCCCGGGACAGCTCGTCGGCAAGCACACGCTGATGGACCTCGTCTGGCCGGGGCTCGTCGTCGAGGAGAACAACCTCGCGGCGCAGGTCAGCGCGCTGCGCAAGGTGCTCGGCGGCGAAGTGATCGCGACGATCCCGGGTCGCGGCTATCGCTTCGTCGCGGCGATGGCCACCCCGCGCGCGGCGGCCAACGATGCGGCGGTCGCTGCCGAACCTCCGGCATCGCACGACGACGCGACGCCGCCCGCACTGCGCACCAATCTGCCGGCCGAGCTGCCGGCACTGCTCGGCCGCGCCGAGGACCGCGACGCGCTCGCCGCGCTCGTCGACGGCCACCGCCTCGTCAGCGTCGTAGGCGCCGGCGGCATCGGCAAGTCGCTTCTCGCGCAGCACCTGCTCGCGGCGCGACGTTCGGCGTATCCGCAAGGGGTGTGCTGGGTCGAGCTGACGAACGTCGGCGACGCTGCCGGACTGCCGGGTGCCATCGCCGCCGCGCTCGGCGTCGACGTCGGCCAGGGCGAGCCGCTCGCCGCGCTCGTCGGCGCGGTCGCGCCTCTTGCGATGCTGCTCGCGCTCGACAACGCCGAGCATCTGCTCGACGGCGTCGCCCACGTCTGCCGGGCGCTGCACGACGCGGCGCCGAATCTGCGGCTCGTCGTCACGACGCAGGCGCCGCTCCGGCTCGCCGCCGAGCGCGTCCTGCGCATCGGCCCGCTCGCCGTTCCCGACGACGACGCGCTGCCGGCCGCTTCGGCGCTGCGCTTCGGCGCGGTGGCGCTTTTCGTCGAGCGCGCGCAGGCGGTCGACCAGCGGTTCGCGCTCACCGACGCCAACGTCGGCGCAGTGATCGCGACGTGTCGTGCGCTCGACGGCGTCCCGCTTGCGATCGAGCTCGCTGCGGCGCGCGCGCCGATGCTCGGCGTCGATCGGCTGCTGACGTCGATGCAGGAGCGCTTTCGCTGGCTGACCGGCGGCCGCAACCGCGCCGCTCCGGCGCGCCAGCGGGCGCTTCGCTCGGCGCTCGAATGGAGCGATGCCTTGCTCGACGATCGCGAGCGGCGGGTCTTCCGCCGCCTCGGCGTCATCGCCGGCAGCGCGTCGCTCGATTGCATCGAGCAAGTGCTCGTCGACGCCGATGTCGGGCTCGACCGCTGGGACGTGGCCGATGCGCTCGACGTCCTCGTCGACCGCTCGCTCGTCGCCGTCGTCACCACGGGCGACGCGGCGAGCGTGCGCTACCGCCTGCTCGAGACGCCGCGCGCGTACGCGCTCGAGCGTCTGGACGCCGCGGGCGAGCGCGCCGCGCTGCAGCGTCGCCACGCGCACGCGGTTGCCGCGCTCCTCGACGCCGCGTACGCCGAGTACTTCAGCGGCAGCGTCGGCGTCGACGAGTGGCTGCGCCGCGTCGAGCTCGACTTCGACAACGCGCGCGACGCGCTGCGCTGGGCGCATGCCGCCGGCGCTGCGGAGATCGGGCTGCGCATCGGTGCCACGCTGCTGCGCGCGCTGCCGCCTTCGCTGCACGCCGAGCGGCTCGCGCTCGCCGACGCCTGCGAGGCGAGCATCGGCGATGCGATCGCCGAGCCGCTCAGGCTGCAGGCATGGATCGAGCTGAGCTGCGTCCTCGCCGACACGCAGAAGCCGCGCGCGCGCGGCGCTGCCGATCAGGCGCTCGCCTCGGCGCGTCGGCTCGATGACGGACACGGCGATCGCTTCGCCCTCTACCACGCGCTGTGCCGCGCCGCGTCGGCGGCGGCGCAGTGCGACGATCTGGCCGGCGCGCGTCCACTCCTCGACGAGGCCGAGCGTCTCGAGCAGCCGTCGTGGCCGGCGCAACGCCTGCTGTGGCGCGCCGAGGCGGCGCAGTGGGTCGCGCGCATGAGCGGCGACAGCGGCGAAGCGCTGCGGCGCGGCCGCCGTCTGCTCTCGCTCGACCGCGAGCGCGGCAGCCAGGCGCCGATCGCGATCGGCAACCTCATCGACGCCGAGCTCGCGACCGGCGATGCGCGCGCCGCCGCGCGGCTCGGCAACGAGCTGATCGCTTCGCTGGTCGGCACGCGTCACGAATACGCTCTTGCGTTCGCGCGCATCAACCTGCTCGCCGCGCTGCTCGCGCAGGACGACGTCGACGCGGCGCGTCCCCTCGCCGAAGCGGCGTGGGCGACCGCGCCGGTGTTCGACGTGCAGCACGCCTGCACCGCCTACCTGGCACTGCTCTGTGCGCTCGAAGACCGATGCGAAGCGGCAGTCAGGCTCGCGGCGTACTCGGAGGCGATCTACGCAGCGCGCCGCGAAGCGCGCGAACGCAACGAAGCCGAGGCGACCGAGCGCGCGTTGTCGCTCGCGCGCGCCGCGCTCGACGAGGCGACGATCGAGCGCCTGCGCGCCGACGGTGCGACGCTGCGCGATGCCGAGATCGCCGCCGTCGCGTTCGCGGTCGATGGCGGCGGCAAGGGAGGCTCGTGACAGCGAAGGCGTTCGTGCTCGCCGCGTTCATGTGCGCCGTCGCTGTAGCGGTGGCGCAGGAGCCGACCGCTGCGACGCCCGCCGCGGAACAAGCGCCGGAACCCGCGGCGGCCGCGAGCGCGCCGTTAGCTGCCGCATCGGCACCGGCGTCCGCCGCGAGCGCAGCCAAGCCCGAGCCGCTGCCGTTCAAGGACTGGAAGTGGGAGGGCGCGGTCGGCCCGATCGTCAACGTCGCCCCCGACTACTCGGGTGCAAGCACGCGCAAGGTGAGCTGGACTCCGGGCTACTACATCCGCTACGGCAGGCTCACCGCGAGCAACACCGGCGGCTTCGTCACCCGCCGCAACACCGACGACATCTTCCAGGGCCTCGGCCTCGACCTCAAGCGCGACGACCGCGTCCGCTACAACGCGACGCTGCGGATCGACAACGGCCGCAAGTCGTCCGACACGCGCGGGCTCGAAGGCATCGACGACGTCAGGCGCACGCTGCGCGGGCGCTTCTCGGCGACGTGGCAGGTCGAGCCGGCGTGGAAGGTCGCGAGCGGCCTCAACGTCGACCTGCTCGGCCACGGCGGCGGCAACGTCCTCGACCTCGGCGCGACCCACGACCGCCGCTGGAGCGAGGCGACGACATGGACGCTCGGCGCCGTCGTGACCGCGGGCGACGCGCGCTACATGCGCAGCTGGTACGGCGTCACCGAGGCCGGGTCGGCGGCGAGCGGAAAGCCGGTCTACTTGCCCGGCGCGGGCCTGCGCGACATCAGCTTCTCGAGCGGCTGGCGGACCGAGGTCGGCCAGGACTGGATCGTCCTCTGGGGTGGGTCGATCGGGCGATTGCTCGGCCCTGCGGCGGCGAGCCCGCTGACGATGTCGGTTAGCGAGTGGCGCGTCTACGCGGGAGTCGCGTGGCGCTTCTGAATCGCCGCGTCGCCGCCGCTGCGCGTGTTACGACCAGCGATTGCCGCTCGCGGCCTCGCTCCAGCGCTCGCGCTGCGCCGGCGACGTGAGGAACGAGCGGCCGAACAGGCGCGGGCCGCGCACCGCCATCAACAGCGCGATCCTCGCCGCCTCGCGGTCGCCCGCGTCGGCGAGCGGAACGAGCTCGGCGAAGGCACGCGACCACTCGCCGTGCTCGAAGCGGTCCATCGCGCGGTCGAACGCGGCGGCGGTCAGGTGATCGTGGTCCCGGAGCGCCAGCGATCGCCGGCTGAAGAGCTCGTGGGTGACTTGCGGCAGCCATTGCCGCAGCGCGGTGTCGGTCGGGGTCATGGCGGCATTCCTCCACCCGCGAGCGGGCGATCGAAGAGCGCCGCATTACAGCCCTGTCAGGGGCGCTCGGCCATCCACCGGAGGTGGGACGTCGGTCGTCCCTCAGTCGCCGCGGTCGCCGAGCGCGATGTCGACCTTCATCTCGCTCGCCACCGGCTCGAGGCGCTTGCGCAGTTCATCGGTCGCGACCGCGTCGGGAACGAGCAGATGCGCCGAGACCTTGAACTTCTTCGGCGCTGCGGCGGTCGAGCCGACGATCTCGGTATGGATGTGCTCGATGCTGATTCCCGCCTCGGCGAGGATGCGCGTCAGGTGGCTGACGATGCCGACGCGGTCTTCGCCGACGAGCGAGAGGTCGATGCTGCGCATGCCCGCAGGCGCACCGGACGGATCGCTCTTCGCGATCACCAGCTTCAGGCCCGACGACTCGAGCGTCTGCAGCGATGCGGCGAGCGCGTCGGCGTTCTCGCGCGGCACCTCGAAGTGCACCATCCCGGCGAACTCGCCCGCGAGCCGAGACAGCCGGCTCGCCTCCCAATTGGCGCCGAAGCGCTGCGCGCGCTCGGAGAGCAGGCGAACGATGCCCGGACGATCGGGACCGACGACGGTGACGACGAGCGAGGTCGTGGTCGGCGGCGCGTGCTCGTCGAGGACGACGGCGCGGCGAACCATCGGCGCGCGCGTCGCGAAGCGCGCGTCCTGCGTCTTCGCCGGCAGCTCGCCGTGGTCGCGCGCGTGGCGGACGACGCGCGCGAGCAGATCGAGCCCCATCGGCGCGAGCGCGCGCTCCCACAGCTCGCGCGCCGACTCGCCGCGCGCGACGAAGCACCAGTCCTGCGCCGCGATCGGGCCGGCGTCCCA
>Ga0105248_10005442_pt1 | contig 13997 bp, 6 predicted proteins | sample KBSS34metaG_FD_81524 | JGI IMG/M metagenome (GOLD analysis project Ga0105248, IMG submission 81524) | Switchgrass rhizosphere microbial communities from Kellogg Biological Station, Michigan, USA - KBS S3-4 metaG | ecosystem: Host-associated > Plants > Roots > Rhizosphere > Soil | place...
ATGCCCTGTGCTGCTGACGTTGGATAATAAACGCCCCAGCCGCCGCGCAAGACCGTTCGATCGTTCAGTCTCCATGCAACTCCGACTCTCGGCGCCAGATTATTTTTATCCGTCTTCACTAATCCTCGTCCGACGCCAGCATCTTTGGCGGTTACCACTCCGAAACTGACAAAACGTGGATCAATCTCACTCAGAACTTTATCCGATGGAATCACGAAGCGGCCTTGCGTACCGTTAGGTCCCTTATTGTTGGGATCGAAATTTATCAGGAGATCGTTCTTATCAACGTAAGGAGTGATCAATTCATAGCGCAGACCCAGGTTCAGAGTAATGTTGGGGGTTACTCTGAAGTCGTCCTGTACGAAAAACCCGTCCTCCCAATTAGCAACATCGAGAGCTGGTCTAACTTTGCTCACATAAAGAACAGTAGCTGGCGGAACACCAATTAGAAAATCAGCAAAACTACCAAGACTAGTTCCGTAGTTGATAGTGCCACGAGGATTGTTCCTGTTGAACGCAAAACCATCGACGGCCTGATTACGGACAATGTCTCCACCGAATTTGAATGAATGGTTGCCGCGCGTCCAGTTAGCGCTATCGCCAAAGGTTGCAAGATGCTGGTCTAACGGTCGGTTTACGTTGCGGGCGCCTGTTGCTATACCGGCGAATGGTCCCATGGTAAAAGCGACCTGCCCAGGCGTGTCGACCAGGGAAGGTCCGACGATTGAACCATAAGAGGCAATTTCAGCATCGTTAAATCCTACTCCGGAAAGAAACTGCTGAGTCGTTTGATTTGCGCGACGAAACAGGTTTTGAATATTGAAGCCGCCTCGCGCTTCGTTGACGAAGTTATTAGAAAAGATTCGCGTATACGAAAGTGACAAAGTATGGTTCTGCTGGTGCTGTGAGAGCAGTCCAAAAGCTGGGAGCGGGCTGGCTACGAAACTACGCAACCCTGAGCGAACCTGAAAGTTGTAAACGGCATAAAACTTGTCCTTAGAAGTAAAATCATGATCCACCCGTAGCGTGGCCAAGTCTCTCGTCAATAAACCAGGAAAGTTCTGTACAAAGTCAGTCAAACGACCGTTGGTCGGATTAAACGGAGCCGAAGCACTCGACTGGGGATAGTATCCATGAAGGATGGTCTGCGAGATCGGATGGAGAAGTCTTGTGGGAATACTATTGAAGCGACGAGTCGTGCCTGTCAGAAAGGTGTTGCTGGCAATTTCCGCAGGAGTCAATTGAGCCAACGCCGCAGGCGAAACCACCGGTCTGCTGGAGGCATTGATCACTGAAAAATTGCCGCCGAAAATCTGCGAAGTTGGTATTTGACTGGATCGAAGTTGGACGGGTGAAAGATCCCAACGTCGTTCGTAGGCAAGAAGGAAGAAGGTCTTCTTTTTGCCAAACGGAACCGGCCCACCAATGGACCCTCCCGTCTCATTGAGATTGAAGTAAGGTGTCGGAAAACTGGTTAGCGCCGGAGTCGGAGTAAAATTCGCCTGCGCCAACTTATCCTGCAGGGACCATGCTGCAAGAGCAGAGTTCTTATTGTTGTAAAAAAGTGATCCGTGGTAATCGCTACCTCCCCGCTTGGTTTCAATTCGAATGTTTGCAATGCCCGAATACTCGGCCGTGAAATTTTTTGAGAGCACCGTCAACTCCCCAATTGTCTCGAGCGAAGGCTGACTAGACGTCGGTTCCCCGAAGATGCCGCCATTCGAGCGTTGACCATCGAGAGAGAAAGTAGCGCCGTAGCTTTGTCCGCCAAGAAATTTGAAAGTGCCGTCACCACCGGGACCCTGCGTGATGTCTGGGTTCAAGTACAAGAATTCATAAACTTCGCGACTGTCGCGCGGCAATTCAATCAGTTGTCGATTATTCAAGGCGCCGGCTAGCACAGCTTGATCACTTTCTATGACGGAACCCGTGGCGCTAACGCTCACGGTTTCGGACGCAACGCCAACCTCAGTTCGAATGTCAGCGCGAACGACGTCAGCGCCTGCGACTACGGCGTCAATGACTGCCGTCTTGAATCCGCTGGCGGTCACTGCAACCCGGTAAGTGCCCGGCTTCAGCGCGTTTACTTCATAATCTCCCTCGCCATTGGTAGTGAGATTCCGAGAGATGCCAGTCGCCTGATCCGTTATCTGTACGGCCGCATTGGGAAGGATTGCTCCATTTGGATCTGTAACCGTACCCCGGATTGTTCCCAGGTTGGTTCCCTGTCCGTAGGTAAGAGAGCTTACGCAGCAAACTATTCCGAGTACTAATAGGCTTGCGGAGATTGTTCGTACGATTTTCATATCCGACTCCTTCAAACTGAGCTATTCGTCCCAAGCAGCTGCCAGGACGTTCTTATTTTCATCAAAGCGGAGGTTAGTTGACGCTTCAAACGAACTCTTCAACCTTCCCCGCTGTACTGGTTAGTTTGCGTTGGCAACTAACCAAGTTCTTTTCTAAGTCATCGTTGATCTATTCGCCTGAGTTGTTTCGCTATGTTGGACTCGGGGTGAGTCCTCGGCTGTAAAAATCTAGTGCGGCTTATAACATTCAACCGCGATCGTTTGCAAGAAGAAACTACGCAGCAAACTGTCGGTCTATGACAACATCTATTTTGAAGGACCAGATTCAGGTCTGGTAACTGATTCGACTCAGATATCCATTTACTTTCGCCGTAATACAAATTTTCGGATCACTTGGTACGCGGGATGATCGGTAGGATTAGAGCCGAGCTATATTGTTTTTCGTGATAGATAGTTTGATGAGCTACAAGCGAACGCGACGACTTATCGATCGGTTCACCCGTGTTGAGATTACGATTGAATCTCGGGAAGTTGCTGCTCGAAATGTACAGCCGAATTCGGTGGCCAACCTTGAACACATTTCCTGTGGCCCACAGATCGATGTTGTACTTGTAAACTCTGCCGGGTACCACCTCAGTAGCAGTCATAGTGTTCTCGCGATAACGCGCCCGCACGATGCCATCGGTTAAGAACCGAGCATAACCACTTTGATCCACATCGACTAGTAGAGCAGTGAAATCAGTGTCGACCGTAGACGTTGCGGCGTAGAGTTCCAGGTTAATAAATCCAGTAACCTCAACATCATGTTCCAACGGCGAGGTAGAAAAAACCAAAACATCAGAGCGCGACTCGTTCGGTCTTTGATCGGCTGGGCCGGGAGGAATCGCGCCGCCACAACATAGTCTTCCACCAATTGTAGGAACAGGGTGCTGGGGATCGTAATCAAATTGATCAGCTCGTTCTGACACTGGAGAAGCTTGACTTAAGGTTCCATCTCCACGCAGGCCGTTCGCTCCCTTGAGCGAATGAAGGTAATACTTCGTGTAGTTCGTGCGCGCTAACGGAAACTCCTGCTCATCACGCCAAACGTTGTCTCCCATTATGAAGAGACGTACCGGCGCTCCGCTTGAGTATTCATTCTTCGTTCCCTTCAACGAATAGTCGAACCATTTCAGCGCTGTAGCTGTCATGTCCATCACGGCGCTCTTTCCAAATACAACGTCACCAATCTTCCCTTCCGCTGAAGTTGGCGCATGTCCCCAGGGACCAATAATCAATCTTTGTCCCGAACGCGCATTGTCCGTGGCAGCTTTCTTATGCAGATCCATATAGTTTTTGATGGACCCTTTTAAGAAAAGATCGTGCCAGCCACCCGCGTGTAACCCCATTACAGTCATTTCGCTGTAGTGATCAGAAACACGCACTTTTTGCCAATAGTCATCGTCACGCTCATGTGTTAACCAGTCGCGAAAGTATGGAGCACCTGCAGTCAGTTCAGGCATTCTGAGTACGGGATAGTTACTCAACGGAAGCTCAGTCACCCATTCTTTTGGTGCCTGAGTTTTTTCTGCCTGACGGCGTAAGGTGTCAATCGCGAGAATAGAAGTCCACGAACTACTGAACCACTGCATCAACGCGCCATTCTGATAAGTCCAGCCATCGTAGTACTCGGAAGCAGTCACGTAAGGGAAAATTGCTACTAGATGCGGCGGCACCGCCATCGCCGCGAGCATTTGAGTGGCACCGACATAAGAGCCACCAAACATTCCAACCTTGCCATTGGACTGACTGAGCTTTGCGGCCCATTCAACCGTGTCGTAACCGTCCGAGCTCTCATCGCGGAATGGATAGAACTCTCCGCCAGATTCATAACGACCTCGCGTGTCTTGTAGCACGATGATATATCCATACGAGGCCAACTCATTTGCCATCCCCGCCTCGTCTGTGCGGTTGTAGGGTGTACGCTCAAGCAGCACCGGAAACTTTTCATCGCTAACAGGTCGATAGATATCTGCCACAAGCGAAACTCCGTCTCTCATCTTTACGCTCACGCTCTGCTGAATTGTTACTCGGTAACGCGTTTGAGCAGTGATACTCGAAACGTTTTCACCGAGCATCCATAAAACAGCGAACAGCGTTATAAGGAATACACGCTTAGTTAGACTAATCATAGATTTTTAGTTTTTAACCGTGCTGAGACGCATTCTTTACTTGGCGTACGCCTTCCGCCTGATGCTGCATGAAATAGACGAGTTGACCACTAAATTGAAAGGCCCAATTGAAAGCGCGCGCAGGTCTGTTCATATCGAGTTGAACCGCTAAATCGAGAAATCGTTTGAAGCGTTTTAAGTAAGTCGCCTTACGCCTCGCGTCATTACTGAAGAACAACCCAAGCGCAAACGTATAAGCCATCTCCGCATTGTGCATTTCCATGTCTGGCCCAAGCTCACCAGGTGATGCTTTTGGATCCTCTAACGCGAAGCAGTTGATCACGTAATAGGCCTTTGATCCATCGGGCACAATACCTTGACGATCAAGGAAGTCACACCACTTCACAACCATTTCCGCGATGCGACTGTCTCTAGTCAGAGTCCAGTAATAGAAGAGGGGATCGAGCAGCAAAGCCATCATCCATGCGGAAGTTGCACCGGGAAATGTTGCTTCATTTGGATCGTAGAGTTCCCAGTTTTGCCGCAGTGATCCGTCGGGTGGACGTCCGTCCGGAGGATGTTGCTGATGTTTGTAATAAGCATCCACACACTCACGGGCCTTAGTCCAATATTTTGCGTCGCCCGTCATTTCCCAGCCGTGCAGAATCCCGAGTAGGCCGTATCCTTGATGACGCAAGGTCCAGAAGTTCCTTCCCTTCTCCGGGTCAATACCAAGCGGAACCGGATTAATCGAGCCAGGACGATAAACTGGATCCTGATGATTAAAACAATACTCGGCCATGAACTTGCCACACCCGAGTGCGCGTTCGTCGCCAGTTAACAGATAATGAATGTGCATTGCTCGGGGATAGACGTACTTTAGATCCGGTCCCTTCAGAGTGAAGATGCCCGCATCTGGACCATCCAGCTTGGTGTGAACTCGTAAGAAGTTGGCGGCATGATAAGCCGCCTCTAAGTATTTGCTCTCGCCGTTACGAACATACATCTTGTAATAGCAGGTTGTTCGATCAAACAGCCACTCGTGGTAAACCTGGCTGTCAAGATAGGCAAGTGAGCCGGGAAAATTCTTTTCGACAAATCTATCGTAGATGGAGTATTCGGCAGATGATGCAGAAGGAGTCTGAGGACCCACGACATGTGACTCGCAAAGCCAATCTGCCGGCAAAACGGCCTGAACACGAGGACCCTTTAGCCCTTCCTCGTCGATTAATGTTTCCGCTACCGGAACAAACTTAGGTCCACTTCTTCTCCGTCGGCCATCAAAGTTAACAGTTATCTGCTGCTGTTTCTGTTTGGAGAAGTCAGCTTTGAACTGTATTAGCAGTGATCGAATCGAACCATCGCGTCCTCCTATTCGCCACGGTTCAAGCGATCGAACCGCCGTTGCTAACTCTGTACCTTCCTGATCCAGGACTGTGACGTTTCCAGAATCGTTTAGAAAACCGAAAGGCAACGGCAGTCCAAAGCTAACAACTTCTTCCGCCAGATTACCTGCGCGGCCTTCGAGCCTTACTTTGATTTGTCGAGGAGACAATATTGGCAGGTGCCGCGCAAATGGAGCGGCAAGAACGGAAAACAGGAAATTCTTAACGAAGCGACGTCGTGAGTTATGTTTGGACATTATCTAGAGCCCTAGTAACCGAGAAGCGTTCTCGTAGTAAACCTTCCGAAGAATTTCTTCGGGTAATCCAATTCCGTAGATGCGCCAACGGCCCTGAGGTGGAGTGGGTGCAGGGGCATAGTCAAAGTATTCGTCTTCTGTTTCCAGGAACCGGTAATAGATCTCGTAGAGCTCGTTCCCGAAGAGCTGTTGTGGAGTTTCATTGCCGTGCGGCGTCGCATCGGTAGCAAAGAGAATTCTGTCCTGATATTTATCAAAAAACTTTCTTGTCATTCGCGGTTGCCGACCAAGCTCGCCAATACGAGCCGCTATATCCACATACATATTGGGATAGCGATCCAGGCACTCAGAAACATACGGCAGGTTTTCCGAATTAGCGGTGTGGAGCGCCACGAACTTTGTGCGAGGGTGTCGTTGGATTACGCGATTCCGCGCTTCCTGAAGTTCGGAATTGCTGGGGTAGTCTTTTCCGTGAAACGACCAATCAGGATGCGCACTGAGTTCCTCATATCGTTCATTAAAACAATCGGTGGGAAAAAAGAAAGCCTCCGGATCTGAAACGTGTATCGCGACTGGCATATTAAGAGCACCGGCAGCTTCCCACATTTCATCGAACCGTTTGTCGTCTACCTTCACTAGAGGTCCCGTGGTCACGTTTTCGCGAAGGTACAGTCCCAGAGTCTTAAGTACTTTTAAGCCGCGAGCGCCGGCCTTTTTTGCCACCTCGAGTTGTTCGGCCTGGAATTTCGAATAGTTTTGAATCGTGATTTTCGAATACCAGGGTTCAGTAAATACTATGAATCGATCAGGGTGAGCTTGCTGCCAATGGCGAAGAGTCTCCTCCAGCAAAGTGCCATAGCCGCCGGTTAAATTAACCATCATGCGAATATTTTTCGCGTCCATAACCTGAATGATCTCTGCTGGTGGAGCGGCGTGATGAACCACATCTATTTTTCCCTTGCGATCGATCCATGAGAGATGGGTGTGAAAATCGATGTTAGGAAAACGGGAACGAGAAACATGTGTCTCCGGAACATGAAGCATGCTCTTTGGCTGATAATCTTTGAGAGTCAACGGTGGGTTGCCATGCGTGCCTACTTTTGTTTGAGCGTGAGCTCGTTCGAACAGTTGCGAACCAACAGCGCCAGCACTCGCTGTCGCGATTGTTTTAAGCCAGTCTCTTCTTTGTAGAGTCATGATTGAAGTCTCCGTTGCCAGAACTTTGTTGTCACTAGCGAATTAAAGTTTGACAACTTTCTGAGTTAAGGTATTGTTTGTAAGCAACTCGAACAAACCCTTGAACAAGAATGGCGATGCTTCGCATCAAAGATAAAAGTCGTATGTAAGTTTGTTAGCTGACCTACTTGGGGTACGCGGGTTATAGCATTGAGCTAGCTACGCTGGCAAAGTGTTTTTACTAAAGGGATTCTGATCAAGTGTCTTCGACGCGTAGCGTCGAACTGAAATTAGCCCGGCTTTTCCAAAGCCGGGGGAGATTCCGAGAAAGGTTGCCGTCGCGTGGCGACGCCTGAAACCACTTTGAATTCAAACGTCGCGACGCGACGAGGAAGGAATTGCAACGGTATCCCGGCGTTAAAACGCCGGGCTAAATTCAGCCCGACGCTACGCGTCGAAGACCCTTCATCAGAAATTCCAAAGGTCAGTTCGATAACCGGATGCTGGTTTCTAAGATACACGATACGCGCGCAATGGACCTCTCTCATATCAAAGCCTCTCTAATCGACTTGACCGCAGTCGGAAGTTCGGAACTTGCTCAAAGAACCGCACGCCTGACGACCTTGTGCAATCTCTTTTTTGAGCGCTTCGGTGATGGGCCAGTTTCACTCTTACGCGCTCCGGCTCGAATTGATGTGCTGGGAGAACACATTGATTACGTATCCTACTTACCGACAGCTTCACTTACTTTTGGCAGTCGCGAACGGGACGCGTTCATGCTGTATAGACACTCACGCGAGGGCGTAATCCGAAGTGTCTCTACGAACGCAAAGTACGAGGCCACGTCGTTCCGCCTGGACGCACAAAGAGTCTCAAGGTTTGGCGCAAACGCCGAGGCCGATTGGCTATCGTTTCTTTTTGAACACGGTACTCCAAAGCCGAACTGGCAGAACTATATTCAGGGAGCGGCGGCTTTCGCTTGCGGAAAATTCGGTGGCGAGATCATCAACGGTTTCGACTTTGTTATTGAGTCGAACATACCTGCAGGAGGAGGTGCTTCATCTTCATCAGCCCTAGTCGTGTTGGGCGGAGCAGCGATACGAGACGCGAACCGCATTTCGTTCACTCCTGAAGAACTGGCGCGAGACTCGGCAATGGCAGAATGGTACATCGGCACACGTGGGGGCTCGATGGACCACATCACGATTTGCCTGGCGCAGCCGGCAAGTGTTGTCCTGATCAGTTATTCAAATAACCAAACAAGACGCGTCGCACTTCCAGATGAACCGTTCGAATGGATCACATTCTTCACAGAACCCGCTGATAAGGGGCGTGAGGTGATGATTGAGTACAACGAGCGCGCTGCCGTTTCACGACTACTGATTCCTGCGATTATTGACAGCTGGAAACCCACGATGCCGGAACGTCACCGCGCTTGGTGTGACGCCCTAGAATTACTCACTTCTGGTAGTTCAGCCGAAGCGATTGATGCAGCGGAAAATCTTCTAAGGTCGTTGCCCCTGACGATCTCAATCGAAACCCTTCGTCGAGATTACTCTGAAACTTTCTCAGTATTGGAACGCTCATTCCCTGCCCTGTTGAACGCAAAATCGCGCTGGCCTCTTAAGATCCAAGCTCGCGCTCTGCATCATCTGGGTGAAGTGAGACGAGTTGCACTTGCTACACGCACGTTAGATTCAATCGAAAAAGGTTCTGATGACACATTCGCCGCAATGCGAACCATCGGAACCCTCGTAAGCGAGTCGCATGCAAGTTTGCGGGATCTTTATGAAGTAAGCACTTCTGAAGTAGAGGAGCTAATCGAGATCATTCGCGACGATCCGAATGTACTAGGTGTCCGCCTGATGGGCGGCGGCTTTGGCGGGAACGTTTTGGCATTAACGACGCGAGAGCATTCGCGGGCGCTTGTTCAACAAGTTGAGCAACGTTACTACGCGCCCCGAAATAGAAACGGCATTCGCGAAGAATCAATCATGGTTTCAACTCCGGGACCTGGCCTCACCCGTGTCGACCTCAATGACATTTGGCGTGAAGCTATTATGCGCATCAACTCGCTTGGCTCGAAGGCAGCTTCATATACGACAAAGCTTCGAAGCTTAATTGACTCATCTCCTGTGGGTTTTGATCCGAGCAACATTTGGCCGGTGATCGTCGCGGCAGGAAAAGGCACACGCGCGGCTGACACTGGGATTGACGTGCCTAAGCCCGTTGCTCCTATCGATCGCACGCCGGCAATTCTCCATGTCGTGCGGAGTATTCGGAAAGGGTTAGGCGCGACGCGTACTCCAGTGATCGTTGTATCGCCTGAAACAAAGCCTGCGATAGTTGAGGCGCTTAATGGTGAGGACGCGATATTCGTCACCCAACGATTCGCGCTTGGCACAGGTGACGCGGTTTTGTGCGCCCATGACGTGATGCACGACTTCTCAGGATTGGCCCTCGTCGTATGGAGTACCCAACCAGTGATTCGACCAACGACATTCGCTCGGACAGCAAAGTTAGCCGGCCTATTTGACTCGTACGACATGGTCGTTCCTACAACCTTTTTACAACACCCTTACGCACCCATCCAAAGGAACGAAATGGGCGAAGTGCAAGCGGCCAGTGAGACTCATTTGGAGAGTGCTGAGTCAGTAGGGTTTGGCGAGACAAATATCGGAATGTTTTTCCTCAAGAGCCAAACCATGTTTCAAGTGTTGCAGGCTCTTAGAACTCGTCACTGGAACCAATCCAGTAACTGCTATGACCGAGCGCGTGGTGAACTGGGGTTTCCGAATGAAGTTATTAGCACTCTCGCGCAGCAACGTACTGGCGTGCTTGCAAGCCCAATCGCCGATTTACGAGAAGAACAAGGCATCAAGCGCTTCGATGATTTGGCCCGCTGCGAAAAATCCATCTCAGAACTCGAGCAAGAAGAAGTCTCACATCAATCAACGCCGGTTTGATGACGAAGGATCCTTTATTGAACGGGACCACACGAAGACCAATCTCCAATCTACGTTGGTGGATTGGTGGATTACTCTTCGCGTCTACGGTGATTAACTACCTGGACCGTCAAACTCTATCGGTACTGGCTCCTTATCTTAAAAAGCAATACGAGTGGAACAATCAAAACTTTGCGACCATCGTGATCGCATTTCGCGTCTCCTATTCAATTGGGCAGACTGTCGCCGGCCGATTTATTGATCGCGTTGGCACTAGAAAAGGTCTCACGGTCACCGTCATCTGGTATTCGATTGCAGCAATGTTGACTTCCCTTTCTGGTGGACTGCGAAGCTTCGCATGCTTCCGATTCTTACTGGGCGCAGGAGAATCAGCGAATTGGCCCGCAGCAACAAAGGCAGTCGCCGAGTGGTTTCCGAAAAAAGAGCGCGGCTGGGCCGTTGCACTTTTTGATAGCGGTTCGTCGATCGGTGGTGCAATTGCTCCGCTCTTAGTGATCGGACTTTACAAATACTTTGGTGGCTGGCGACCAGCCTTTGTAATCACCGGAACTCTGGGATTTTTATGGCTGGGACTTTGGCGAATGCTTTATTACCCTCCCGAGTCTCATCCACGAATCGGGGCAGCTGAGCGGGAAATGATCTTGCGTGATCGGATCGAGATGAAAGAAGACATCGATCATCCCCAACCAGAAGCCCAGTGGCGAGATCTCATCAAGTTGCCACAGACATGGGCGATAATAGCTGCTCGAACGATGACCGATCCTGTCTGGTTTTTCATCACTGACTGGTTCGCCATCTACCTCGTAAGCAAGGGTATCAATCCCGAGCAGGGACTTCTTGCGTTCTGGATTCCTTTCGTTGCCGCTGATCTCGGGAACTTTTTCGGCGGCGGACTTTCGAGCTGGTTGATCAACCGCGGATGGCCAGTCATAAAGGCTCGGAAGGCTGTAATTGTGTTTGGCGGTTTGGGCATGACACTCTTAATTCCGACTATCTTCACTTCAAGCTTGTTCTCTCTCGCTGCGTTATTTGCAGTTTCAACTTTCGCCTATGCCTCCTTTTCCACTATGGCTCTTGTTCTGCCCTCGGATCTCTACAGCAGTAAATCTGTTGCCACGGTCAGCGGAATGAGTGGAACTGGAGCCGGCGTGGGCACAATTATCTCGACTTATCTAATTGGCTATGTTTCTGATCACTATTCTTTTGAACCCATACTGATCACGGCTAGCCTTATACCTTTCGTTGGAATGATATTAGTTTTGGCGTTGATACGACCTCGGACAGCTGTCGTTTGAAACATCTGTTATGAAACCTTTGAAGATCGGTATCACTGGAGTGCGTGGCGTAGTTGGTGAAGCTTTTACGCCTGAACTTGCCGTTGACTTTGCCCAGGCCTTCGGTACTTATCTCGACGGCGGGCGGATCGTGGTCTCTCGCGACACTCGTCCATCAGGACCAATGGTCCATGCAGCCGTGTGTTCCGGACTCCTCGCCTCAGGTTGCGAGGTAATCGACCTGGGCGTTTGTCCCACACCGAGCCTGCAACTCGCAGCGCGACAATTTGAGGCTGAGGGCGGAATTGCAATAACCGCAGGTCACAATCCATCTAAGTGGAACGCTCTAAAATTTGTTAGATCGGATGGGTTGTACCTCAACGCAACGCAAGCTGAAGAGCTGTTGGACATTTATCATCAAGGCGAGTTTTTAAAAACAACCTGGGACAAAATAAAGACTCGCGTCGAAACAATGGACGCCATCGAGCCTCACATCGAAACCCTGCGAACAGCATTTGATGTCCTATCAATCCGTTCGCGCAAACTGACCGTTGCCGTCGACTGTTGTAATGGGAGTTGTGCGCTTTTGATTCCGCGGTGGCTTGAAGTTCTTGGCTGTGAGGTCCTCGCCGTAAATGATGATCCCTTAGCGCCTTTTCCTCACTCGCCGGAACCAACTCCAAACACAATGGCTCAACTTCGGGCTGTAGTTAAGGCTGGTCGTGCGGACATAGGATTCGCGCACGACGCGGACGGTGAACGCTTAGGGATCGTAACTGAGCTTGGCGAACCATTATCAGAAGAGGTAACGCTACCGTTATCCGCGGCGATCCGGTTGAAAGAACGAGTCGGACCACTCATAACGAATATCTCCACCGGTAGCCGAATCGATCGTGTTGCTGCTCAATACGGGGCAACTGTAATTCGAACGCCTGTAGGTCAGGCATTCATTTCCGAAGCGATGATCGAACATGAGGCGGTTCTGGGTGGAGAGGGCAGTGGCGGGATCGCAGTTCCTGAAGTTCATCCGACTCACGATAGCGCCGCCGCGATTGGTCTCATCCTCTCGTATCTGGCACAGAGCAATGGACCAATTTCACAATTGGTTAAGGAGCTGCCAGATGTAGTCACGCTGAAATACAACATCGAAGTCGAACCCAATCACCTTTATTCGGTGCTGCAGAATTTCCGAGTGAGGGTTGAAAGCGAGAACCTCGAACACGATCTGAGCGATGGGATCAAGATCCAATTCAACGACGGTTGGGTTCATGTACGAGCGTCGAATACTGAGTCGATCATAAGAATCATCACCGAAGCCAACGATTCACGTCGCGCTCAAGAATTGCTGGAGTGGGCCCGTGATAGGGTTAAAACGTAAATCGTTTGTGCTTGGTTTTTTGTACTTTGTGCTTTGTCGACAATCGCCAGGACACATCAAATACAAAGATCAAAGATTAAAACAATGCGCGCTATCCCAACATTAAAGATCAGTATTTCCGGAGTAAGAGGCGTGGTTGGTGATTCGCTGACGCCTACACTCTTGACCCGATTCGCCCAAGCGTTTGGTACTTACGTTGGCTCGGGGACGATTGTTATAGGTCGCGATCCGAGAACCTCAGGTGAGATGGTCAAGCAAGCAGTGATCGCTGGACTGTTATCCAGCGGATGTCGCGTCCTCGACGTTGGAATGTGCCCGGTACCAACTATCCAGCTGATGGTGCGTCTGCGTGGAGCACAAGGCGGATTGGCTATCACGGCTAGTCATAATCCTCCCGAGTGGAACGCATTGAAATTTATCGGGGCAGACGGAACATTTCTCGGTTCCGGCCTTGCCCGTGAGATGCTCGACATCTATCACCAGGGCGAGTACGTAACTGTCGGGGGACATGAAATGCGCGGTGTTGAAACCGTAACGGGCGCAGGGGACTTTCACATCAAGGCTATCATTGACGCCGTTGGGCCACTCCCCAGTAAAGGCCGGCGTCTACGTGTCGTGCTCGATGCGTGCAATGGTGCCGGATCGATCATCGGTCCAAAGTTACTCAACACGTTGGGCGCAGAAGTGATCACCATCAATGATCAACCCAACGGCCAGTTCCCTCGAGCAGCCGAACCTACCAAGGAAAACCTTTCGGCTCTATGCGAGGCAGTAAAGCGCCACGGCGCTGATATTGGATTTGCCCAGGACATGGACGCCGATCGTCTGGCGATTGTCTCTGAACTTGGCGAACCAATCGGCGAGGACTACACGCTGGTCCTGGCAACGTTATACGTTTTGAGCCAGCAACGTGGACCAGTTGTTGCCAATCTCTCAACCACCAACGCGCTCGATTTTGTGGCACAGCGTTTTGAGTGTCCTATTTACCGGACAAAGATTGGAGAGGCAAATGTCACCGAGTGTATGCAACGCGTTGGAGCACTCATCGGAGGTGAAGGAAACGGCGGCGTAATTTACCCGCGGATCAATTTTGCACGCGATAGCC
>Ga0105248_10005446_pt1 | contig 13989 bp, 12 predicted proteins | sample KBSS34metaG_FD_81524 | JGI IMG/M metagenome (GOLD analysis project Ga0105248, IMG submission 81524) | Switchgrass rhizosphere microbial communities from Kellogg Biological Station, Michigan, USA - KBS S3-4 metaG | ecosystem: Host-associated > Plants > Roots > Rhizosphere > Soil | place...
GATGCGCTTGTCGATCCCAATCACGCTGTCGATCAACGGCACCTTGAAGTTAAGGCCGGGCTCGGTCACCACGCGGACCGGCTGACCGAGCCGGACCACCAGCGCCTGCTGCGTCTGATAGACCGTGAACATCGACGAGTAGCCGAGCACCACTGCGGCGAGAACGAGGACGAGGACGATGCCCCCGGCGATACCGATCCTCATCGGGCACCTCCGGTCGGCGCCGCCGGGGTTTGTTGCGCCGGCCGCCGCGCCAGTTCGTTGAGCGGCAGGTAGGGCACCACTCCGGACCCGGACTGCCCGTTCGAGTCGAGGATGATCTTGTCGGTGCCGGCCATGACGCGTTCCATGGTTTCGAGATACATGCGCTTGCGCGTCACCTCGGGCGCCTTCTTGTATTCGTCATAGATCTTGCCGAAACGCGAGGTCTGACCGGTCGCCTCGGCAACGGTCTGCGACTTGTAAGCGTCGGCGGCCTGGAGGATCTGCGCCGCCCGGCCTCGCGCCTCGGGCACCACCCGGTTCGCGTAGGTCTGCGCCTCGTTCTGCGCGCGCTCAAGATCGGCGCGCGCTGCCTGTACGTCGCGGAACGAGTCGATGACCTGTGACGGCGGATCGACCTTCTGCAATTGCACCTGCTGAACCGAAACGCCGGCACCGTAGCTGTCGAGCGTCTTCTGCATCAGTTCCTGCACGCCTGTTTCGATGCCCTGACGGGCGCCGGTCAGGATCGGCTGAATGTCGGAACGGCCGATCACTTCGCGCATCGCGCTTTCGGCCACGGCCTTCACCGTGCCTTCGGGATTCTGGATGTTGAAGAGGTATTCGCCGACGCCATTCGGCTTGATCCGCCACAGCACGGAGAAATCGACGTCAACGATGTTCTCGTCGCCGGTGAGCATCAGGCTTTCTTCCGGCACGTCGCGCACGGTGGCGCCGCGGCGGAGATCGTCGACGATGCGCATGCCGACGTCGATCTTGCGGACCTGCAGCGCCTTCGGCGTCAGCGCGGTCTCGACCGGATAGGGCAAATGGTAGTTGAGGCCCGGCTGGACCTCGCGGATTTCCTTGCCGAAGCGGAGCACGACGCCCACTTCGTCCGGCTCGACACGGAAGAAGCCGGACACGCCCCACAGCACGACGGCGCCGAGCGCGATCAGGGCAAAGCCGCGGCCGCCCATGTTGCCGCCTGGGAGCACGCTCCTGAGCTTGTCCTGGCTGCGCCGCAGCAAGTCTTCGAGGTCAGGCGGGGTCGGTCCAGACGATTGCGGTCCGGAGCCCCAAGGCCCCTTCGATCCGCCCGACCCCCAAGGGCCGCCGCCCTGATTACTCCATGGCATGGAAACTCTCCTCGGAGGCCGGCAAGACACCGGCAGTCCGTTTGCTGCTGAGGGTTATATTGGAGCCGTCCGCGCCTTACAACGCATGCCGCTGACGCAGTTCAACGTGCTGGCGCGACTGCTGTTTCCCTTCTCCGGCCTTAAGCCCGGACATAAGTAACGTAGCTGAAAGCAGCCTCGTCCCGCGGACCCGCGGGATGTTCGCTGCGCGCCTCTTCACGCCAACGGTTGGCGTCGATCGGCGGAAAGTGCGTGTCGCCCGCCGGACGCGTATGCACATGGGTGATCTCGATACGGTCGGCAAGGGCCATCGACTGCTTGAAAATGTCGGTGCCGCCGATCACGACGACCTCATCCACGCCGCGGCGAAGTGCATCACCCCGCGCGGCGGTCAGCGCCGCATCGAGACTACCGGCGACCACGATACCCGGCGCTGCAAAGCCGCCATTGCGGCTGACCACGATGTTGGTCCGGCCCGGAAGCGGCTTGCCGATCGACAGATAGGTCTTGCGGCCCATCAGCACCGGCTTGCCCATGGTGAGCGACTTGAAGCGCTTGAGATCGGTGCTCTGACGAAACGGCAGAGCATTATCGCGTCCGATGACGCCATTGTCGGCGACGGCTGCGAGCAGGACAAGCGCGATGCGACGCGGCAATGCCGCGGTCACACCGCCACCTCGGCCTTGATATGCGGGTGCGGCTCGTAGCCTTCGAGTGCGAAATCCTCATAGCGGAAGGCGAAGATGTCCTTGACCGACGGATTGATCCGCAGCGTCGGTAACGCCTTGGGCGCCCGCGAAAGCTGCAAGTGGGCCTGCTCAAGATGATTGAGATAAAGATGCGCATCGCCAAACGTGTGGATGAACTCGCCGGGCTTAAGCCCGGTCACCTGCGCGACTATCATGGTGAGCAGCGCGTAGGAGGCGATGTTGAACGGCACGCCGAGGAAAATGTCGGCGGATCGCTGATAAAGCTGACAGGACAGCCGGCCGCGGGCGACATAGAATTGAAACAGGCAATGGCACGGCGGCAGCGCCATCTTGTCGACGTCGGCGGGATTCCATGCGGTGACAATCAACCGCCGGGAATCCGGATTGCGGCCGATCATCTCCACCACGTTGGCGATCTGATCGATGGTGCGGCCGTCCTGAGTCGGCCAGGAGCGCCATTGCCGGCCGTAGACCGGGCCGAGATCGCCGCGCTCGTCGGCCCACTCGTCCCAAATCCGCACGCCGTTGTCGTTGAGGTATTTGACGTTGGTATCGCCGGCTAAGAACCAGAGCAGTTCGTGAATGATCGACTTGACGTGCAGCTTCTTGGTGGTGGTGAGCGGGAACCCGGCGGCGAGATCGAAGCGCATCTGGTGGCCGAACACCGACATCGTGCCGGTGCCGGTGCGGTCGCGCTTTTCCACGCCATCCGCAAGTACGTGTTCCATCAGTTCGAGATATTGGCGCATCGGCTGTCCAGGGCTCCGCGACTCACCGCGTCCGCGATTCTAGCGTCGGGACCGTTCCGGTCCCAGATGCCTCTATATAATCCCTGAAAGCGAAAAGGGGCGCCCGGAACCGCCCCTTGCACAGACTTAGATACTCTGCGTTGGAAAACTCAGTTCGTGCCGGCCGCCTTGATGATCGGCGTCCATCGCGCGATTTCGCTTTTCACCAGCATGCTGAGGGCCTGCGAACCGCGCCGGTCCTTGCCCGGAATATCGCTGCCGAGGTCGAGCAACCGCTTGCGCGTGGGCTCGTCGTCCAGCGCCTTGTCGAGCGCGGCGCTCAGCTTGTCGAGGATCGGCTTCGGCGTGCCCTTGGGGGCGAACAGCGCGTTCCAGGCCGAGGCTTGGAAGTCGGGCAGGCCTGCTTCCTTCGATGTCGGCACATCGGGCAGCGCCGGATTGCGGTCCGGTGTCCCGATCGCATAGGCCTTGATGGTGCCGCCCTGTACCTGCGGTACCGCATTGACGATCTGGTCGGTCATGTACTCGACCTGCGCGCCGATGAGAGCGTTCATCGCGGGACCCGTGCCCTGAAACGGGATCAACGTCGGTTTCACGCCGAGCAGATGGTTCAACAGCAGTCCGGTAACGTGAGACACCGACCCGACGCCCGCATGCGCCATGTTGAGCTTGGTTTCGTTGGCCTTCACGTAGGTCACAAACTCCTTGAGATCTTTCGGCCCGAAATCCTTCTTGGACAGGATCAGGATCGGCGTGCCGGCAGCCATGCCGATTGGCTCGAAGTCGACGTCCGGCTTGTAGGCGAGGTTCGGATAAAGCGCGACCGAGGCCGCGTGCGTGCCCATGTGGCCCATGATGATGGTGTAGCCGTCGGGCGCCGCCCGCATAGCGCGGGTCGACGCGGTGGTGCCGCCCGCGCCCAGCATATTTTCGATCACGAGCGTCTGGCCCAACGTCTTCGACATGTGGTCGCCGACGATGCGAGCGACCACGTCAGTCGGGCCGCCGGCAGCAAACGGCACGATGACGGTAACCGACCGGGCCGGATAATCCTGCGCTGCGCCCGGAACGACGCCGACGGCGAACGCGAACAGGCCGGCCATAAGGCCAACCGGAAAACAGAACGATGACATTGGACGCCCCCAGATTTCGACCCTGATATCTTCAGCCTGGATGCGCATAAAGAAAGCCCCGGGGCACGTTTTAATGCGTCCCGGGGCTGAGCAATTCGTCGCAGGTTGCAGCTATTCGGTGAACACCTCTTCGCGCTTGGCCCGCAGCGACGGCAGCACCGCCAGGACCAGCAGGAACAACGCAAGCGCGAGCAGCGTCGCCGAGATCGGCCGTGTCAAGAACACGGTGGCGTCGCCGCGGGCGATCAGCATGGCGCGCCGGAGGTTCTCCTCCATCAGCGGGCCGAGCACGAAGCCCAGGATCATCGGCGCAGGCTCGAAGTCGTGCTTCACCAGCCAGTAGCCGACAACACCGAAGATCGCGGTCATCGTTACGTCGAACGGCGCGTTATTGAGCGAATACACGCCGATGCAGCAGAAGATGACGATCATCGGGAACAGGTGGCGATACGGCACCCGCAAGAGCCGCACCCACATGCCGACCAGTGGCAAGTTGATGACGACCAGCATCAAGTTGCCGATCCACATCGAGGCGATCATGCCCCAGAACAGTTCCGGTTGCTTGGTCATGACCTGCGGGCCCGGCACGATGCCGTGAATGGTCATCGCGCCGACCATCAGTGCCATCACTGGGTTCGGCGGAATGCCGAGGGTGAGCAGCGGGATGAACGACGTCTGCGCCGCAGCATTGTTGGCGCTTTCCGGCGCCGCAACGCCTTCGATGGCGCCACGACCGAACCGTTGCGGGTGCTTGGAAACGCGCTTTTCCAGCGTGTAAGCGGCGAACGACGCGATGATCGCGCCGCCGCCCGGCAGGATGCCAAGCAGCGAGCCAATCACGGTGCCGCGGCCGATCGCGCCAGCCGCCGCTTTCAGATCCGGCAGCGTCGGCATCAGACCGGTCACCTTGGCTTGCACGATCTCGCGGGTGCCCGGCTGTTCCAGGTTGCGCAGGATCTCACCGAACCCGAACATACCCATGCCGACGACGACGAAACCGATGCCGTCGGACAGTTCGGGAATGCCCCAGGTCATGCGTTCGGCGCCGGTCTCGAGGTCCGAGCCGATCATCGACAGCAGCAGACCCGTCAAGATCATGGTCAGCGCCTTGAGCACCGAACCCTTGGCGAGCACCACCGCGAAGATCAGGCCGAGGCACATCAGCGAGAAGTACTCGGCCGGGCCGAACAGCAATGCGAGGCTGGTCAGCGGCGCGCCCAGTGCAGCCACCAGCACGGTGGCAACGCAACCGGCGAAGAACGAACCGATCGCGGCGATAGCAAGCGCGGGACCGGCGCGGCCCTGCTTGGCCATCTCATGGCCGTCGAGGCAGGTCACCACCGACGACGATTCACCTGGAATGTTGACCAGGATCGACGTGGTCGAACCGCCGTACTGCGCGCCGTAATAGATGCCGGCGAGCATGATGAGCGCCCCGACTGGCGGCAGACCAAACGTGATCGGCAGCAGCATGGCGATGGTGGCGAGCGAGCCGATGCCCGGCAGCACGCCAATCAGCGTACCGACCAGCGCACCGATCAAGCAGAGGAAGACGTTCATGGGCGTAACGGCGACGCCCATGCCCAGCCAAAGATTCGCAATCAGGTCATACATGGTCGTTCTCGCCGATCACCAGAACCGGGGCCAAAGCTGGAACGGCAGGTTCAAGCCATAAGGAAACAGGACGGAGCAGAAGGCGGTGACCACAACCGCGACGATCACGGTCTCGCGCCACTTCACGTCTTCGGCGGCCGCCGCGCAGATCACCATGGTGGCGAAGCTCGCGATGACGAGGCCAAGCGGCCGGATGCAGGCGGCGAAAGCCAGGATTGATCCGATAATGAAGATGACGCCGCGTATCTTGTAGCCGGACACATCCGGCCCGCTGGTCAGCAAGCCTCCGATCACGACGCCGAGCGACAAGATCGCCAGCGTGAAGGCGAACAGGCGCGGCGCGGTGCCTGGACCGAACGCGAACCCGCGCATGCCCGGCAGATCGTTCGACGCCACGAATGCAACTAACGCCAACAAGATCAGCGCCATGCCGCCATAGACGTCTTGCGGGTTCTGCACCCGCAACAGACCTGCGGAGATCGCGATGCCGACTGCCACAAAGATAACGACGGAACCGCGAACCGTCAGTGGGACGGGATTCTGGAGAAGGAACGACGTGGCAAACAACGCCAACCCCGCAACGGCCAAAATCGCGCCGCCGACCAGATTATATTGCCGCTGCGCCGCAGCCGAACGCGACCAATCTCCTGATGGCGTTGCATCAGACATTACGAACTCCCCTCCTCACACAGACCTTAGGCGTATCCCCCTTGGTAACAGACAGCTTTCCGCCCAAAAAAGCAACCTCGACTTCGCGCCGCTGAAATACCAGGGTTCACACCAAACCGGTGAGACCGGCCAAGCCGGCGATCCCGATCAACCAGAGCGGGTTCCAACGCGTCCAGAACGCCGTCACCGCTGTGGCAACGGTGATGGCCGCCGCGACCCAGCTATGATCGGCCGCGCCGGTCAAAACGATTGCACTGGCGCCGACTAGGCCGACCGAAATCGGCACCACGCCAGCCTGCACGGTAATCCGCCAACGTGCATCTTTGAAGCGGTCCCAGGTTCTGCCTAGAAAATGGGCCAACACCGCGGTCGGCCCGCACATCGCCAAGGTTGTAACAAGGGCGCCCGCTATTCCTGCGACATGATAGCCGATCAGCGTCACCAACATGACGTTCGGGCCGGGCGCGGCCTGCGACATCGCGAACATGTCGGTGAATTCCCGCTCGGTCATCCAGCCACGCAGCTCAACGGCCTGACGATGCATTTCCGGCACTACGGCGTTGGCGCCGCCGAACGCGAGCAACGCCATTATTGCGAACTGCACCGCGAGCGTGACCAGGAGATCGCCGTCCGCCTTCATCGCCGCCATCCCCAGGCCAGACCGATGCTGATGGGGATCATCACGATCAGAACCAGCGGCAGCGACCAGCGCATCAGACCAATCGCAAAGGCCGTAGCCAATAGGATGATGGGGGCCGGGCCGAAGCTGCGAAACATTGGCATCGCCATCTTCGCCGCCGTGGCGATGAGCAGCCCGGCGGCCGCCGGCGCAACACCGGCGAGCACACGTCGCACGGCGTCGACGTCGCCGTAGCGCTCATAGAGGATGCCGGCGACGAGCATCACGCAGAACGGCACGACCAGAAACCCCGCCCAGGCCGCTATCGCTCCGGTCGGACCGCGCATTCGCGAGCCGAACACCGCGGTGAGGTTGACGATATTGGGTCCGGGTAGGAATTGGCAGAGCGTATAGACGTTGTTGAATTCCTCCGCCGTCATCCAACGCTTCTTCTCCACGAACATGATCCGGGTCCACGCCAAGGTGCCGCCAAAGCCGGACAAGGTGATCCTGAAGAAGGCGAGGAAGAGCTCGGCGTGGGTGGGAATCGGCGCGGCGGACGACTGCGTAATGCTGGCCTCGGACATGACCGAAATATCTAGCCTCTGGGCGCCGCTCGACCAATCGATTTATGGCGCGTCACCAAACCAACCACCATGAATATGGACACAGCGACGTTGGCACACCGTGCGGATCGTAAGCCGAGCCTTTGGCCCCTCATTCATTAACCAATGTTTGATGGTTGGCGCCGGCGGGGCCGCGGAGACGCGCTGAAATGTGGCCGCGGTTCCGCGCCTCGATGACCGCTCTTCTTTCCTAAACCTTCCACGCTTATATTGGGGGTGCCGGCGCAAGCCGGCTATGGCGATAAACGGACGTCGTAATAAGCCTTTCGGACCCGGGGGCAGTACCCGGCGGCTCCACCCAAGCCCGGCGAGGACGGGTTTCGGCGGGGCCGAACTAGGATCGACGAGGGTGTAAAGGACGTGCTTTTGCCCGGAATGGGTCCGACGTTATTGGGCCAAAACCATAGTTGCAAACGACAACTATGCTCCGGTTGCTCAGGCCGCGTAAGCGGTTTGAAAAACCAAGCCTAAAGCCCTGACGGGTTAAGCTCCGTCAGGCGGGGTCCGGAGGCACCTGGCAACAGAAGCCTCCACCTCTCCTTGCCCGACAAACCCCACCTATATTGTGAACCGGCTTACGTGCGGATGCCCATTTGGCGGCCGGCGCGTTAGCATCTACCCGCAGCAACTGTGAGTCTCCATGCCCGTCGATCACATCCGCTACGACATTCTGGTCCAGGAGGCGCTCCGCGGCATGGTCCGCGATGTGCTCGCCGAGGCGGCCAAAAACAAGGGCATGCCCGGCGAGCATCACTTTTTCATCACCTTCGACACCAGCGCCGAAGGCGTGCAGCTGTCGCCTCGGCTGCGCGCGCAATATCCCGAAGAGATGACGGTCGTGCTGCAGCACCAGTTCTGGGATCTCAAAGTGACCGACGAGGCGTTCGAGGTCGGTCTTTCCTTCGGCGGCGTGGCGGAACGGCTGGTCATACCGTTCGACGCGATCAAAGGCTTCGCTGACCCGTCGGTGCAGTTCACTCTGCAGTTCGAGAGTCTCGCGGAGGCGCCGGACGAGGACGGCGACGAGACCGAGGCCGAAACGGACAAACCGCCGGCCAGCAAGCGGCGGACGCCGCAGCGCCAAGAACCCAAAGACGCTAAGGCCACCAGCGCCCCGGCAAGCCCGCTCCCCGTTGCTGCCGATAAATCCGAAGACAAGCCGTCGGACAAAGGCGGCGCCGAAGTGGTACGGCTTGATCGCTTTCGCAAGAAGTGATGGCCAAGGCCTTCACCAGAAAACAGACCAAGGCTCGCACCAGGACCGAGAGCGACACCTTCGGCCCGATCGAGGTGCCGGCTGATCGCTACTGGGGCGCGCAGACCCAGCGCTCGACCGAGAACTTCCGCATCGGCACCGAGCGCATGCCCCGCCCGCTGATCCGCGCACTCGGCATCGTCAAGCGCGCCAGCGCCGAGGTCAACCATTCGCTCAAATTACTCGATGCGCGGCGTCGCGACGCCATCGTCAAAGCCGCGCAGGAGGTGATCGACGGCAAGCTCGACGATCATTTCCCGCTGGTCGTCTGGCAGACCGGCTCCGGCACCCAGACCAACATGAACGTCAACGAGGTGATCGCCAACCGCGCCAACGAGATGCTCGGCGGCAAGCTCGGCGCGAAATCGCCGGTCCATCCGAACGATCACGTCAACATGAGCCAGTCGTCGAACGACGGCTTCCCGACCGCGATGCACATCGCTGCGGCCGAAGAGATCGCGGAGCGGCTTGAGCCGGCGCTGATGCATCTGTTGCGCGCGCTGCGGTCGAAATCCAAACAGTTCGCCCGCATCGTCAAGATCGGCCGCACCCACACGCAAGATGCGACGCCGCTCACGCTCGGCCAGGAATTTTCCGGCTATGCCTCGCAGGTCGAAAGCGGCATCCGCCGCAATCGCCTCGCGCTCCGCGAACTCTATCCACTGGCCCAGGGCGGCACCGCGGTCGGTACCGGTCTGAATTCACCGCCGCGGTTCGCCAAGCTGTTCGCCAAAAAGGCCGCTGCGATCACCCGGCTGCCGTTCACCAGCGCCGGAAACAAGTTCGAGGCGCTGGCCTCCCATGGACCCTATGCATTCGCTCACGGCGCGCTGAACGCGCTCGCCACCGACCTGTTCAAGATTGCCAACGACATCCGCCTGCTCGGCTCCGGTCCGCGTTCGGGACTAGGCGAATTGATCCTGCCGGAAAACGAGCCGGGCTCATCGATCATGCCTGGCAAGGTCAACCCTACGCAGGCCGAGGCGCTGACCATGGTGTGCTGCCGGGTGTTCGGCAACCACACCACGATCACGGTCGGCGCGAGTCAGGGTCATTTCGAACTCAACGTCTACAAGCCGGTGCTGGCCGCCAACATGCTGCAATCGATCCGACTGCTGGCGGACGCGACGCGCTCGTTCACCGACAACTGCGTCGTTGGGATCGAAGCCGACGAAAAGCGCATCCGCGAATTGATGGAGCGCTCGCTGATGCTGGTGACGGCGCTCGCGCCGAAGATCGGCTACGACAAGGCCGCCAAGATTGCCAAGACCGCGCACGCCAACGGCACGACGTTGCGCGAGGAGGCGGTCCGTCTGGGCTACCTCACCGGCTCCGAGTTCGACCGGCTGGTGCGGCCGGAGCGCATGACCCGGCCGGGCTGACGCAGCGTCGAAGAGGTTTTGCGCTCGGTATCTCCGAACGGGAGCACCGGTACTCTCGTCAAATGCCGATATTGCCGTTCATTTTCACTTCAACGGCCATGCAATGCAAATTTCGATCAGAGCCATTTCATTCGTTCAATCAATCGTGTGTTGCTGGATTCGCTGGGTCTCCTGCAATGTGGTCACGTTGGACAGCCTGCCCTGCCACTGTATCGGCACAATTAGCGCAGATTGCAGGACCACGGAGATTGAAGCTCACCATCGTGCCTTCGGCAGAAGTCGAGCTCTGATATGGCTGAGATCGTCAACCTGCGGATCGCCCGCAAGCGCGCCGCACGCAGCAAGGCCGAAGGCCACGCCGCCGAACAGCGGCTTGCCCATGGCGCCTCCAAATCGGAGCGCGACCGTGCGGCGGCGGACCGGGACAAGGCCCGCCAAACTCTCGATCAGCATCGCATCGAAACAGGAGACCGTCGATGAAGTCGCCGGTTATCAAACGCTCCATCGTCATCGCTGGTCACAAAACGAGTGTCAGTCTTGAGGATGCGTTTTGGACGAGTCTCAAGGACATCGCCGATGACCGCAACGTGACCCTGTCCGACCTCGTTTCGTCCATCGACACCGATCGCCAGCACGGGAATCTGTCGTCGGCGATCCGGCTATTCGTGCTCGATCACTATCGCAACCCGACGCCGGTCGCTCGGGAATCCGCAGCGACGCGCGACATGATCGGAATGCGGGCGGCGGCGTCAGTTCTGCGAGCCGAGTAGCGGCGGCAACAGAGGCGCCGGCACCGGTGCCGGTGCAACGCTCTCGGCGCGCGGCGCAACATGCGGAGCCGCACGCGGCTTCGGTGCCGCCGGAATCGCGACCGGCGGCGGCAACGCCGGCACCTGAACTGCTCCTGACACCGTACTGGTCATATTGGGCGCCGTCGCTGGAAGGGCCGATCCGCGTTCGGGAGCAAGCAGCGGCGCGGCAGCCGGCAACTCCGCCGGTTCAACGGCTTTCGGCGCCGGTGGCGCTGCCGCGGCGGCGGCGGCAGCCGCCTCACGAGCGGCCCGCTCCATCGCTTCGATCTGCCTGGATTGCTGCTCGACGGCGCGCAGCGTCAACCAGCTCGTCAGCAAATTGATATCGACAGTGCGCTTGGGCGCCGGCAGCGTCCCCTTGAGTGCAACCATCACGGCCGGACGCACGGCGCCCGTCGCCGATGGCAGTGCATTGAGGGTGAGCAGCGCATCGAGCATGGCGTCCGCGAGGTCGACGTTGACGGTTGCCTGCAGATCGGCCCCGTCGGCCTTGATGACGACGTCGCGCAACCGCGCCTGCCCGGCGCTGATGCTCAGCGTTGCCGACGCCTTCGACACCGGCAGGCCGGCGTTGTCGAGGGCGCCCCCGACGAATTCGCGAATGCGATTGCCCTCGGTCGGAATCCCCAGCTCGATTGCGCGGACGACGGCGCCGAACACCTCCGGGTTGAGGCCGACCAGCCGCGCCTGTTCGAGCGTGACGGTGCCGAAGCCAGTCAGCGAGCCCATGAAAGCGGCGGGGCTGCGGCCGACACCTTCGATCTCGGTCTGCAACGCAAACCGGCCGGACGTCGCCGGGCGTCCGGTGCTGGGAAAGATCGCGCCGAGCTCAGCCTCGGCGAGCCCGAGGCGCAGCCGCGCCGTGAGGCCAGCAGCGCCGTTGGCGACGGTGAGACGCCCGTCGAGGCGGCCTTTGCCCAGTTCGCCCGCGATATCTTCGAACATGACCTCCGAACCGTTGAACCGCGTCACGCCGCTGAAGCCCTGCGCCACCAACCATGGTGCGAACACCGCCCGTTGCGCCTTGAAGGCGATGCTGCCGTTCAAGCCGCTTGTGCTCCACCCGATCGGGTCGGGCGACCAGTCGGCCCTGCCCGCGCCGGGCCGCGACGGCATTCCAATGGCGGCCGCGACCACGGCCGCTGCGTCCAGCGATTCCGCCTCGATCGATCCGTCGATCTGGAGCACATCGTCAAAGCGCAGCGCTCCGCGGCCCTGCACATTGTTGCCGCCGATCATTCCAGCGAACCGATCGAAATCGAGCGTCGTCGGCTGATCGGAAGCAAACCGCAACGTGCCCTTGCCGCCGGCATCGATCGGCCCGGCAGTAAGTTTGCCTTCGAACCGGAGCTCGCGACCGAGCGGCCCGTTTGCCGAAACGTCGAGGCGCGCCGGCTTGCTGTCGGCCGCGGCGACGCGATCAAATCCGAGCAGCCCGAGCAGTGGTCCTGATCCATCGGCCTCGAATTGGCCATCGATATTGACATCGGCGCCAGCCAGCGCGGTGAGGTCGGTCAGCATGAATGCGTCGCGCTTGCCGGTCGCACTCGCCGAGACGTTGACCCGGATGGCACCGACCTTGCCGGTCAGGCCGATCTTGCCGCTGGCACCGTCGGTGCCGCTGCTTTCCATGCTGACGCTGGCTTGCAGCGTCGCGGTCTTCTGGCGGGCGGCGAGACGGCGCAGCGGCGCAGCCAGCGCCGGCGCAAAGCGTTCCGACAACGTCTGGATGCCGTTGAGGTCGCGCGATTCCAGATTGACGGTGATGCTGCCGCCCGGAGACGCCTGCGTCTGAATCCGACCGGTCGCAAGGAACGCGGTATCGCCGAGGTCGCCGATCGACAGCCGCTCGATCGCCAGTCCGCCGGCATCGAGCTTGAGGCGGGCAGCAATGGTGCGTGCGTCGAAGCCGGCAATCTTGGCGCGGCCAATCTCCATCGCCAGCGTGACCTCGCCCGGCCGCTCCAGCCCCAGACCGGACAGCGCGGACTCGCCAAAGCCGAGCACGCCGTCAAGATCGAGTTCGGCCGCGCGAAGCTCGCCATCGAGACGCGCCGGCCGGTCGCCGGCCGGCCAGGCATAGGACACGCTGCCCTCGACCACACCGCGATCAATCTCGGTGCGCAAATTCTCAACCGCAATCCGGTCCGCCCGGAGCGTCACGTCCCCCTTGGCGCGCCAGGGCTTGTACTGCGCCGCCGTCGTGGCTTGCCCCGCCAGCCAAGCCACTAGGTTCTTGGGATCGTTGGAGTTGACGTTGGCGCCGCCAGCGAAGCCGAGCCCCTTGCCGAGCGGATAGAGGCGACCTTCGACTTTTACCTGGGTGAATCCGGGCACACGAAGCTCAAGCCGATCAAGCGTCCAGGTGGTGCCGTCCGATCGGAGATCGCTCGCGACGTTCTGCATCGGCGCGCCGCCGAGCATCATGGCATCGACGTTGAGCGCAAGCTTGACCGGCCATGGCGGCCGGAGCGCGCTGCCGAGCATATCGCCGAACGCCTGCACGGCCGCGAGTGGCAGGCGCCGCGGCGCGTCGGGCGTGGCCAGCAACCGATCGAGATCGACCTGCCGCGCCGACAGCAGGCCCTGCAACTGCGGCTGGGCGCCAAACTTGAATTCGCCGGAGCCGGCGAGCGTCACCGCCCGCTCGTCCGGTCCATACTGGAACGCTACCTCGTCCAGCGTCGCGACCGACACATCCGCCTTGACCTTGCTGGTCAACCGCCACGGCTCGAACACCACGGCCTTGCCGCTTGCCAGCACAGCGCCAGCCGGCCGTGACAACGTCAGCGAGCCGTCGAAGCGGGGCGCTGCCGCCTCGAATGCCAGCAAGCCCTCGGCCTCGACGGTCAGGGGCCGCTCGTCGGTCTTGAGGCTGAATTTCAGCCGCGTGCCGTCCGCGCCGGCCCGTCCGGCCGAAATCTCGTAGCCATAGAGACCGCCGCCGGTGACGAACTCACCCTTGCCGCGGATCGGCCCGACCAGCGAGCGGACCTCGCCGGCGAACCAGAACTGATCGAGCACCAGCCTCGACTTGCTGGTGACATCGGTCAGCGTTGCGCGGCCATCCTCGATGCTGA
>Ga0105248_10005448_pt1 | contig 13985 bp, 10 predicted proteins | sample KBSS34metaG_FD_81524 | JGI IMG/M metagenome (GOLD analysis project Ga0105248, IMG submission 81524) | Switchgrass rhizosphere microbial communities from Kellogg Biological Station, Michigan, USA - KBS S3-4 metaG | ecosystem: Host-associated > Plants > Roots > Rhizosphere > Soil | place...
CGTTGCGTGCCCGCGCATCGATGGTCGCCATGCTTTCGGGCGTCAATGCCGCTGTAGTCGGATTGCTTGCTACCGCGCTTTACTCGCCGGTATGGACTGGAGCGGTGCACTCCGCGCCCGATTTTGCAATTGCGGCAATCGCGTTCTTGCTGCTCACGCGGTGGAAGACGCCGCCTCTTGCCATCGTCGCACTCTGTGCGGTTGCTGGAATTGCGCAGGCCGTTCTCATTTGACAGTCGGTCAGCGAGTGTCAGTCCAGCGCTGCTCGCGTTTCGCGAATAATCTCCTCTGACAGTTCAGGGTCGTCCACCGCACGAGCCAGAATGAGGGCTCCGACGATGCTCGAAAGCGTATGAATCGCATCGCGACGAGCATGCTTCTTTCTTGTTTTTGCGTGAGGCTCAGCGAAGCCTTTGAGCATGCCCTCGACATGCTGCGTGAAGGCGGGTTGAGCCGCAGGTTCACGCGCAATCTCGCCCGCCAATCCTGCCATCATGCATCCGCCACCCTTGTCGTCGCGGTGTTGCCCGGTGAGATATCCGTCAACATATTGAGTTGTCGATTCGCCGCGAGCGGCGCTCGCTCTCATCGCTTCGAGCGCTTTTGCCGACGTGTCTTCGACACTCTTCGCGATCAGATCTTCTTTCGATTCGAAGTGATGGTAGAAGGCCCCGTGCGTCAGGCCGGTCGCCTTCATGATTTCGCTGAGACTGACGCCGGAGAACCCGTGTTCGCGAAACAGGATGGATGCCTGTTCCAGGATGCGTGCATGTTTCTCCGCTGTCTCTTCTGGTGGGTAACGCATATGTGCTCCGAAAGCCGCAAACAAATTTGTTGACGTGAAGCAGTATAGCCATCATGCTTCGCGAACGGAAGCAGTATGGTCATCATGTTTTACGGTGGCACTTCAGACATGCCTGCGCATGGATGCGCCTTCTAACATGATGACCGTACTGCTTGACCGTGCGGGCACGACGCGCAAGCGTTGGCCGTGTTCCCCTGTTCTCTGGAGGTCTACATGAAGAAGTTTCTTGTCACAGGTTCCACTGGCGTTACGGGCGCTCCTACCGTTCGCCTGCTGCTGGAAAACGGCCACAAGGTGGTGGCGTTGGTTCGCCGTGAAGACGGCCGTTCCGAGGCGTTGAAGGAGCGGGGCGCCGAAATCGTAACCGGTGACATGCTGAAGATCGAAGATGTCCGTCGCGCGATGACGGGCGTGGATGGCGTGTACTTCTGCTATCCGTTGACACAAGGTGCGGTAGAAGCCGCGGCGATCCTCGCCCAGGCCGCAAGCGAGCACAGCGTGAAGCAGATCGTGTATATGTCGCAACGACAGTCGCGCCCACATGCACGCAGCCCGGCCACAATGAGCCACTGGCTTTCCGAGCAGATCCTCGATCGCTCAGGGGTTCCGGCAGCCCATCTTCGCGTCAACTTTTTCGCCGAGTGGATGTTGTACGCGGCCGCTGAGATCCGTGCGGGCCGCTACCTGACGCCGTTCGATCCGCAGAGCCGCTTCGTGCCCATTGCCGCGGACGACATTGCACGTGTGGTCGTGAAGATTCTGGAGAATCCCGAAGCGTTCGGTAACAGGGTCATTCCGGTCACAGGTTCGGTCGAAGTCAGCCACATTGAACTCACGGGCATTCTCGCCAGCACGCTTGAGAAAGAGGTGCGCTTCGAACAGGTGACGCCGGACGAATTCGTCAAGGCGCTTGGTCTGGATGGCGATCCGTCGTTTGCCGCGCACTTCAAGGCGGTCAAGGTGGATCAGCAGGAGCAGCTGCTCGCCGGTGTCGACAGGAGCGCGGCGGAGATCGTCGGTCAGCCGCTGACGACGCCCGAACAGTTCATCGAAATGCATCGCCATCTGCTGGCTTAGATGTCACAGCCATCAACCGGCTCTGGCGGCGAATGCGTCGCACGGTAAATGGCGGACTACGCGCGCCGCATGCACTGCACTGAGCGCACGCGCGCGCTACGGAAGCTCATTTCGCGTACGCGTTTTACCAGGCCAGCGTGCCGGCGCGGTTGAGCGATGGCCCTGACTTCACGGCGTCTGCCTCGCGCCCTGTGCGGCTGTTCAGACTCTTCGCCCAGTCCAGCAAACCGGCCCGCTTCCACGCTGGCCGCGATGGCCTCGTGCGAAAGCGAAATCGCGATCAACCAGGTCGCGCCCGCACCCGCACTTATCGCAACGACGCCCAGAACGAAAAGCTGCAACATACATGGCCTCTGTAACGGTAGACAGTAGAATGCGGGTGCCGCAAGCCTTGCCTTCATGTGCATTACCCGCGCTCCACCTGTGAGGCATTCTGGGCTTTCCGTGCGTCTGAGTCCAAGACGTTATTGCGATGATTTCTATAAGCCTGCCTTATGGAGGGTGCGACCTTGATGCTTCGCCCGCTTCGATATGTGTTGACGGTTGCCGAGGTGAAAAACTTCACGCGGGCCGCGGAAATGCTTCATGTGTCGCAGCCTGCGTTATCGCAGCAGATCCGGCAGATCGAACGCGAACTCGGCAGCGCGATCTTCGACCGGGGCGCGCGCGTGGTGGGCCTGACCGAATTCGGCCGGGTGTATATCGAGCATGCGCAAAAGGCGCTTGAACACCTCGAGGCCGGCAAGCGCGCGGTTCACGATGTCCGCGACCTGGCGAGCGGTCTGCTGCGGCTCGCCTACACGCCCACGTTCGCCGAGTATCTGATCGCCCCGGCATTGCGGCACTTTCAGAATGCTTATCCGTCGATTGCGATCGATGCGAGCGAGCGGCCGCTCGAGGACATCGAGATTGGCCTCGAGCGCGGCGAGCTCGATCTCGGCATCGGTTTCACCGATGCCCGCTCGGAAGAAATCGACGCGCAACCGCTTTTCTCCGAACACATTGCCTTGCTCGTCGCGACCGGGCATCTGCTTGCGAAGCGCCGCCGCGCGGTCACACTCGCGCAGTTGCAAGATATTCCGATGGCATTGTTGAGCACGGACTTTGTCGTGCGCAAATTTGCGGATGCGTATTTCCGCGCAAATCAGGTGAGCCCGCCGGTCATGCTGCAGGCGAACGCCCTCGGGACGGTACTGAAGTCGGTCAAGCATGGACGGCTCGCAACTATCCTGCCCTCGGCGGTGTTGCGCGAGCACCGCGGTCTCGTGAGCCTGCCGCTCGATCCGCCACTTCCTGAGCGCACGGTCGCACTGCTCACGAGAAAGCGGTCCAGCCGCACGCTCGCTGCGAAAGCCTTCTCTGACATGTTGTTCGACCTGATCGCGAACGATGGGCTAGCTGAGGGCTAGCCGTTAAAGCTCGGCAACCGCGTCCGCTGCCGTATTTGAATCATTGGCATTGAATTGCTTCCTGAGTTATTGGACCAAAGGCCAATACCATTTCAAATGGGCGCTGGATAAGCTGGTTACGCAGATAAATTCCCGTTAAGAAAATCCATAACTGACCTGTTCATGTCTTACCAAAGGCTGCGATCGCGAATTGGGCGGTGGCGACCGATTTGTAGCTGGGCGGCTGCTGGCGAGCCAGCGCGCGGCTGCTTCCCGTCATGCAAACGGAGGTGGCCATGTCTGAGCAGAGAGACCCGACAGAAAGTGGAGCCCGAAGGGCATTTCTGAAGAATGTTGCCGTGGCGGGCGTGGCAACCGGGTTCTCCGGCGTGGTCGGCGAGACACTGGCGCAGACAGGCGCGACGGCCAATCCCACCGGTCCGGCATCGAAGCCCGCGACGTCCGCAACAATCGCATTGAACAAACAGTGCGCGGACTTCCTTTCCTTTGCGGATGCGCAGGATTTCGAAGACGCTAAACGCGGTCTCATTGCCACACTTCCCGAACCGGTGATCATCAAGGGATCAGGCGATATCCCGGCCTGGAACCTCCAGCAGTTCGCGTTCGTTGAGGGTGGCCCTGAAAACAATGCGCCGCCGACGGTCAATCCGAGTCTCTGGCGGAACGCCAAGCTCAACATGAATCACGGCCTGTACAAGGTGGTCGATGGCATCTGGCAGGTTCGGGGCTACGATCTCTCCGTGATGAGCATCATCCGCGGCGATCGAGGGTATATCGTCGTCGACCCGTTCATTACAACCGAAGTCGCTTCGACGGTCTGGAAACAGCTGGTAATTCCACACCTCGGTGACAAGCCCATTACTCACGTCATCTATACGCACAGCCACGTGGATCACTACGGTGGCGTGCGGGGGCTCGCCAGCGACGACGACCTGAAGTCGGGCAAGGTAAAAATCGTCGCGCCGGCCAACTTCACCGAAGCGGCCGTCGGCGAAAACATCATCGCAGGTAACGCGATGGGGCGCCGTGCCAGCTACATGTACGGCTCGTTGCTGCCGCGTAGCCCCACGGGGATCGTCGATGGCGGCCTTGGCAAGACCACTTCGGTTGGCACCATCACGCTGGCGGTGCCGTCCATCTTTGCGGAGAAGACCGGACAGAGGATGACGCTGGACGGAGTGGAGATGGTGGTGCTGATGGCGCCGGAATCGGAGGCGCCGTCCGAGTACATGTTCTATCTGCCGAAATTCAAGGCGTTTTGTGCGGCCGAAGATGCGACCCATACGCTACACAATCTTTACACGTTGCGCGGTGCGAAGGTTCGCGACGCGCTACTCTGGTCCAAATATCTCCAGTCGTCGCTCGAGATGTTCGGCGATGACATGCAGGTGGTGTTTGCCTCGCATTACTGGCCAACCTGGGGCAACGATCGCGTCGTCGCATTCCTCGGCGCGCAGCGCGACATGTATCGCTATATGCACGATCAGGTGCTGCGCATGGCCAACCAGGGCATGACGCCGCTTGAAATCGGCGAAGCGATCCGCCTGCCCGACAGCCTTGCGAAGCACTGGTACTGCCGAAGCTACTACGGCACGGTCTATCACGATGCCGTAGCGCAGTACAACCTGCGTCTCGGCTTCTTCGATGGTGTTCCTGCCAACCTGCACCGCTTGCAGCCGACTGACGCAGGCAAGCGCTACGTCGAGTTCATGGGCGGTTCGGCCGCTGTTCTCAGCAAGGCACACGGCTACTACAGCAAAGGCGAATACCGCTGGGTCGCTGAAGTGGTGAACCACGTCGTGTTCGCCGAGCCGCAAAACACGGCTGCCAAACAGCTGCTGGCAGACGCTTATGAGCAGTTGGGCTATCAGTCGGAGTCGGCGTCGTGGCGCAACTTCTATCTGACGGGAGCGATGGAACTGCGCAACGGCGTCAGGCAGCTTCCCGCCCCCCAGCCGCAGAGCCCCGACACGATCCAGGCGATGCCGCTCGACATGTTCCTCGACTATCTCGGCATCCGGCTTAACGGCGATCGCGCGGCAGGCAAGACTGCCTCGTTCAATCTGGTGCTGACCGATACCAAAGAGAACTACGTGCTCGGAGTGGAGAACAGCGCGTTGCACTATACCAGGAACAGCAGTTCGAAGTCGGCCGATGCGACGGTCACCATGACGCGCGCAAACCTGAACGACATCATGATGGGCAAGACCAATATGCAGAAGCTCGTGATGGCCGGCAACGCGAAGATCGACGGCAATAGCCAGCAGTTAGGCGAGTTCGTTTCCTGGCTCGATAACTTCGATTTCTGGCTCAACATCGTTACACCTTGAGGCACTGCCATGTGTGCGATCTGCAACTTCAAGCTCGACTTCGGAGTATCCCACCCGCTGGCGTTGCAGGTTGCGGTGGCGACGCGCAGTGCGATCGAGTCAGGTCTGGCCGAGCCTGTCGATGCGGCAGACGGCGCGCTGTCGGCCGCGCGGATGCGAATGTCCGCCGTCGACGCGCTGAATCTGCTGCAGGCACGTATTGAAGCCGCTCACGCTGAAGACGCGCTACTGGCGCTCCCCGACTTCTATGTGCTGCTCATCGAAAACGACACGTGGGGATTCTTTCGCGCGACGATGGATGGGTTCGATCCGGATATCGTCCCGCAGATACCGGACGTCACCGCAACCGATGAAGCGCAGCGGAGTAATGTCATCGTCACCTCCGAGGTGGGATTGCGTGCGTGGCTCGATGGTCGCGTGAACATCGGGTATGCGTTACAGGAGTCGCTATTGGTGGTCGACGCATCGCAGACCTGGCGGACCGCGTTGACGGACATGCTGGCCAGAGCCGGATCAGCTGCCGTTATGCTTGACTGATCGTGGAACCCGTGGAACCGGCCCGGGAGATTGGCCGCAAAACTCCGGTCGATGTTGTTCGGTCCGCCGGCGGCGCGCTCGACAGACAACCGTTGTAGCGGAGACATCGTATGGCGTCGTTTGTCGGTCATCCGGCCGTTCTGTTTGTCGTTCTTCTCGTACTTTTCGTCGGGGCGGTAGCGTTTGGCGCCTATGTACTACGGCGCGTTGCCACACTACCGGAAGATGCCCGCGAGGATTTCAACATAGTCCAGACCGCCACGCTGACGCTGCTGGCGCTATTGGTCGGCTTTAGCGTCTCGATGGCGGTCGGCCGCTATGACCAGCGCAAGAACCTGGAGGAAAGCGAAGCGAACGCGATAGGAACGGAATACGCGCGAGCCGATCTGGCCGATGCAGCGGTCGGCGCCCGCATAAAGGCCGGCTTGATCCGCTATACCGAGCTAAGGCTGGCCGATTTCGGTACGCGAGACCGGCCGGCGCTCGAACGCATCCACCGCGACACGGCTACCGTTCAATCTGAGTTGTGGCGGCTAGCGGTGCAGGTTGCGCAGGACAAGCCCACACCTATTGGCGCGCTTGTGGTTGCAGGGATGAACGACGTGCTGAACTCGCAGGATTACTCCGAGGCGGCGCGGATCAATCATATTCCGCTTGGCGCATGGTTTCTGATGATTCTGATCGCACTGCTGGCTTGCGTCGTGCAGGGTTACGGCACGAAGGGAAAGCTGCGCAAAAGCCTGCTGATCACCATCTTGCCCGTGACAGTCGCGCTATCGCTGGCGCTCATCGCGGATATCGATAGTCCGCGGCGTGGGCTCATACGTGTGCAACCTCTGGATCTGACGAGACTGCTTCAGTCGCTGACCCAGTGATGCGGGAGGATCAATGGCCAGCAGGTTGCTGCGGCGTAGTGATTATAGTGTTGCCGCGAGGTATGCAACCTCGCTCGCCTGGTCATCAGAGGAGAAGACTCGTGGCACTTGGAAGGAAGCTCTTGGGCACTGGACGCCAAACGAATGAGCCATTAGCTGTCGCGCGTGTCAGCTGCGTTGATGGGCAGTGTTTGACACAAGTATTCGAGAACACCCGAATCCGTAGTGGGACATCAATGGAGGCTGTGCCAGGACCAGACCAGGCCCACTCTTCGACGGGTTACTACGTGGGCGGAACAACAACGAATACCAACAGCTTGCGTCCATTCATGCAGGCGTTGCTGGGTCGGTCATATCGATGTCGTGTTCGCCAACGCCGGTGCATCTGCTGTGTGCGTTGATAACCCGTCGTCAATCGCTTGCCGCATCGCGAAGCCATTCGGCGACGCATCCTCAATGCGGCAGCCCGTTAAAGCGTCGCCGCCCGGCCGCCATCAGATAACTAGGACGCAGCGGCAAGACAAGGTGCGTAGAACAGATGACCGCGCGCCACTTCCCGCAACGTCCGCGACAGCACGACACACCAGAGTCCACCCAGCAGGATCGCGAACAGCCAGCCCGCCACACCGAACGCCTCGAACCCGGTCACCTTGTACAGGCTCAGTGTTGCCGCAGTGAACACACCGAGCGGGAACGTGAAACCCCACCAGCCGAGGTTGAAGGGCAAGCCTTCGCGGCGATAGCGCAACGTGAACAGAAGTGCGAGCGCAAACCACCACACGCCGGCGCCCCACATGATCAGCGAGCCGATCAGGCCAAGGTCGCGCGCAACGACGGCAACGTTCGCGAGTGTCGTGCCGGCGAATGCGCCCGGTGCGGCCTGGCCCAGCGTAAGCAGTCCCAGCGCGCCGGTACCGATCGGGCCGAGCGTCAGCCAGCTGGACGCTCCGAGATCGCGATGCGGCAGCTTGTGAATGACCAGCCGGAAGAAAACGATGGTCAGCACCGAAAAGGCGAGCGGCACCGAGATCGCCCACAGCAGGTAGCCCGCGCCGACGACGAGCTGCGCGGTTCGTTCGGCCAGGTGCGGGGCCAGCACCGCGGCACTGGATGCCGCCACTTCGGGCGCCACAATCGGCAGCAGCAACACCGCGCTCACACGCTCGAAGGCATGGCTTTGCTCCGTGAACATCAGGTACGGCACACCCACTGCAACCACGACCGCCAGCAGTGCGTCACAGCACCACAATGCATACGCGAGCGTATAGGCTCCCGCGCCGAACCGCGGTCCCGCGAACAGCACGATTCCGTTGATGATCGGCGCGAGGCCCATCGGCAAGGTGCCGAGGAACATCGATTGAAGCGGGTGATGCAGCAAGGGCTTGATCGTTTCCGGATAGAAGATCCAGCGCGCAGCGAACATCGCAGTGAACACCGCATAGAGCACGATGTCCACGAACCACAGCGAAACGGCAAGTGCATGCTGGCCCGGAAGGACGTGGGGCAGCGCCGCGAGCACGAGCGACACGATGCCGTTGCCCATCGTCATCGCGAACCAGTTCGGTGTGAACTGGCGGATCTTGTCGGAGAAGTGCTGCACGGTCGTCGTATTGCGTGCACCGAACGGGTTGGACATGATCATTTCCACGGGGAATCAGAATGAAGTGATTGTGCGGATTTGCTATCCATATTTAAAATACATACGTAGTATGAGATCGATGCCTATTTGATATACGTGAGACCATGAACTTCACCCATCTCGCAGCGTTTTTCTCTGTCGTGGAAACCGGCAGCGTCACCGCTGCATCGGAGCGACTCCACGTTAGCCAGCCGGCGCTGACGCGCGAGATCCGCGAACTGGAGGAACGCGTCGGCGTGCCGTTGTTCGACCGGCTGCCGCGCGGCATGCAGCCTACCGAGGCGGGGCGTCTGCTTGCCGGTTACGCCGCGCAGATTTTCGCGCTGGCAGACGCAGCCGAAACCGCGCTTGACGAGTTTTCGGGTTTGACGCGCGGACATCTCGGGCTTGCCGCAAGCCGCACGATCGGCGTCTATCTGCTGCCTGCTGTTCTTGACGAGTTCAGGCGGCAATATCCTGGCATCACGGTCGACCTCGCGGTGTCGAACACTGAACATGTTGAGGAGACCGTGCTGGCGCATGAGCGGCAGCTGGGGTTGATCGAAGGGCCGTATGACGCATCGGTGTTCGATGCGGCCGTCATTGGGCGCGACGAGCTGATTGCAGTCGCTGGGCCTGGCCATCCGCTGACGCGCAAGCGCCGCGTCGGCGCAGCGGAGGTTGGCAAGGCCGAGCTCGTGATGCGTGAGCCCGGGTCCGGCACCCGCATGGTGATCGAAGAGGCGTACGGCCGGCACGGCTATCAGTTGTCGCCGAAGCTGTCGTTGGGCAGTCCGGAGGCAATCAAGCGCATGCTGCGCCTTGGCAATACGGTCGCGTGGGTTTCGCGCCAGACCGTTGCCGACGAACTCGCCGCGGGCGTTCTGGTGCAGTTGCCGGTGCACGACCTGACGATCGGGCGAGACCTGAACATGATCTGGCGCAATGCGCGTGCGTTGAGCCCGAGTGCGCGCGCCTTTCGTACGCTTGCCAGTCAGATGTTCGAGCAGATGATCCTCTAGTAGACGAGGAGGGCGCCATCGTGGCGCTCAATCAGGCGATCGCTCCCAGCGTGTCGCCATCCTCAGCAATACCCAGATACGCCTCGCACTTGCCGCGTCCATAAAAGAACCTTACTAAAAAGGTACGCGGCACCCCACGGTTCCATATCAATAGCGTAAGAAAATTAATATTAAAAGCTTAAAAATTGCCTGAGCACCGAATTAATTTTTAGTTCCGCATGTCACTTAGCTGACATTCAGCATTGCGTAAATATGCAGGCTGGCGGTTCAAACAATATCACTCGCCCAACCCGACTACGCCGCCAGCACGTATTTTTGATAGTTAAGAGTCAATTAGCTAACAAAAATATTACTCGTATTTTAAATCCACATACCCGATTGATACTCTGGAGAGTCACAATGAATCGCAATGTCGTCCAGGCTGGCCTCGCCGCCAGCTTGTTTGCGAGTAGTCTGGGTCTGGCAACGGCGGCTCCGCAAGGCAACATGGAGCTTTTGCCCACGGGTCAATTCATTTCCCCCATGGCCATTCCTGGTGCGGTAGCGCAGTTGCTGAACCCGCAACTGTCGGCCAAACCGGCACAGGTAGTGAGCGGCGCCATCAAGTCGCAGTTGAGCCCCGATGGCAACACACTGGCCGTGATCACCGCTGGCTACAACACGGTCTACACGGGCTCCGAAAACGCTACGCTGGATAAAGCCGATTCGACCCAGTACATCTTCATCTATGACGTGTCCGGCGCGAACAAGGTCAACCCGAAGCTGGTGCAAGCCATTCACCAGAACAACGCGTTCGATGGGCTCGTCTGGAACGGAAACCAGACGCTGTATGGTACGGGCGGCGCCGACGACAAGGTCTATGTGTACGGTCGGGCGTCCGCTGCTCCGGCGGCTCAATGGGCGCAGACTGCGGCCATCGCGCTGAACCACAGCAAAGGTATCGGTTCGGGCGTGAAGCCCAATGCCGGCGGCCTGGCGCTTTCCGCAGATGGCCGGATGCTCGTGGTTGCCAACAACTACAACGATTCGATTTCCATCATCGACACGAGCTCGAACACGCTTATGTCGGAGTACGATCTGCGTCCGTTCAACACGTCGGGCCAGCAGGGCGCCGCCGGCGGCGAGTACCCGTGGGCCGTTTCGCTGAAGTCCGACGGCACCGCGTTCATTTCGTCGGTGCGCGATCGTGAAGTGGTGGTGTTGAACCTGTCGAATCCCGCGTTGCCGCAGTTCATCAAGCGCATCCCGGTGCAAGGCAATGCCTACGGCATGTCGTTTTCCCCGGACGAGTCGAAGCTCTACGTCGCGGTCTCGAATGCTGACCAGATCGCCGTTATCGATACGGTGCACCACAAGGTCGACAAGACGATCGACCTCGCGATCGATGCGGGCGATGGTGATGGCGACGGTCACGGTCATGACCATGGCCGCGGCTGGGGCGATGACCACGCACGAGGCGATGACCACGGTCACGGCAACGACGGCAAGTACAGCGGTCGCGACACGGTTAACGTGACGGTTTCCCGAGACGGCAGAACGCTGTACGCCGTCAACAACGGCGACAACTCGATCGCCGTGATTTCGCACGATGGCAACAACGGCTATCACGTCGAAGGTTTCCTGCCGACCGCTTACGCGCCGAAGGACATCACGATGAGCGCCGATGGTTCGCGGATGTACATCATCAACGGCAAGTCGGGTACCGGCCCGAACCCGCTCTACACGTCGGGCACGCAGGCACAGTACCAGTTCGGTCTCGAGCAGAGCACGCTGGTCAGCGCGCCGGTTCCGCGCGGTGACGCGCTTGACCACCTCACCAGCCAGGTAGATGAGAACAACCACTATTCGGCGAAGGAGTCGGAGAACGATCGCAAGACCATGCAGTTCATGCGCGATCACATCAAGCACGTGATCTACGTCGTGAAGGAAAACCGCACGTTCGACCAGATCCTCGGTGACCTGGGCAATGGCGCGAATGCCGATCCGACGTTGACGATGTACGGCAAGTCCACCACGCCGAACTTCCATAACATCGCCGGAAACTTCGTCACGATCGACAATTTCATGGATCCGGGCGACGGTTCGATGGACGGCTGGTCATGGGTGCAGCATGCCCACGTCACGCCGACCGAGGAAGTGTCGCAGCAGGAAAACTACGCTGGGGTCTCGCGCGGCATGTCGTACGAGTCCGAAGGTGCCAATCGCGGCCTGCCGGTTGGGCTTGCTACCACCGCGATGCGCGATGCCGCATCGAATGGCGCCTACACCACTGCGACGTCGTCGCTGCCGGGCGGCGCGGCTAACGCGCTCCCGGGCATCGCCGATATCTCGGTGCCTGATGCGCCGTTCGGCTATCAGCGAGCCAACATCTATGACGCGGTGCTGGCTGCCGGCGGCACGGTGCGCAACTATGGCGGCATGGTCAACAACGTCGGCACGATCGGCACGATCGCCAGCCCGCTGCTCAACCCGTTCGCTGCCAACATCATTCAGGCTCACTCGGTCAAGCCGACGCTCGTGAACCGCACGGACGAGTACTACCGTGGTTTCGATCAGGCGTATCCGGACACCTTCCGCGAACTCGAATGGAACCGTGAGTTCCAGCAGTACGTCGCACATGGCGGATTGCCGTCGTTCGAGCTCGTCCGGATGGGCGCGGACCACACCGGCAGCTACGCGCAGAACGTGGGCCAGATGGGTTCCGCCGAGCAGGAAGAAGCGGATAACGACTTTGCGGTTGGCAAGCTGGTCGAAACGGTTGCGAACAGCCCGTACGCGAAAGACACGCTGATCGTAGTGGTGGAAGACGACTCGCAAGCCGGTTCCGATCACGTCGATTCGCACCGCTCGACCGCCTACGTGGTTGGCGCGTACGTGAAGAAGCATGCCGTCGTCAGCACCAACTACACGCAGGTCAACGCGATCCGCACCATGGAAGACGTGCTCGGTACGCAGCACATCGACCTGAACACCGCGTATGCCAAACCGATGGCCGACCTCTTCGAAGCGAAGGGTAACGGGGCGTGGACGTACACGGCGGTCGCATCGACGATCCTGAAGGGCACGAACGTCGGCAACGTGGCCACTGGCGCGACGAATAGCGGTAACGACGGCAATCAGTTTGCTGAGGGTGAAGACATCCATCCGCTGCATGATGCCAAATACTGGGCGGACGCGACGAAGGACTTCGACTTCTCGAAAGAAGATCGTATTCCGCCTGAGCTGTTCAACCATGTTCTGTGGAAGGGCGTGATGGGTAACAAGCCTTATCCGGAACCGCATTCGATCTACTCGAAGGTTGCTGCCGACGGCTCGAAGGTCGCCGCGGCAGATGACGACGGCGACGACGATTAAATCGCTGGTAGCTTGGTTTTCGCCGCACAACGGCTGAACCAGATGTCCTGATACACGCAATCTGAAGTAGCAGGGCGTCACGGGTGGTTGCCTTGAGGCGCAACCACCCCTTTCCACTCCCCCGGCTAACCATGCGCGCGATCGTCAATGTCGCGTCGCATAAGACAATCCATTTCTAAATGGATATAAAACAAAATGAATCCCCTCCCAACCAAGATCGCAATTGCCGCATCTATTGCCTTTGTAACCTTTGCGCCTGGCAAACCTGTGCATGCGCAGCAGAGTCAACCGTCAGACACCCAACCATCGTCCACATCTGCCACCTTAAAGCCCATCGTTATCGACGCATCGAAATTGAGCACGGCTTCCGACAACGTCAACGATCCTAATCAGATCGTCAACGTCAGTAAAACCGGCACCCCGCTCGGCGACCTGCCGATGAGTGTGCAGGAAGTTCCGCGCGAGATTCTCGACGAGCAAGGTGCCACGTCGTTGCAACAGGCAATCCGGAACGGCAACTTCTCCGGTGTGAATTACGGCGGCACCGATTCCAAAGGATTTACCGATCACTTCATGATTCGCGGCCTGCAGGCGCAGACCTATAGCGACGGTTTCTCGGATGGCGATCAGGTCAATGGCCCGACGCATTCGCTGCTGGGCGTCGAGCGCGTCGAAGTGCTTGAAGGACCGGGGTCGGCATTGCTCGGCAGTGGCCCTCCCGGTGGCTCGATCAACCTGATTCACTACACGCCATCTGCGGACCTTCACTGGGGCGGCAGTGTTCAGGCCGGCTCGTTCGGCACCGTCAACGCCACCGGCTACGTCACGGGCCCCACGGGCATCGACGGACTGAACTACCGGCTGGACGTCGGCGGCGGCCGCTCGGACGGCTATCGCGATCTGGCGTCGTGGAACAAGGAAATTCGCCCCGATCTGCAATGGAAGATCGGCGATCACA
>Ga0105248_10005449_pt1 | contig 13983 bp, 11 predicted proteins | sample KBSS34metaG_FD_81524 | JGI IMG/M metagenome (GOLD analysis project Ga0105248, IMG submission 81524) | Switchgrass rhizosphere microbial communities from Kellogg Biological Station, Michigan, USA - KBS S3-4 metaG | ecosystem: Host-associated > Plants > Roots > Rhizosphere > Soil | place...
GTAGTTGTAAAGGGATACGGCACGCGTGGTTACTCTGTGACAGTTGGAAGAAGTCGCTATAATACGGGCTTCGCCGAGTTAATAGACAACTTGCGGGGCGAGGCCAGCAGCGCATTTATTCTTATTTGTGCGCCGCCGGTAAGGAAGTCCGCTAAAGCGTCGCCGCTCCAGGCTCTGGAAGCTGGCTACGTGAAACTCAACCGTATCCAGTCATCTGGACACCCATTCTGGAGCCTCAAACGTGTCAAACGACTATCTGTTTACCTCCGAATCCGTCTCCGAAGGCCATCCCGACAAGGTCGCGGATCAGATCTCGGACGCGATTCTCGATGCGATCCTCACGCAGGACAAATACTCGCGCGTAGCGGCAGAGACGCTGTGCAATACGGGTCTGGTCGTGCTGGCAGGTGAAATCACCACCACCGCGAACGTCGACTACATCCAGGTTGCGCGCGAAACCATCAAGCGTATCGGCTACGACAATACCGATTACGGTATCGACTATCGCGGCTGCGCGGTGCTGGTCGCGTACGACAAGCAGTCGCCGGACATCGCGCAAGGCGTCGACCGCGCGCACGACAACAACCTCGATCAGGGCGCCGGCGACCAGGGCCTGATGTTCGGCTACGCGTGCGAAGAAACGCCCGAACTGATGCCGCTGCCGATCCACCTGTCGCACCGCCTCGTCGAGCGCCAGGCCAACCTGCGCCGCGACGGCCGTCTGCCGTGGCTGCGTCCGGATGCGAAGTCGCAGGTCACCGTGCGCTACGTCGACGGCAAGCCGCATTCGATCGATACCGTTGTGCTGTCCACCCAACACGCACCGGAAATCGAACTGTCGACGCTGCGCGAAGCCGTGATCGAAGAGATCATCAAGCCGACGCTGCCGGCCGACCTCGTAAAGGGCGACATCAAGTTCCTCGTGAACCCGACCGGCCGGTTCGTGATCGGCGGCCCGCAAGGCGACTGCGGCCTGACCGGCCGCAAGATCATCGTCGATACGTACGGCGGCGCGGCGCCGCACGGCGGCGGTGCGTTCTCGGGCAAGGATCCGTCGAAGGTCGACCGTTCGGCCGCTTATGCGGGCCGTTATGTGGCGAAGAACATCGTCGCGGCCGGTCTCGCTTCGCGCGCACTGATTCAGGTTTCCTACGCGATCGGCGTGGCAGAGCCGACCTCGGTGATGGTCAACACGTTCGGTACCGGCCGCGTGTCGGATGCGACGATCCAGCGCCTCGTGCTCGAGCACTTCGATCTGCGTCCGAAGGGCATCATCCAGATGCTCGACCTGCTGCGCCCGATCTACGAAAAATCGGCAGCGTACGGCCACTTTGGCCGTGAAGAGCCGGAGTTCACGTGGGAAGCAACGGACAAGGCACTCGTGCTGGCTGAGGCAGCCGGTACGGAGCCGGTCGTGGCGCTGGCGGACTAGGCGCCAGGTTTGATTTCTCGCGCGGCGAAACGTCGCGCGAGGGTCAAGCGGAAGTTTATAAACACCCTGCAGGCGGATACGCCTGCAGGGTGTTTGCGTTTACGCGCTTCACCGCGACGGCCTTAGCGGCTCAGGAACGCGAACCATCCGGTGCTGGTAACCGACGTGCGGCGCGGTTTGCGGCTCATGCTGCGCGTGACCACCGGTTCGTGTCTCGCGCCGGCCAGACGTAGCGGCAGCGGCTTGCGCAGCAGCGTGCGCAGCGAAAAGCGCCGCGTGGCGCCTTGCACGCGCAGCGCCGAAAAGAACGTGTGAAACCAGCTGCGGATATTGTCGACCGGGCGCGTCTCGCGCCATTGCTCGGCAAGCGCGCGCGTGCGCGCGGAGTGATGGCGCAGCGCGCGTACGACGCGGCGGCGCGCAGGACGCGCAGCGTAAATCGCGGCGCGCGTGAGTCTGGTGCTCAGAAAAGTGTGCATGGCGTGAGATTCAGGCGGCGCAGCGCGCGGGCGGGAGAGGTGCGGCGATTGGTGCAGCAACCGTGCCAGAAACGCGCGTGGAAATGCCTGACAAATGACAGGAGAAGGCTGCAGCAGCCTCGAAAGGCCGTGCGCACAACGAAAGGCCGGGACGAGCAATCGACATGCATGCAGGCTACACGCGATCGATGACCACAGGAAGTCGGGTTTTTACCCTTGCCGCGATGTTATAAACGATGCGGAAAGAGGGCAGATATCGTCCGATCGCGCCCTTTGCGAGCGAAATACGTGCATCGTTGCGCGCACAACGTGCAGGCTGCCCGTCTCCGGTACCTGTTCGCGACGATCGCGCCCGTTTTACAATCGTGTTTTAGCTGCCCATACCGCAAGCGAAATCATGTCAGTCCAACCGAAGAAAGAGCAGGTGCAGGTGCTGCGCGAGCAGGGCTTTGTGGTCGTGCCGGGCCTGCTGTCGCCGCAGCGCTGCGCGGAGTTGAAGAGCATCGCGCTGGAGCAGTTGGCGCTGGCCGCGGCGCCGGTCGAATTCGAAGCGGACCTGCGCTATCCGGGCGCGCCGGAATCGAAGCACGCGCCCGGCGGCCACACGGTGCGGCGCCTGCTTGACGCGTACGGGCGCCACCCACGTTATCGCGAAGCGGCCACCGCAGCGGAAATTCGCGGCTGGATGGAACTGTATTTCGGCGAAGAGCCGCGTCTATCGCGAACTCACCATAACTGCATGATGACCAAGCACCCGGCGTACGGCAGCCTGACGGGCTGGCATCGCGATGCGCGCTACTGGTCGTTCGAGCGCGACGATCTGGTTTCGGTGTGGTTCGCGCTCGGCAACGAGACGGTCGACAACGGCGGGCTGTGGTTCGTGCCCGGCTCGCATACCGCCACGCTGACTTCGGAGCGCTTCGACGACGCGAAATTCTTCCGCTCCGATCTGCCGGAAAATCAGGCGTTGATCCAGACCGCGGTGTCGCCGGAATTGCACGCGGGCGACGTCGTGTTTTTCCACTGCAATACGCTGCATTCGGCGGGCAAGAACGTGACGAACGACGTCAAATTCTCGCTGGTGTTCACGTATCACGGTGCGAGCAATGTGCCGTTGCCGGGCACGCGTTCGGCGTCGCAACCGGAAGTGGCGTTCTGAGGGTTCTGATCGTGTGGCGTGGGCGGCCCGCCGCACGGAAGCCCGCCGCGCGCCACCCCACTAAACGCGTGCCGTGCCGCTCAACGTCTGCTGGATACCGTGATCCCGATCAACCCGGCGATGGTCGCGACCACGCCACCCGCGATCAGCCAGATTGTCTTGTTGGTCGGCGCGCCGGTGAACACGCGCGACACGTCGTTGCTGAGCGAATGAAACGACTGGCCGCCGAAATACAGCAGCACGACGCCGCCAACGATCAATGCGATAGAAATCGCCCTGGTCATGCAATGACCTCCGTCAAGGTTGATGAGTCGCCGCAGTGTAGGGGAGCGTTGCCGGCGCGTCTATCGCCGGAGGCGCGACGATCCCGCAGTCTGGGCGATTATGATGCGCGTAGGCAGTCCGCGCGCGGTTTGGCTAACATAGCGCACTCGTTGCACCCTATTTCATAACAATCCCTCAGCAGGCGCGCGCTCAGCGGGCGCGCGGCGCTGTTTCGCATTGCGACGCCACGCGCCATCACGTGCTGCGCGTTGTTGCGTGATTTCCTGCCTGTTCATCACATCAAGCATCAAGGACTCGAGCCATGGCTTACGAAGCAGCTTCAGCACGCTATTCCGACATGCAGTACCGCGTTTGCGGCAAGTCCGGTCTCAAACTGCCGGCGCTGTCGCTTGGCTTGTGGCACAACTTCGGCGACACCACGCCGCTGTCCGTGCAGCGCGAAATCCTGCGCACGTCGTTCGATCTGGGCATCACGCACTTCGATCTGGCAAACAACTACGGGCCACCGTACGGCAGCGCCGAAACCAATTTCGGCCGTCTGTTCAAGGAAGATTTCAAGCCGTACCGCGACGAACTGCTGATCTCGTCGAAGGCGGGCTGGGATATGTGGCCGGGTCCGTACGGCCAGGGCGGCGGCTCGCGCAAGTACGTGCTGGCGAGTCTCGACCAGAGCCTGCAGCGCATGGGGCTCGACTACGTCGACATCTTCTATTCGCATCGCTTCGACGCCGATACGCCGCTCGAAGAAACCGCGGGTGCCCTGGCCACTGCCGTGCAGCAGGGCAAGGCGCTGTATATCGGCATCTCGTCGTACTCGCCGGCGAAAACCAGCGAGATGGTCAAGCTGCTGCGCGAATACAAGGTGCCGCTGCTGATCCATCAGCCGGCGTACAACATGCTGAACCGCTGGATCGAGCACGAACTGCTCGATACGCTGGAACAGGCGGGCGCCGGCACGATCGCGTTCACGCCGCTCGCGCAAGGTTTGCTGACCGGCAAGTATCTGAATGGCGTGCCGGCCGACGCACGGGTCAACAAGGCCGGCGGCGATTCGCTGAAGCAGGAGCATCTGAACCAGCAGAACCTCGAACACGTGCGCAAGCTGAACGATATCGCGCAGCGCCGCGGCCAGAGTCTTGCGCAGATGGCGCTCGCATGGACGCTGCGCGATCCGCGCGTCACGTCGGCGCTGATCGGTGCGAGCAAACCGGAGCAGGTGCGCGAGAACGTCGGGGCGCTGAAGAACCTCGCGTTCTCGAAAGATGAGCTGACGGAAATCGATCGTCACGCGCTGGAAGGCGGCGTGAATCTGTGGGAAAAGCCGTCGACGGATCAGCGCGTTTAAACGGTATCCGCGACCGGCCTGGGCCGGCTGCAAACAAAGCCCAAAACGAACACATCAAAAGCCGCCGCGAGGCGGCTTTTGCGTTGCGGGCGAGTCCGGCTGAAACACCCACCGGACCCATCGCGTTGCGCTACACGAGTGCCGGCAAACCTTCGACCAGCACCACCGCGAACATCACGCCCAGAATCGCGCCAAGCACGCGTAGCCCGTTATGTTTGAGTTCCGACTTGCACGGCAACGCACCGAGAAACAACATGCCGGCGAGTGCCATCGGAATGACCAGAATGAAGTCACTGATTGTGAAGTAGGTCATATTTGTCTCCTTCTCTACCACTTGTGGGCGCAGCCGTCTGCGTCGTTCTGGTGTTCTTATGATGCGGCTGCAACACTCACGTTGAGTATAGGTGACGATGCCTACGCAAAAGCCCGCCGGCGCCCCGCCGCAAATCCTTGCCACATACGGCAAAGCTGCGCCGGGCGGGCCTGAGCAGGCAGTACGGCAGGCCGCGTCTGGCGCGCTACGTGCGTGTTGTTCTCTTACGCGAAGCTTTCCGAATATGCAGTTTGTTGCTGCTGGAAGCGCTTGCTGCGCGCGCGTCGTTCATGCCGTTCAGGCGGCGCCGGCGCGTTCCTGGCTGCGCAACCAGCTTGCTGCGGCGATGCCGGTCAAGAGCAGCACGGCAACCAGCCCCGCGACGCCTGGCCACGCGAACGACGTCCAGATTCTTCCGCCATACGAGCCGACGATGCTCGACCCCAGGTAGTACGCCAGCAGATACAACGCAGCGGCCTGCCCCTTGGCTTCTTTCGCCAGCCTCCCGACCCAGCCGCTCGCTACCGAGTGCCCGGCAAAGAAGCCAAACGTGAAGCATGCAATGCCGCCGGCGATGGCCGCGAGCGAATGCAGCATGGTTAGCGCCACGCCGATCAGCATGACGACGAGGCCGCCGGTCAACACACGCGAGCGGCCAAACGTATCGGCCATGCGCCCGGACCATGGCGACGCGACCACGCCGGTCAGATACACGACGAAGATGCCGCCGATCGCCGCCTGGCTCAACTGGAACGGCGGCGCGAGCAGCCGGTAGCCAATGTAGTTGTACAGCGTGACGAAGCTGCCCATCAGCACGAAGCCCATCAGAAACAGCAGACGCAAACTGGGCCGCGCGAGGTGGCGCAGCAGTGCGCCGCGATGATGCGCGAAGCTCAGTCCGCGGCGCGGCACGAAATGGCGCGACGGCGGCAGCAGCGCGCGGAACGCGAGCATCGCGAGGATGCCGAGCACGGCGATGGTGCCGACCGACACGCGCCACGAGAACAGATCCGCGACGATGCCGGTGATCACGCGTCCGGCCATCCCGCCGATGGCGGTGCCGCCGACGTAAAGCCCCATCGCGAGGCCGAGCCCGTCGGGATGCACTTCTTCCGCGAGATAGGCCATCGCAACCGCAGGCACGCCGCCAAGCGCGAGGCCTTCGAGCGCGCGCAACAGCAGCAGCGTGTGCCATTGCGGTGTGAACGCGACCGCGAGCGTCAACAGCGACGAAGCGGTGAGCGACGCGGTCATCAGTTTGTGGCGGCTCCATCCTTCAGAGACGAAGCCGGCTGCAAAAACCGCGAAGGCCAACATCGCGGTGGTCAGCGACAACGACAGGCTGCTTTGCGCGGGGCTCACGCCGAATGTTGCGGAGAACGCAGGCAGCAGCGGCTGCACGCAATAGAGCAGCGAAAACGTCGCATAGCCGGCGAACAGCAGCGCGAGGCTCGCGCGCCAGTACGCGTGTGTACCGCGTTCGAGATAAGGGATGCCGGGTGTGGAAGGGGATGAGGCTGACGAAGATGGAGCGGCGCTAGCAGTGCCTCCGCCGGATTCCGGTGATGCGGTCACGAACAGGGTCCTTCTGAAATGCTGACGAAGGCTAAACGATACGCTGATCGAAATTCGCGCGCCGGCAACGCAGGCGTAGGAAACGGCACGGGGCAGCGCGTGCGCTGCCCCGTGTGCAAGGAAAAGAGCGCTTGCTGGCTGCGTGCGCTAGCTGCTTGCAGCCGCAGGTGCGCTGGCGGCTTTAGGCGTATCCGGCTTGCTGGCGGCGTCGTCCGGATGAACGAGCTGCTGTTCGGTGGGCAACGCGGAGACATCCCAACCGCCGCCGAGCGCCTTGATCAGTGCGACGCTGGCTGCCATCCTGCGCCGCGCGATCGTCACTGCCTGCACTTCGTTATTGAGCGCGGTAGTCTGCGCGACGACCACGTCGAGATAGGTGATCGCGCCGTTCTTGTAGCGATCGGAGAGAATCGCCAGCGAGCGCTGCGCTGCCGATACCGCCTGGTCCTGCGCCTGCGCTTCCTGTTCCAGCACGCGCAGCGCGGCGAGATTGTCTTCGACCTGGCCGAACGCATCGAGCACCGCTTGCCGATACTGCGCGACGCTCTCGTCGTAGTTCGCGATCGCTTCGTCCTTCTTCGCCGAGCGTCCGCCGAAATCGAGCAGCGTGCCGGCCAGCGTCGGGCCGAGCGACCAGATGCGGCTCGGCGCCATCAGCCATTGGCTGTAGTTGGTCGCTTCGAAGCCGCCGGTGAGCGACAACACCAGATTCGGGAAGAACGCCGCCGTTGCCACGCCGATCTGTGCGTTCTCATCGACGATATGCCGCTCTGCCGAGGCGATATCAGGCCGCCGTTCAAGCAGTTGCGACGGCACGCCGGACGGCGTGACCACCGGCGCCGCGGTGAGCGGCGCGACCGGCAGCGAGAATGTGGAAGGCGGCTGGCCGGCGAGGATTGCAATTGCATGCTCGAGCTGCGCGCGCTGTACGCCAAGATCGATCTGCTGCGCCTGAGTCGTGCGCAACTGGGTTTGCGCCTGCGCGACGTCGGCATCGGTCGCAATGCCGCCGTTCAGACGGTTCTGCGTCAGCTCGACGGCTTCCTTGTACGCGCGGATCGTGTCGTCGAGCAACTGCTGTTCGCTGTCGATACCGCGCAACTCGAAGTAGTCGGTCGCGAGTTCGGATTGCATCGACAGCAGCGCGCTTTGCACGTCGGCGGCGCTCGCCTGCGCATTCGCCTTCGCACCTTCGACGCTGCGCGAGATGCGGCCCCACAGGTCGGGCTCCCACGACGCGTCGCCCTGCACCAGAAAATCGTTCAGCGTGCGGCCGGAATTCGACTTGAACTCGATGTTCTTCGACGAGCGCACCCGCGAATAGTCGGCGGAATAACCGATCACCGGGAAGAAGCTCGAACGGAACTGGGCGACGGTCGCACGCGCCGAGCGGAAGCGCGCCTCGGCTGCTTTCACGTCCTGGTTGGCCTGCGCGACCTGCAGTTCCAGCGCATTCAGTGCGTGATCCTGATAAACCTCCCACCAGGCGCCGCGCAGCTGCGTGTCGGCGGGTTGGGCGGGCTTCCAGCCGGTGCCGTCGAGTTCTTTCCACGTCGCCGCGGCCGGTGCTGACGGGCGCGTGTAGTCGGGTCCGAGCGTGCAGGCGGCCAGCAGGCTCGCCGCGGCGAGTGCGACTGCTGCTGTGCCCATGGCCGGGCCGCAGCGGGTACGCAGCGAGGCGATGCCAGCCGCGGCCGGCCTGAGCGGCGAAGCGACCGGCGCGAACACGCGGCGCAGCGAGCGGGCGGAACGCATGCGCATTATTCCGCCTGCGCCGGATGTGCCGCCGCCTGTTCCGGCTGCTGTGCGCCAGCGGGCGCGCTAGTCGCGCTGCTCGCCGGATGCGGCGCATTGGCCTTGCTTTGCACGACACGCACCGGCGCGCCATCGACGATCGAATCCTGCGGGTTCAGAATCACCTGCTCATTGCCGGCCAGCCCCGAGGCGATCGCGACACGCGTGCCGTAGTCGGTGCCGAGCGATACCTTGACGAGCTTCACGCGCTGCTGCTCGTCGACGGTGGCGACCTTCACGCCGTCCGGACGGAACAGCAACGCGTTGCCGGGCAGCGTGTACGGCGAGGCCTGCGGGCTCAGCGCGAAATGCACCTGCGCATACGCGCCCGGCAGCAGATCGCCGTTGCGGTTGTCGACCGCGACCTCGACCAGCATCGTGCGCTGCGTCTGATCGACTGCACCCGAGGTGCGCGCGACGATGCCCGGGTAATGTTTGGTCGGCGTTTCCGTGAGCGTCAGATACGCGGTCTGCTGCGCGCGAATCTGCTGCGAGTACGATTGCGGCACGTTCACGTACACCCGCAGCCGGTCGGCCTGCGCGACGTGGAACAGTTCCTTGGCCGGGCCGCCCGAGCTACCTGCGTCGATCAGCGCGCCGACGTCGACGTTGCGCGCGGTGACGATGCCGTCGAACGGCGCATAGACCTTCTGGAACGATTGCGTCTTTTCGAGGCGCGCGACGTTAAAGCGCGCGGCGTCGAGCGTGCCCTTCTTCGCCAGCATGTCGCCGACTTTCTCGTCGGTTTCCTGCTTCGATACCGATTTGCTCTTCAGCATCTCGGTCCAGCGGTCGGCGGTGCTCTGCGCGAGCGCGTAGTTCGCTTGCGCGTTGGCGACGTCGGCGCGCGCGGCGCGCAATTGATCGTCGACTTCCGGCGTATCGATTTCGGCCAGCAGCTGGCCCGACTTCACGTGTGCGCCGATATCCGCATACCACTTCTTCAGGTAGCCGTTGGTGCGCGCGTAGATCGGCGTGTCGAGGAAGGCCTGCACATTGCCCGGCAGCACCAGATCGACCGGCGCATCCGACTTCTGCGGATGCACGACCTCGACGCTTAGCTTTGCCGAGTGCTCGGCTTCGCGCTCGAGCGACGCATGCGCTTCGCGGCGCGACCAGATGCCTTGCACGGCGAGACCCAGCACGACGATGACCGCGAGCGCGGCAAGCCAGCGCGAGCGCTTCGTCGAAGCTTCCTGCGCGGTGCCGCGGCTGACCGCGGATTCATCAAGAGGTTTGCCTTCCATCAACGCTCCATAACTAACGGTTGCCGCTTCTGTGCGTCACGGCTTTTGCACGACGTGCGCCGCGGCCTGCTGACGCCGCTCGGCAAGCCGCCTGTAGATCATCGAAAACACCACCGGCACGAACACCAGCGTGGCCAGCGTGCCGATCGTCAGACCGCCGATCACCGCGCGACCGAGCGGCGCATTCTGTTCGCCGCCTTCGCCCAGACCGATTGCCATCGGCACCATGCCGATCACCATCGCGAGTGCTGTCATCAGCACCGGACGGAAACGCGTGAAGCCCGCTTCGATCGCGGCGCGCACCGCGTCGCCGTGTTCGAGCAGTTGCTCGCGCGCGAAGCTGACCACCAGAATCGAGTTGGCGGTCGCAATGCCGATACACATGATCGCGCCGGTCAGCGCTGGAATCGACAGCGTCGTATGCGTGAGGAACAGGATCCAGACGATCCCCGCGAGCGCGCCCGGCAGCCCGGTAATGATGATGAACGGATCGAGCCACGACTGGAAGTTCACGACGATCAGCAGATACACCAGCACGATCGCGAACACGAGGCCGGCGAACAGGCCGTTGAACGACGAGTTCATCGTCTGCACCTGGCCGCGCAGCTCGATGGTCGAGCCCTTCGGCAATTGCGCTTTTGAATCCGCGATGATCTTGTTGATGTCGTCGGACACGGCGCCGAGATCGCGGCCGTCGGCGGTGCCGTAAATATCGATCGTGGTCTGCGCGTTGTAGTGCGTGAGCACCGCGTTGCCGGCCTGGCGCTGCATGGTCGACAGCGCACCGAGGATGTTGCTGTGGCCGTTCGCGGTAAGCGGAATGTTGGCGAGCGACTGCAGCGAATCCATCGTGTACTGCGGCGCTTCGGTGATCACGTTATAGCTGACGCCGTTGCGCGGATTAAGCCAGAAGGTCGGCGTGGTCTGCTGGCTGCCCGACAGCGTGATCAGCAGATCGCTGGCGACGTCGTGCTGCGAAAAGCCGGCCTCTTGCGCGCGGGTGCGGTCGACGTCGATGAAGATGCGCGGCAAGTCCGCGGGCTGCTGGATGCGCGCGTCGGCGAGGCCCGGGATGTTGCGCAGCTTGTTCAGCAATTGCGCGGCGAACACGCGGTTGGCGGCCACGTTGCGGCCGACGATCTGCACGTCGATCGGCGAAGGCGCGCCGAAGTTCAGCGTCTGGCTGACGATGTCCGCCGGCAGGAACGAGAACTGCACGCCGGGGAATTCGTCGGTCAGCGTGCGGCGCAATGTGCGCACGTAGTCGGCGGTCGGATGATGGTCTTCGTTCAGCGTGATCAGGACGTCTGCATCCGAGGTGCCGATCGTGCCCGTGTTCGAGTACGACAGATTGATACCCGACACCGGCAAGCCGATGTTGTCGATGATCGAATGCAGTTCGTCACGCGGAATCAGCTGGCGAATCCGCGTATCGACGCGATCGGTGACGACCGCGGTTTCCTCGACGCGCATGCCGGTTTTCGCGCGCAGATGCAGCGCGATCGTCCCCGCATCGACCGACGGGAAGAAGTCGCGGCCGAGAAATGGGATCAGCAGCAGCGACAGCAGGCAGCACACCAGAAAGCCGGCGGTAAACGGGCCGGGACGCTCGACGCGCGCCACCAGAAAGCGCCGGTAGCGCTCACGTAGAACCGAAAAACCGCGCTCGAACGCGAGGTGCACGCGCATGAACGGATTGCGCGTTTTCGCGTGCGCGTGCATGTCCTCGGGACGATGGTGATTGCGCAGCAGATATTTCGCCAGCGTCGGCACCAGCGTCCGCGAGAAGAAGTACGACGCGAGCATCGCGAATACGACTGCTTCTGCAAGCGGAATGAACAGATAGTGCGCGACGCCTGAAAGCAGAAACATCGGCACGAATACGATACAGATCGATAACGTCGACACCAGCGTCGGCACCGCGATCTGCGCGGCGCCATCGAGAATGGCCTGTTCGAGGTTCTTGCCCTGCTCCAGCTGATGGCTGATGTTCTCAATCGCCACCGTCGCATCGTCGACCAGAATCCCGACCGCGAGCGCGAGACCGCCGAGCGTCATGATGTTGATCGTCTCGCCCAACGCCGACAACGCGATGATCGACGTGATCATCGACAGCGGAATCGACACCGCGATGATCAGCGTGGCGCGCCAGCTGCCGAGAAACAGCAGAATCATCAGACCCGTCAGGCACGCGGCGATCAGTGCCTCGCGCAGCACGCCCTGCACCGACGCGCGAACAAATATCGATTGGTCCGCCACCGGATCGATCTTCATCGACTCGGGCACGAGGTTGTGCAGGATCGGCATCATCTCCTTGATGCGGCTGACGATCTCGAGCGTCGACGTATTGCCGCTCTTGTTGATCGTCAACAGCGCTGCACGCTGGCCGTCCACCCGCACGATGTTGGTCTGCGGCTGGAAGCCGTCGCGCACGTGCGCGACGTCGCGAATATAGACGGTGCCGTTCGCGGTGCTCTTGATCGGAATGTTGTTCAGACCCGCCAGCGAATCCGGGCTGCCGTTCATCTGCACCGAGTATTCGGTCGAGCCGATTTTCGCGGTGCCGGTCGGCACGATCAGGTTTTGAGCGGTGATCGAATTGACCACGTCCATCGGCGACAGATTGCGCTCCTGCAGCTTGCGCGAATCGATATCGACCATGATCTGCCGCTGCTTGCCGCCATACGGCAGCGGCGCCGATGCCCCCGGCACCGTCGCGAGTTCGGTCTTCAGGAAGTTATTGCCGTAGTCGAACAGTTCCTGCTCGGTGAGCGTCGGCGACGATAGCGCAAGCCGCAGAATCGGGACCGTCGACGCGTTGTAGCGCAGGATGTTCGGCGGCGTGATGCCGGCCGGCAGCGAGCGCAACTGCGACTGCGACAGCGCCGTGACCTGCGCGAGCGCTTCCTGAATATTGGCGTGGGGCTGAAAAAAGATCTTGATGACCGCAATGCCATTCAACGAAGACGATTCGACGTGCTCGATATCGTTGACGGTGGTCGACAAGCCGCGCTCGTAATTGAGCACGATGCGCCGTTCCATCTCGTCTGCGGGAAGACCCTGGAATGTCCAGATCACCGATAGAACCGGAATATCGATGTTCGGGAAGATGTCGGTAGGCGTGCGCAGGATCGTCAGCGGCCCGACGATCAGTAGCAGCAGCGCGAGAACGACAAAGGTATAGGGGCGCCGCAGCGCGAGACGAACTATCCACATGTACGGTGCGGTCCGTTGAGGGCCGAAGGGACGGCGCCGCCGAGGCAGCGAGCGTAGCGCCGGCGCGGCATGCTGGCCGCCGCGCGCGACAGGAATATAACGCGTATCGTAGTGTACATGTCCAGTTTCGCGAGATGCATGCCGAACGGTTTATCATCGCTCTGTTACTGCACGTTACAAGTCAGCGTTTCGTAAGTCGAATTTATGGCGGACGTCATTGAATTAATGGGCACGCCCTTTTTGTTTATGGTTTAGACGCGCGTGTAATGTGGTATCAATGATGACGTAACAAACCGGTGGTAACTATGAGCCTGCCCCTTTCATTTTCGAATCGGGTGCGTGCACAACGGTTCGCACGAAGGGCGTTTTTATCGTCACATTGACCGGCGCAATCATAAAGCCGGCAGATGGAACGGGGAAATATCATGCAAGTCGGTTCTATTGTTCGATCCGTTCATATCGCTGTCCCGCACGGCGCACGCGGCATCGTGATGCGCATTCTCGGCGACATGGCCATGGTCACCTGGTACGCAGGCGAGCCCGGCACGTCCGCGCAACTAAGCACGGAGCCCTTCTTTCTCGAAGACCTGATCGACACCGGCGACCTCGTGCGTCCGGCCGGCACCCAGGTCCACTAGGCGAGCGCAACGCCGCGTGTGCGCTGCAACGCTCGTCACAGACGACGGCGCGGCGCACAATGCGGCATGAACGACGAAACCCACGATCTCGAGGGCAGCGCCGCTGTCCCCTTCGCCCGGCTTACGCCGGAACGCGTGCTCGATGCGCTCGACAACGTGCTGATGACAGTCGGTGTACGCACCGACGGACGCATGCTGCCGCTCAACAGCTACGAGAATCGCGTGTACCAGATCGGCGTCGAAGAGGGCGCGCCGGTGGTCGCCAAGTTCTACAGGCCAGAACGCTGGACCGATGCGGCGATTCTCGAGGAACACGCGTTCGTCAGCGAGCTTGCTGCGCGCGAGATTCCGGCGGTGCCGGCGCGTGAGTTCGAAGGCCGCACGCTGCATGAATTCGAAGGCTTTCGCTTTTCGATCTTCGAGCGTCGCGGCGGCCGGGCGCCGGATCTGGACCGGCGCGATACGCTTGAATGGCTGGGGCGGTTTATCGGGCGTATCCA
>Ga0105248_10005456_pt1 | contig 13976 bp, 19 predicted proteins | sample KBSS34metaG_FD_81524 | JGI IMG/M metagenome (GOLD analysis project Ga0105248, IMG submission 81524) | Switchgrass rhizosphere microbial communities from Kellogg Biological Station, Michigan, USA - KBS S3-4 metaG | ecosystem: Host-associated > Plants > Roots > Rhizosphere > Soil | place...
CACCGTCGAGCGTTCTTGGACACTCTCAGACCAATTTGTTAGTATTTTCGTTTGCGGTTTTGGCCAGTCTTTAAGCCGGTGTAGCTCAGTTGGTAGAGCAGTTGATTTGTAATCATCAGGTCGTAGGTTCAAGTCCTATCACCGGCTCCATTGAAAATACAGTGTTTTATTGAATGATAATGCGGTTTCCAACCTTGCATCCTTCAGGGTATGTTACTAGAATATACCTAGAATAACATCAAACATGGTTACCAACATGGTTACCAAATGGATACGGGATGGCTACCAAAACCGCAAAAAAAGGAGCCGCCAAAAGGACAGGCGACAAACTTAACACAGCTCGGCCCCGAGCGTACGGCAAATACACGTATGTTAAAGACGGTGACCTTTATGCCGTCGTAAAACTTCCACTCGGAAACGGAAAATACCAGAGAAAAACAAAGAGAATTGAGGATGCCGTGAAGGCCCGTCAATGGGCGGCTGATCAGTTGCTTAAGCACCGCGAAGGCAACGCGCCACCAGATGCGAAAGAAAAACGATTGACCTTCACAGTCTTTGCTGATTGGTATAAGAGTGAATTCCTTTTTGCACCGATTTATCAAAACGGAAAAAAACTCGACGGCCTGCGGATGTGGGAGAAAGAGCGCCAAAAGCTGGATCGCCTCACCCGTTATTTTGGAATGTATCAACTCAATAACATTTCAGTCGACGTTCTTCGCCGCTACAAACGTGATCGGCTGTTAGGAAAGATTGAGGGCCTGAAGAAGCCCGTCTCGATAACGAGCGTCAACCGCGATTTTGCGGCACTCCGGAAAATGTTTGGAGAGGCAGTTCGTCGGAAATGGATGAGCGAAAATCCGTTTTCGTTGGATGACTCGCTTTTTGATATTGCAGCTGAGTCGCCGGATAACCAGAAGGTCACGCCTCGGATCGCAAGGCGACTCCTCGCGAGAGCGCGCAAGAGTGAGCAGGCACTTCTTTTTCCTCTCATCGCAATCATGCGATACACCGGCGCCCGTCCGTCTGAAGTATTTCCCTATGAAGCGAAAAAGGGCGACGACGTTCCGCGTGAACCGTTGACTTGGCGCAGTGTCCTCGATTTTGATTTTAAGGCGGTTCGACTGGTCAGTTTTAAAGGAAGAAAGGCAAACCGTAACGAGCGGCTAGTTCCTTGCTCGATTCAACTTGAGCGCATCCTTCGTGATCTTTACGCGAAAACCCAAAATCCTAAGTTTGACGACCTGCTTTTCCCGCTCGCGTCGGTCAAACGGTCTTGGTCGACGCTATGCCGTTCGATTCGCGTCAAGGGAGTTGTTCTTCGAGACTTCCGAGCCTTTTTCAATCAGGAGCTAATAAACCGCCGATTCGATGAGGCTAGCCGTCTGCTCATCATGGGGCATACGTCAATCGCAACCAATGTTCGATATTCAAAAATCGACCCTGAATTTGTGCAACGGTATCGTGAAGCATTCAACATCCAAGATGCCGGTGCCGCCGTGAATTGATTGTTTGAACATTTGAAAAACCTGCTGCGAGCATTCCTGCTAATAATTGTGCGTAATTGATAGAAAACAATTCCTCTTGACTTTCCCTGTTACAGGGGATTAATATTTGGAAAATTTCGCCGGCTCGAAAGTTTACGATTCGAGGATCTGGCATCAGAGGCCGTTTAAGACCGCCTAAAACTGTAACCGACCGTTTTTACCGTTGGAAGTTTTAGGCGGTTTTGTCTTTTGGAGTTGAGAATTTATGAGCAACGAACCATTAGAAAATTTTCCAGATTTTGCTACCAACGCGGAACTCGCACGCCTCCTCAGAAAGGCACCGATTTCGCTCGCGCGTGCCCGTGAAAGTGGCGAATTACCTTTTCACAGATTCGGTGCCTCGATCAGGTATTCTCGGAGCGATGTTCACACTTATCTTTCGCACTCAAGGAATCGAGTCCTAAAAAAAGCTAACCATAAATAAAAAGTGGCTGATAGAGCGGACAATTTAACGCCGGACGAAATTCATCGGATCGAAGAAAAACTCGACCGGCTCCTTGATCTTGCGCCGATTATTGAATCCCTCGGTCGAATCTTAGTCCGCAGAAAAACGGCGACACAACGAGCGGGCCTACATAGCAACACCATTTCCAACAATTCAAAAATCGATAAATTTGAGGCCGTCGGTGGTCGCCGGACATTCATAGAACTGGGCGAAATTTCTGTGGTGAAGAAAAGGCCGAAAAGAAAAGGCACGCCGAAAAACCGGCGCTGAAGAACGGTCGATTGACACAGCCGGAACTTGATGAGCAATTTTTTCTACAACGCGATTCGCAAGATGAAGGTGGGCGGGCGCACCGAAAAAGCAATCCTTCTCTACCTAGCCAATTGTGTTGGGCCCAACGGCTGTTATCCGACCCAACAAACGATCGCAACGGAATGTGAGCTGAGCCTGCGAACAGTTAAGCGTGTTCTTCAAAAGCTCGAGGCGGCATCACTGATCCATCGAGAGACTAGGTCGCGCGGTGGTCGAGTGATCGGGACGTCTTATCACCTTTGTCCCAATGGTGCCAGGGAGACACCATCGAATGGTGTCATTAAAGGCATTGAGGGCCATTCGATGGTGACACTGACGACCATTGATGGTGTCACAGTGTCACCCAGAACCAAAAAGAACGTAAATAGGAATAAAGACAACGGGCCAAAAAAAGAAAACGCGAATTTAAAAATAGTGTTGTGCGGTCTTATTGACCGACTTGGCGTAAAAACCTTGCCGAGGCCGAAGGATTGGGAAAAAGCAATTCTGTGGGCCGAGGCAAATGATTTCTCGGCACATGATTTCCTCGAAGTTTATGACCTGTGCAGCGCGCAAATGTGGCGATCAGCGCCGGTATCCGCGAAGGTCGTGGCAGATAACTTACCGAGGCTTGATCAGCTCCGAACCGCAGTCAACGGAGAAAATTATGGATCAAATCAGAAAGCTAATTCCAAACGTCCAACCGCGGCCGAAACCATACGAAGTCGAGACTACTACACACAAGCCCCCGATATTGCCTGAAAAGAAACGGGCGATTGGCGAAATTCTAGATCGTTGGCGCTTGAACGAAGGCTGGCTTCCGAGGGACGCGGCGAGCCAAGATTTTGAAATTCAATCCTATATTGCCTCTCTTGACCGCGCCCGCGTTCCCTTCGACGCATATAACGAGTTGTTTGAACGTTCCCTTGTCACCCGCGCGATAGCGATTCAGCAAGGCCGGACACTACCTATCTTCGGAGTGGAACTTTTGTTGGCCCACTGGCTTGGCGAGAACGGCCTCGCAAAGGAGCGGCAGATTCGATTGAACGGTGATCGGCAGTTAAATCCAACTTGCGATCAGGTTTGTTCTAGATGTTTGGATACGGGGCGACAGGTTTTCGCTCCGCATCGCGGTTTACCCTGCGATTGTGCCTATGGAATCAAAGTGCGGTGAAACAAATGACTGAGAGAACTGGAAAGGACGAGATTCAGCTCCACAAATTTGTCCGCTCCGGAGCTGGGTAGTTGGCAAGCGGCGGGCTTTTCTGTCTTGGTTTCCGCTGCTTGCCGACATGCAGAAAGTTTTCATGAGGAGGTCAAAAAAATGCAGAAACCGAAAGTTGAGAACAAAATGGAACCGCTGCCGAACTATGGCGGCTTTACAGACGACGAGCGCGAATCATTGATGGACGCCACCGTGCGTCAGCTTCAGAGGGCCACTGATCCCGATCAGATCGAACGCTTACGCAACCAACTAGCTAGGTTGAATCGGATCACGGAAACGAAGGCCGTGGAGAGCGCCGCCGCAGTTGCCCGTTCGAGAGAACGCGAAGAATACCTCGACAATTGCCATCTCATCGCCGTTAACATCATTTCCCGCGAAACTAAACGGCCATATATGCCCAACGCCTTGTTCGGCAAGGATCCCATACTCAATCCGATCTTTCAGGATTTGATCGAGCGCAAATATTCGGTAAAGCAGATAGCGGATCAAGCGGACGAGATATTGACTGCGTCATATCAAGGCCGTCCATTCCGCCAACTGATCAAAATGCCTAACTATAGGCCGGAGCCGGTTCCTACCGAACCACCGCCAAAGATCATCGCCAAAATTACTGCCTACGGGCGGTTCGTGGAGGACTAACTATGCAGAAACTTCAGATCAAATTTCTGACCGCGCCGGTTCTTAATTTCACACCTGTCGAACTTAAGAGGGGCGTTCCCTTGGTGGACGATGACTCGGATGCCAAAGGCTGGATTGCGCGCCGAGGCAACAACAGCCGAACAATAACCGGCATTGCGGCGGTGATCGGAAACATCGACAGCGTCAACGACCGGATCATGCCTAACGCGTTTGCCAATACGATAGCCGCCTTCAGGAACGGCAACAGCCGCGTCCGTCACCTGTGGCAGCACAATGCGTCGGAACCTCCCGTGGCAACGATCACCGGCCTTAAGGAACTGACACGCGCAGAACTACCGGACGAGATGCGCCGACTGTATCCCGAGGCGACCGGGGGTTTGCAGGTCACAAGGAAATATTACCGCGATGAATTCAGTGACCGCCTTTATCAGGCCGTCCGTTCCGGCGGGATCACGGAAATGTCCTTTGGGTTCGTACCGGTTGGCACGAACGAAGTAAAGGATCAGAAAGGCGAAACCATCCGCGAGCTTCTGGACGTTCAGGTTTTCGATACGAGCGATGTTAATTGGGGCGCCAATCCCGCAACGATTTCCAACTTTCCAAAAGGCGGTAAGGCCGCTTTTATTCAGCCAGTGTCGCGTCAATTGATCCCCGATCTATCAGAGGCCGTCCTGCGCCGGCGCCTTGACCATCAGTGGCAGGCCAGCCGCCGTAGTCCGGCGATGGCCTTGCTGAACCATCATCGACTCGAGGAACTGCGAAAAACCGTCAGAGGATAAAGGATCATGAAATTCCAAACAAAGGACGGTCTATTGCGCTTCACCTTCATCGAAGGTGAGCGTAACCGTCAATTTGCTGAAAACATTCGCGACCGCATGCTCAACCTGAAAGATGAGGACGGCCAGCCGTTAGTGCGATGGGCGGTTATCGTGGATAACCAAGGCCGTCTGATTTCGGTTTGCATAAACCGAAGGCAGGATGATCTTGAGGAAAGCTATCGGAGCCTTGCAGATCAAAACGGCGTCTCGGTAGACATCATCCGCAAGGCATTCGAAGAACCGCAATGGGATGAAGGCATTGAATGACCGAACCTGAAAACGGACAAAAACGGACACATAAAAAGGCGTCTACGCGGCTGCGCAAGACTTTGGTCTTAGAGGTCTTGCGCTCAACGCTCGGGATTGTGACCACGGCGTGCGAGAGGGCCGGTATTTCCCGTTCGCAGTTCTACAAGTGGATTGAGACGGACGAGAAGTTTGCCGCCGACGTAAATGACATAGGCAGCATCGCCTTGGATTTTGCGGAAAGCTGTTTGTTCAAATTGATGCGCGAAGGCAATCCGGCGGCAACTATCTTCTTTCTGAAAACGCGCGGAAAATCGCGGGGCTATGTCGAACGGCAAGAAATTACTGCCGAGGACGGCCGTCCGCTAGGGCCGCTAATTATTGAATACGTAAACGATTGGAGGGGACATAATGCGGGATGGGAACAATGATCAGCGACCATAAAACGCCAAGTGTTGAAGGAAACAGGTTCCGAAAACCTTCGTCGATCACGCAGACAACTCGGCGAGTCCATTTCCAGTCCGTCTTGAATCTAGCAGTTTAAGTTCCTCGTCGAAAGAAAACTCTTTTGGCCACGAATTTGTCACCCTGCCGACGATCGTAGGGATTTTCGCCGAGTTGGGGATGTCCCTGACTTCGGAGGCCTGCTGATCCTCTAGCCACTTAATGGCGGATGCGGCCTGAGTCTGCAATTCATTGTTGAGTCTTGCGATGAAGCGAAGTATGTCCTCTGCATATTGCCGAGTTTCATCATTAGATGGGAATTTGCCCTTGTGTATTACATCGTTTCGAAAGTTCTTGTATTTTTCCAGTTTTTCCAAGTCGGGAGGGCAAGAGTTGGTTTCGGCGAGATAGATAAACAGGAATGCCCCGTATTGCCGTTCAGACTGCCTAGAAACAATGTTCCATGTTTTTTTTAGATCGTCTTCCGAAACGTTTCTTTCGACAAGTTTCGCCTTTACCCAATATTCAAAAAACCTTTCTAAGGCGGCGGTAAAAGTGCCAACCGCCTCACGATAGTATCCGTCAACAAAGGCGAGACATCCGGACTCAAAAAGAATCTTGAAAGCGGGCTGTTTCAGGAAAAGTAATGATTTGTGTCCATTTGGACACTTGATTTCGAATCGGTTAGGCCCCTCGATCGCCACTTCAAATATGAATTCCTTAGGAATGTTGCCGGTGCGGATTCCGTTCGCTCGGCAACAGTCAGCACAAGGCACAGGTAGGCGCATATTGAACTTTGAGAACCTCCTCTTAACTTATAGGATCGGCATCCATCAACAACTCGTTGATTCTATTCGACACGGTCGATTGGTACTCAGTCAAACGTTGCCTAGACCGCTCACCCGAATCTCTAATAAGTTGTTTATAACCGGCCTCGTCAATATCGAATCCCAATTCGACGCGAACGAGGTAGTTAAGATCGGCAGCCAAGGATTCAAAGACAATAGAGGCCTCCGCAGTTTCAAGAGTCAATTCTGCTTGTAGTTTGCCTTGATCACGAAGCCGGTCGCGAATGTTGCGCTGGAGTGCGTCTATCATTTGTGTGGAGTCCTCTATTCGCGATGGAAGATTTCCGTCAGCGCCTTGGCCCCCATAGACTCTAAATCGCTCACGCATCTCGTTCGTATCCTCCCTTATGCGTTCGACACTAGAAAAATTGGTCTTTACCTCTCGATCCAACTCGAGAAACCGTTGTACTTTCTGACCCAATTCCAAAGCCCGCTTACTATAATGTTCATGAATCGCCTCCAGAATAAGAAGCATATCGAGGCTCGCAATAACTGCCACCTTGTTCAACGCTTCATTAAGACCTGAGATGATCTTGATTCTTTCGTTTATATCCTCAAACGGGTTTGCAAATGAGAGTAGATATGACTGCATTTTTCCTAGAGCCTCAGCACCTACAAGATATATGTCGCGCTTGAGTGACATTTCTCGTTCAACGCGACGTTGCTCTTTATCAGCAGCAAGTTGGGCGTTCTGCCTATTCAGATTCGCCCGATTCTGTAACCAAACGCCAAGGAGCGTGACCGAAGCTCCCACTATGCCGCTTAACAAGCCGCTGAAAACGATCGAAGGTATAAGGCTCCCGCCCGCCTGAGTTGGATCTTGAAATAGAAATAATGATGAGAGACTAACTAAGTAGGTATTCATAGTGGGCGAATGTGTCCGTCAAGCTATTGCTCCGGTGAGTGGAATCGGGTAGAACAACGTCTTTATATTCAATCGATTCAAATCAGTCAAGTTCAGATGGATGGCTGGTCATTCAAACGGCTCGTCTTGACATTGGACGGAATTAACGAAATACTCAACGGCTGTTCATCCCGAACAATAAGGAATAGTAATGCGAAATTGCCTCTTTTTATCAATCTTCTGCGCCCTCTTGATGGCGTGCTCTAATTCGACGGCAACAAATTCCGGCCCGTCCGCGAAACAGCCTCAGCCGACGAAATCTGAAGAGTCCCGTCAGGTCGAACCTCATAAGGGTGATCTGGCTACTCGCAGAGGAACCGCTACCGTCCGCGAACCATATACAAAGCCGGTGGATGATCCGTATACCACGGACGATGAGAGCAATAATCAGCCGCTTGGTAAATTCGGAACCGTGACTTTGCATGTTTTATACGTCAATTCAGGCAATAGCTATCCGGTTGACGCCGATGTTGAAGAAAACGGCGACGGCTATGAACTCCATCGCCTATATTTTCTAAAGGGTGGTTGGGTTGACTTTAATAGTTGTGATCTAGACGAGGACTATCAGGGAAGCTGCGACGACGAGAATGGCCGCGCGTGGGAAATAGAGGGCACTTGGTAATGAACGGTGAGATGAGGCACACGATTCTTGAAATCGAGCAGAAAAGAAATTCAGTTAGGATCGGTAAGTTAGAAAATTAATGTCCGGCATGAAAATTATTATATTGGCTTTTATTATATCGATTGGGGCGACCTTCGTATCAGGGCAACAAACGGCCCGCGTGATTTCTGTTAAGGCTAACCTGCGAGGGGCCCCAAGCTCTTCTTCTGCGGTGTTTGCTACCTTCAATCAAAATACAAAGCTGTCAGTTTTGGATTCAAAACACAATAACGGCTGGTATTACGTCGCGCGAGGAAAACTAAAAGGCTGGATACAAGGTAGCGCCATCGAGCTTTTGGATTCAGAGTCAGACCGTAAGATCGTTCGTGCGGTTGATGCGATACTTCGGGATATGTGGGAGCAATACGCCGCAACCGAAGATCTTAAATATTCATATAACGTAGGTTCCCTTGTACGATCGGGGAGATTACGGACTGTTTGGACTCGCGGACAGAACAAATCGAGCGATAGAGTTGTTTCCAAAACTTTATTCCAGATCGAATGCGGGACGTTTCGGCGGTATCGAATTCTTTCGTCTGTCCAGTATGGTGACGGCGGCGAGGTCCTACAGTCGCTTGATACGCCTAACGAGCAGTTCAGCTTTGTTGTTCCCGACACACTGGCCGATGGTCTGTACGAGGCCATGTGCCAATGAAAAGGGCCTCTGCCGTAGTTGTGACCTAGACGAGCACTACGAGGAAACCGGTGACGATGAGAATGGCCGCGCGTGGGAGATTGAAGGAAACTGGTAAAGACCGAAACGTCCGACTTTGACAGGTCGGATTCGTTCAGTGTTCGCCGTGGACTAGGATCGGCCGGGCCGCCCGTCGTTTGAGTTGGAAAGCTTCGATTTCGCGCGCTATCGAGCCATAGCTTCTCTCATTCCAATTGCGGGCTATCATCGAAGCTTCCTGCAGTATCTCTGCCATGAGGTCGGCATTATCGGGTCGAAGTCCAAGGGGATTTGAGTCGTACCATATCCGTGCCTGATGATCCGAGTCGCGAAGCAGGCTGACGCGGATCTGGACGTTGACGCCTCCTTTAGGATCGAGCTTCAACGAGTCCGCCTGAAAATTCCATTTCGTGGCGTTCACAGCCCAGCCGTCGGGGTAAATGACGTGTTTGTCGTCGCATTCGCACGATCCATCCTCTACGAGGTCGCCGTGGCATTTCGGGCATTGTTCTTCACAGATTATCGACATCGGGTGATTTCCCATTCTCTAATTCTTTATTCCTCGTCTTTGACGGCTGTCTCAAGTTTCTTGCGCAGCGTACATTCCCAACAGCCTGATTCCTTATGGTCATGTTGACGAAGCGCCTTCGCCACCGCTCGGGCGGCCCCGATGATCTTCTGGTAGTGATCCACCGGCACTATTGTGTATTCTTCGAATGACGCTATTTTCCCGCGCCCTTCCCAAAAATTCTGTTCCTTGATCTTGGCAATGATCGCGCAGCCGTCAAAACTGACCTGATGCTTTTCTTCGAATTCCAGCATCGGGTGCCAAGCTTTTCGTCTGTCGGTTTTCGTGCTCATATCTTTGCATTGTAAAGGCTAAAGCAGAATAGATGTCTATCCAGAGAACCATGCGTCGAACTCCGAGAAAAAGTCCGTAAAATGGGCCGGTTTTTCTAAATCGAAATGACTGATCAACAATACAAGCACGTTTCGCAGTATGTGGGTCGCTAAGATCAGGTAAACACCGCCCACGCGGCGTTCTTGTTCGGATGAGCCCGAAACGGGGCTAATTGAACCGTCCTCTTCCTCAATGAGGCTATCGACAATTTCCTTCATTGAACTGTGAACATAGAGGTGAAGTTCTTTGTAAGCGTGTTGACTGAACCACGGATCTATAGGGATCATATCCGCCTTTTTCCTAAGATCCAGTCGAGACCAACGAGGGCGAGGTGTTTTTCTCCTACCAGTGTAAAACCGGGCCATTTTCTTCTTGTAGTCGGGTTCGTAGTTTCGGACAAACGATTCTCCACGTTCCTCCATCAGAGTAAAAAGAGCGTAATCCCAAAAATCCTCAGCCTCGGCTGGAAATTTTGCTAGATAAATTGCATCAACATACTTCTCGAAAAGGCTACGGAGAATCCGCCCAGCTGAATATCCATGGCCGGACATGAGAAGCAACAGGAGTGACTCATAGTGACGAACACAAATTCGACAAAGCATGTTGACCGCAAGATCCGGATTTCTCCCCCCTTTTACTTTAACTTGGACAAGTGTCTTGTCGATTGCCTCAACCAAATTCGGCAGATGCTTTGCAAAACCCAGATTTTGCAGCGTAAAGGCCTCTGCCTCCTGATCATAATTCATGCGAACAATTGGATAGGACGCCCCGCTTCTCAGTAATGAAAGGGCCAAATGAAGGTGAGTCGGTATTTTCCTTGAACCGAGTTCCCATCGCGAGACCGTGTTCGTCGCAACGCCCAGTTTCAGGGCCAAATCCGCCTGCGTTATTCCAAGGTTTTCTCGCCAGTCTTTCAGGTCTTTGGATTCCATAACGTTATTCTACCAATGGTTGATTATCGAATCAACCATTGGTTGTGGCCGCGGCGGCCGAGCATTCGCGGGGGTTGAGCGCAACTGGGCACACTGTCCAAAAGTAGCACCTTCTAAAAAGGTGGCTCGTCTGGGTAAGCTTGAAAGTGAGCGGCGCCCGTGACTAACCCCGCTTCTTTCCTCGCGAACTTCCGCACAGACTCAATGTGAGTGCAACCAGCTTTTTTACATGAGCAGATGACCTTGCCGTTCGGCTTCGTTACGGTGTACTTCCCTACGCGATATTGACCTTCCTCACGGATCACCTCAAGCGTTTCCGACTCCTGTTCCAGCCGTTCCACCTTTTGCATTTCCTCGCGTGAGGCAACGCCTCGCGCAACCTCAAGGCCGAGCATGGCTAAGGCGCGGCCAACAGCGCTGGTTTCGCAGTTCTCAACGAATGAGGTTTTGTTGACGTGACCAATGGCCCGAACCTCAAAGGCGTGACCGACACTTGACGGTTCGGCGTCATCCGGCTGGCGGTAGGCCTCAGCCCTAAAGATCACCATTCCAGACTCTGAGTCATGGGAAAGCATCGTAGTCAAAATGCGCCCTTTGGGAAACCGCTGATAAAACTGAGCGATCCTTTCGCTCACTGGTACGTATTTGCTTATATCAAAATTTGCCATTTTTATTTAATTGCTAATTCCTTAAAAAACCTTTTCGTTTAGATCGATGATCGCGTCGGGCCCTCGGCGGGCGCCGGCGCTGAGCCTCTGCCAGAGTGTTGCAAGCTCGTCCTCGGCGTCGATCAGAAAACCGTATTCATTTCTCATGTCGCGGCTCAGATTTCCGCAGTCCGCGCAGTTCTCAACCTCTTCCCAGATGCAATCACAGGCCCGCATCTGGCCGCGAAGTTTCTCTATTCGGCCACGGTGGAAATTGATCAGGCCGTGTATTTCCTCGAACCTTTCGCCGGTGGGTTCGTCTATCCGTTCCAGTCGGAAATGCATGATCAGGCCTTCTTCCTTCTCGGCCTTGTCAATTGAAAATATGTCAATTTGTTTGTCCTTCATCATTGCTCCTAGTATTCGATAAACACGGGGTAAGAAATACTTTTTTGACCTTGGTAAATATTATGGTGCTATAAGAGATAAGTCAAGCGGTAAATACTATATTTGCATAATATTTATGCGGAATTTAGAATGGTTTTGTGAAGGGTTTTTTAACGGTTAAGGAGATGGCGGCGAGGCTCGGTCTAAGTGAAACGCGCGTCCGCCAAATGATCCTTAGCGGAATAATCAAAAAATCTCAAAAGATCGGCACAGTGATCGTTGTTCCCGAAGCCGAGGTGCTCCGTATTGAGGCCCTCGATCGAAAGGCTGGCCGTCGTGTTGGCTTTAAGGTCAATAAAACCAGAACAGTTAGGGTTATGCGGCCGCCTACAAAAGATAATGCCGTGATAATTGAATCGGTTGAAGATCATTGCCATTGCTTTCATCCCAATCGACGGCTCGTCCATACATATGCAGTTGACGCCGATAGGGATGAATCAAACCAAATTGTCGTCCGCACAGGTAATGCAATGGCTCTTCCTAAAAAGGGGGAGATGTGGATTGCGAAACAGACTGGAGCTTGTGAGTGTTGCTCTGACTGTCGTCAGCCGATGTGGGAGTTTGAGCCTTCATGACCAAACAAAAGAGCAAACAACCTTGGCATCCGATGCAGGACTTGGAAAGGAAGCACAAAATCCGCTTTGGTGACTGCATGATCATCCCGAAGCCGGATGGGGACTTCGACGATGACGCCAGTGGGCATCTTTCTTTTGACGGCTATGCGATTATGCCGCGCGCTCACTACGAAGGGATCATTAAGACCGTTCGTACCGTGGCAAAAGCATTAAAGAAACATGATCAGAATCATCGGGATGACGAGTGCTTTACCTGTGTGCTTCGCAAAAAGCTTGAGACAGTCATCGAAAAAGAGGAATCGGATAGCGCGGAAAACACAAAATGAGAAGAATCCTATTATGCTTATTTGCCCTTAACTTTGCGGCATGTTTGGCACTCAAGGCGCATTCTCAAGCGTTTTCCTCTGATTGGCAAAAAGTGCCGCTGACGTTTCAGGGGAATGATGCAAAAGCCATTACCCAAGCTTTGCTAAAGAATCCGGCCAATTTCACAAAGAGCGAATTTGAGACAACCGAGGCGTTTAAGAAACGAATGGCAAATGCGGCCGCGATTTCAATTGGGCCAAATTTAACAGCGGACAAAGAATTAGTTTTTCGCTTTGAACCAAAAGAAACAGGTTGGGACGAAATTGATTATAAGTATGATGCGGATAAGGCCGCCTTTTTTCTTGAAACCCTCGTCATCGATAAAACATGGATCAAAGAGGATAGTGACACTGTATTCTTGCCAGCCCTTCCAGTTGCTCCCACAACGTATCAGTATCTCGGAACCTACGTGGGGACGAACGCTTTCGGGGTAAAAACCAAAATCACAAAGAATAATATCCAACAATTCTTGTTGGCGTTTCGGAACTATATTGGCTTCAGCAAACTCACAATTAACGAGACAACGTTTGCGTCTATGAGCAAACGCTTTAGCAAGGAATCAGAGCTAGCGCTTTGGTACGAGTTTTCCCCGACGTTCAAGGCGGATGCCGAAACGGCGAGGAGAGGCCAAGGCAGAATAGCGTTCCTGTACGTCTGCAAACTTGCGAGCCCTTATTTAGTATTTAGCTCCGGCACCCACAGTCCGACGATTGATGAACCATCAGACGGCCGTCGCGATACAGCCTACCTTGTTGCAAATGTCAGCGAGATTTGGATCTTCAACAAAGGCACGGGCGAGATATTATCCAAGCTTAGATCGGGCGATATGAACAAGAAAGCGGAGCCCGCGCCGACGCCGGTTCCGAAACCAACTCCGGTATAGTGTTGTAACGATGAGTGACCAATCGCACCTACCATGGTTACTAACATGGTTACTTTCAAACTGAGAATCTCTGTAAGTCTTTGATTATCTATTATTTTCCGAATTCCGCACAGTTGATTTGTAATCATCAGGTCGGGGGTTCAAGTCCCTTCACCGGCTCCAATGTTTTCAATAGTTTACGGACTTTTTCAGAATCCTTTTTTCTTTCCCACCTGCTTTCGCACCAAATATTCTTGATTTCTGATCGTCGAAGTCAAATTGACGCGCGTTTACTGGGGTTTCATCACTTTTAAGATCGCGTTTCGATCGACCATTGCGCCTGATTGGAAAACTTCCCAAATACGCCGCGTATTGTGGATGTCCGCGAGCGGATCGGCGTCAAGGATGACGAGATCGGCCCACTTGCCAACCTCGATCGTACCGAGGTCCTTATCGGCTCCGAGGATCTTTGCGGATGCGCCAGTCGCAGCGTGAATTGCCTCTATCG
>Ga0105248_10005461_pt1 | contig 13971 bp, 14 predicted proteins | sample KBSS34metaG_FD_81524 | JGI IMG/M metagenome (GOLD analysis project Ga0105248, IMG submission 81524) | Switchgrass rhizosphere microbial communities from Kellogg Biological Station, Michigan, USA - KBS S3-4 metaG | ecosystem: Host-associated > Plants > Roots > Rhizosphere > Soil | place...
AATCCGTACCGGCTCAGCGGCCGGCGTGATGTGATCATCAAAGCGGTGCAAGACCTGATGCGCGATCGCAAGATGGTTGTTGACGAAGGCGCGTCGAGATTTTCCGATGGCATCATCGTGAGCCAGCCGTTTACGTTTACTAAGGGCGCTGTCGTCTCCGCGGCAGAACTGAGCCGCTACGCCGATGTTCCAACGTCGAGCTCGCGTGCGTGGACACGCGGCCGCGTTACGCTGACTGTCGAGATTCAACCCATCGACGGCACCACAGCCAACGTCGCGGTTAATGCAAAAGTCGAAGGACGTACTGACGGCGCGACCGGAGCTGAGTGGACCACGTTAAAGAGTACCGGCCTCGCGGAAGATGAGTTTCTCGACGGCCTCATCGTGGCCGTGACCGGCGCAGCCGCTCCCGGACGACCTCTCCCCCAGCCTTAACAAATCACTTGAAGTAAGAGCGAATGTTCAACGACCCATTTCATCCCGAAGAAGCAATTAACCAACAACACGACTCGACCAGGCGCAAACTCCTCGCCGTAGTCTGCGCGGTGGCGATCACTGCAATCTTGCTGATCGGATATGGCTATATCCGGAAGTATCACGCGCAGCGGATACTCGCGAACGCGACTCCGCCGCCGGTCGAGTCTGTTCATAAAGGACCAGCGCTCGCGCACGTCGTCGTCGACGAGCCAACGCTCGATAGAGGCATGACGACTGTTGGCGGCGTGGTAAAGAACATTTCAAACCAGCCATTCTCGGGCGTTTCAGTGACGCTGGAGTTTCGGCGACGCAAAGATGGTAAGCCTGAACAGCAGGTGCTGCCTGTTTCGCCGGGTCAACTTCAACCGCAGGAAGAAGGAGCCTACGCGGCGAAATTTCCCGTGGAGGACTTTGCCTCCGTGCGTCTCGCGGGTGTGCAGATCGATCCACAATCATCCCTGATCGTCTACAGCTCCTCTCAGGGAAAGAAGCGCCCACTGGAGCGCTTGCAGCCACAGACGATCGTCGTCAAGCGTTCGGGCAAGCCCGGAGAGTTTCTGAACACGCCCGACAATCCGGGACGCATCCCTTAAACCAATTCACGAAGTGCCCAAGCATCTCCCCGATCGTTTTGAGGTTTTGGTTTAAGGGTCGGCATGCCGATGTTTAAGGTGATCTCTCAATTGTTCTGTCGTGCAACGTGACTCTATAATGCGTCGTCAGAGTATGACAATGATTTTGAATTGTGCTCGCTTCATCCTTTTAAGTTGTGTGCTGCTCGCTCTCAGTGCGAGTTTCGTGGCCGCTCAGGACCAGCCGATCACGCCGCGTCCCCCGCGTCCGCAGACTCCCTCCGAGCGCGACAATACTCCACTCGGTGGTTTTGAAGACGAGATCCGCGCAAAGCGCGCCATCAAGCTCGCCGAGAAAGATCATAAGGAAAACGTCGAGCGTGCGCGCCAGATTCTCGATCTCGCGAAAGACGTGCAAGCAAGTCTGAAAGACAAGTCCACGATCGATCGCGACTCGTTGAAGAAGATCGATCGGCTCGAAAAGCTGACGAAGAAGATTCGCAGCGAGGCCGGCGGCGAGGACGAAGAAGTCAAGATCGTGGATCGGCCTACGAATATCACCGGCGCTGTTAACCAGATCGCCGAGACCGCCGAGTCGTTATCGAAGAACGTACAGGACACTCCCCGCCAGGTTATTTCCGCTTCAATGATCAATACGGCTAACGTTTTACTTGAACTCATCAGGTTGCTGCGTGCTTTTGATCCGCGACCGTAGTTTCATGCACATCCGCTTTCCTTTCATCGTTGCCCTCGTATTGATCGCTGCCGTAACTGCGTTTGCCCAGGACGACGATGTAGTTCGAGTAAATACTGAGCTCGTCGTGCTGAATCTCACCGTCACCGATAAGTCCGGCCAGTACGTCAAAGGACTCAAAGCTTCGGATTTCAAAGTGTACGAAGACGGAGTTGAAGTGAAACCGGAGCTCATCGCGAGTTTCTCACTTCAGGAATCGCCCTACGCGGCGGTGGTGCTGCTCGATAGCTCGGGCAGCATGGAAGCGCGCTTCACGCTCGCGCGCTCCGCGGCGATCAGGTTTCTCGATGGCTTGCGTGAAGAAGACGTGGCGGCGGTCTATAGCTTCGACTCGAAGGTAGAACGCGTGCAGGAGTTTTCCGGTGGCCGCGATCTCGCGCCGATGGCCTACGGGATTCGCGCGCAAGGAATGACGACACTCAACGACGCGATCGTCGAAGCGGCACGCACACTCGCCGACCGGCCTGAGAATCGCAAAGCGATCATCGTGTTGTCAGACGGCATGGACACGTTTAGTAAAGCGACGAGCGACAAAGCAGTGGAGAGCGCGCTGGCAATCGGCGCGAGTATCTACGCCGTTGATATGTCGGACATGCGCGTCGGCAACGCGGCGGGAAGATCGGGCGCGCCACAGTTGCGAGGATTTGCAGAGAAGACCGGCGGCCGGTTCATCTCCACTCCCGGCGGCCAGGCGATGCGCGACGCATTCGCGGGCATCGCCGATGAGCTGGGCAAGCAATACACGCTTGCTTATCGCCCGCTGAATCAGAAACACGACGGGAAATGGCGTGCGCTGGAAGTGAAGTTGAGTCGCGACGATCTGGCGGTCCGCACACGCAAAGGCTATCGCGCGCCGAAGCGGTAGTTACCTGCTGGTCTTCGTGAGGGATTTATCGCGATGACGTTCAAACGCGAGCTCGATGAGAGTCTCCAGAAGTTGCGCAAACGTTAATCCCGAAGCCTGCCACATCTTTGGATAACCGGACACCTCAGTCAGACCGGGCATCGTATTCAACTCGTTAATAATCAAGTCGCCGCCCTTGTGCGGCAGAAAGAAATCGACCCGCGCGAGGCCGGAGCCATCAACTGACTGAAACGCTCTGATCGCCATCTTCTGAATGCGCGCAGTCCTGGCTTTCGAGAGCGGCGCGGGGACAACAAAGCTGACGTTGCCGGTGCTCGTGTACTTCTCCGTGTAATCCAGAAAGCGCGCCGCCTCGTCGTACACGACGTACTCTCCCGGCAAACTCGCTTTTGGTTCATCGTTTCCCAACACGGCACACTCGATCTCGCGTGCAACGACTTCTTCTTCAACGATGATCTTGCGATCGTACTCGGCCGCCAGATCGATAGCCCTCGTTAGCGATGCCTTGTCAGTCGCCCGCGAAACGCCGACTGACGAGCCAAGGTTCGCGGGCTTAACGAAACAAGGAAAGCCGAGTTGGCGGATTACATTGCGGATGACTTTCTCGGGTTCGTTGCGCCACTGAGAGCGCAGGAACCAGACGTATTTACAGATCGGCAAACCCGCCTGCACGAACAACGACTTCATCGTCACCTTGTCCATGCCGCACGAAGACGCGAGCACGCCGCAGCCGACGTAAGGGACGTTCGCCATTTCAAGTAATCCTTGAAGTGTGCCGTCTTCGCCATAGGTGCCGTGCAACGCGGGAAATACGACGTCGAGCTTTTCGGCGACGAGTGGTTGTGAATTTCCTTTAAGTGAAATAAGACCCTTGTGCGATGGATCGCCGAGCAACGCGATGTCGCCGGTGGTAGAAGTCGCTGACGAGTTGAGCAGTGGTTGCACCGCGGCGGGCAGGAGCTGGGCCGAGTCCGCCGGCGGCAGCCACTTCCCTTCCTTCGTGATGGCGATCGGAACCACATCAAACTTTTTCCGATCGATACTTTCAATGATCGCTCGCGCCGAGCGAATGGAAACCTCGTGCTCCCCCGACCGTCCGCCGAAGATCACTCCGACGCGAAGCTTTTTTGGCACTCTTCTTGGTCCAACCTTCTAAAGAATTGTCTTGCCCAAAGCTGACAGGATGAGTTCGACACCCAACTCTGCCGTCTTATTATTAACATCGAGCGCGGTGTTGATCTCGACGATTTCGAGCGAACGCATGCGTCCGTGCTCCGCGATCTTTTCCATGCCGAGGTGCGCCTCGCGATAAGTCAGTCCGCCGCGAACGAGCGTTCCCGAACCCGGCGCATCGCCCGGATCGAGAGCGTCAACGTCAAAAGTGACCGAGTAACCCGCGGTGCCTTTGGAAGCGATCGCGATCGCTTCGTCCATGCAGGCGCTCATGCCGCGTTCGTCGATCTCGCGCATCGTAAAAAAGCGCATGCCGAGTTTTCTGATCAGTTCTCGTTCGCCGGGATCGATATCACGAGCGCCGACGTGCGCGCACAAAGCGGGATCGAGCTTTGGTGAGAAACCGCCGACACGCGTCAGCTCGGGCGCGCCGAATCCAAGCAGAACGGCGAGCGGCATCCCGTGAATGTTGCCCGAGGGGGTAGTTTCGGGTGTGTTCATGTCGGCGTGCGCGTCAAACCAGATCAGACCGAGAGTCTGTTCGTGCTTGCGATAGTAAGCAGCCGCGCCCGCGAACGATCCCATCGCGATCGAGTGATCGCCGCCGACAACGATCGGAAACTCACCGGCGCCGATTATTGCTTCAACTTCCGCGGCCAGTTGTTCGCAAGCGTTGCTGATCTCGCGGACAAACTTCAGCTTCTCAGACTCTTCCGGAATCGTTTGCGGCCGTTCCAGGCGCAGGTCGCCAAGATCGCGCACGGAATAACCGAGACGCGCGATGCGCTGGTTCAAACGTGCGACACGGAGCGCTGCCGGCCCAATATCCACGCCCGCCATGCTCGCGCCATAGCCCAACGGGACACCCAGGATCGTTACCGCTTTTTTAACTTCCGTGCTCATTCAAAACCTAGCTGCCAAAATCGAGGTTGAATCCGCGGCCTCCGCCGCCCTGGCTCGGAAAGAATGGTTTGAGCAAACCCGCGAGGGCCGCGAGATTGCGCGTTTGGATCAGCAACTCACCCGGCCCGCTAAACTCCGCCACGATTCCTTCACCGCTCATCATGCTGCGGAAAATTCCCGACGCGGCTTTGCGCAGCGTGTACTGCATCGATCCTTCCCACGCGACGAGATGGCCGGTATCGACGACGTAACGCTCACCTGCTCTCAATTGTTTTCGATGAATCGCGCCGAACGACGACACGAGCAACAATCCCTGACCCTGCACGAGCAGCACGAACAATCCCTCGCCGGAGAAAAAACTCTTCGCGCCGCCCCACTTCGTATCGACTGTCAGCTTCGCATCACCCGCGAGATACGAGCTCGACTGCACGAAGAACGGTTGACCGCTGAGCTCAATCGCAGCGATGTCGCCCGGCGCGCCCGGCGCGAGTGTCACTTCACCCGGACCTCCGCGCGCAGTGAACGTCGAGATAAACGCCGACTCGCCTCCGGCCGCACGTTTGATCGCGCCGAAGATGCCGCCCTTCATCTGTGATTGAAGTTCTACGTTAGCCGACATCGAGACCATCGCGCCCGACTCGGCCTGAATCGATTGTTCGGCTTGAAGTTGCAACACGGCGAGCGAAAACGACGGTTGATGTAAAACCTGATATTCGTAGCCTCTTCCCTGCCCGCGTGAATCCTGATCGATCTGCATAACCCAACTCCTTCGCGTTTACGGCCTGATGCGATAAAGCATTCGCGGAAACGGTATCGTCTCGCGAATGTGCTCGATGCCGCACATCCACGCGGTGCAGCGTTCGATTCCCATGCCGAATCCGCCGTGCGGCACGCTGCCGTAGCGCCGTAAATCGAGATACCACTCGAATGCTTCCGGCGGTAGTTCGTGCAACGCGATTTGCTCCTTCAAAAACTCGAGTGACGTCGCACGCTCACCACCACCGATGACTTCACCATAACCTTCCGGCGCGAGCACGTCGACTCCCAGCGCGAGCTCCGCACGCTCGGGATCGCGAGCCATGTAGAACGCTTTGACCACGGCGGGATAGTGATGGACCATCACCGGCTTGTCGAACTGGCTCGAGATGTAAGTCTCGTCGGGCGCGCCGAAGTCTCCGCCCCACTCAAACTTCGTCTCGAGGGCGCCTTTTTCATGACCTTCAATCAGCATCCTGACGGCGTCGTCGTAATGCACGCGCGGAAACGGCGCCACGATCGCTTCGAGTTTGCTGGTGTCGCGTTCCAGCACTTTCAACTCTTCGCCGCGATCTTCGAGCACGCGCGCCGCGATGTACGACAGCATTCGTTCCGCGAGCTCCATCACGTCGTCGAGCGTCGCGTACGCCATCTCGGGCTCGACCATCCAGAACTCCGTCAGGTGCCGGCGCGTCTTCGATTTCTCCGCGCGAAACGTCGGGCCAAAACAGTAACTCTTGCCAAACGCCGCAGCGGTGGCTTCGTTGTAAAGCTGCCCTGATTGCGTCAGGTAGGCTTTCTCACCTTCGAAGTAATCCACTTCAAACAGTGTCGTCGTTCCCTCGCACGCCGCGGGCGTGAAGATCGGCGAATCGGCGAGCGTGAAGCCATCGTTGTCGAGAAAATTTCTGACCGCCTGCACGACCGTGTGCCGCACTTTCAAAACCGCATGTTGCCGGCGCGAGCGCAGCCACAAATGGCGATGGTCCATCAGAAACTCGGTGCCGTGTTCCTTGGGCGTGATCGGGTAGTCGTGAACCTGCTGTAAAACTTCAGCGTGGTTGACGTCGATCTCGAAGCCGCCGGGAGCGCGGCTGTCGGCGCGCACAGTTCCCTTGACGACAAGAGCCGACTCCTGGCCCATGGCCTTCAAAGCGTCCCATGTTTCGGGCTCGACGGCTGTTTTCAACACGACGCACTGGACGACGCCCGTGCCGTCACGCAGTTGCGGAAAGGCAATCTTTCCGCTGGAACGCATGTTGTAGAGCCAGCCTTTGAGGGTTACTTCACTGCCGACGTGTTGTGCGAGTTGGTTGATATAGGTGTGGGTGCTCAAAGTTAATCAATTCGTTCCTTAATCATGCGGCGCAAAGTCGGAAACCGGTCCAGCCATTCCGCGGCCTGCAAGACGATCTGGAGAGTTGGTTGAATAAAACGTTCGTAAGCAGCGCCTCTTCCGAACACGGCGGTCTGGCAAGAGAAGGTTCCGGTCGCTTTCAAGCCGCGCTGGATGGTCATCAGGCGAAACTCCTGCGCGAAGTCGTCCGGATCGATCGCGCCGAGTCCCTGGAGCCGGCGTTCTTCGAGGAAGTAGAGGCGATGTGCGCGCAGCTCCGCGAGCGACGGCAAACACGGTTGCCGATCGAGCAGAAACGACACGAGGTCGTAACTCGCCGGGCCCATGCGCGCATCCTGGTGATCGACGATTCGCATACGCTTTTTGCTGTCGATCATCAGGTTGGCCGCGTGGTAGTCGCGATGACAAAGCACGCGCGGCGCCGCTGACAGTTCAGCAGCGATGTCGTTGAATTCTGCTTTCAGCTCCGCGGTTTCCGCGTGACGCAGCTTCTCGGCGCGCAGACTGCCGAAGTAGTGTTCAAAGAAGAACTCGAGCTCCCATGAGAGTTTTGCTTCGTCAAACGCGAGCTTGCTCGCGATGGAGTGCATGTCGTAGGCGTTCTGAGTCGCTTTCTGAATCTTCGCGATGAGCGCGATTGCCTGTTCCTTGTACTCCTCGCATTTGTCTTCACCCTCGCTGTCGTAAACCTGGAACAACTGCTGATCGCCGAGATCTTCCTGCACGATGATTCCGGCCGCGCCGTCAACCGCGTAGATCTCCGGCACCGGAAGATCGCATTCCAGAAACAGGCGCGTTACGTCGAGATAGGGATGGAATTCGGGATCAAACGGTTCGGCGTAGACCGCGGCAACGGCGGAGCGTTTCTTCCAGCCGATGCGGTAATACTTGCGGGTGGACGCGTCCGGAGTCAGCGCGATTACGTCGCGGCTGGTTATTCCCTGCTGCGTGATGAATCTCGCCAGTCGGTCTGCTGCGGAAGACTCAAATGCGTTGGAAATCACCTGTTTTGCAGAACTCATGTAGTCGGATCAACTCTGATGTGGCGCGGGGATTGTATCACAAGGGAACGATAAAGTTTTCGCCGTAAAACTGGCCCTTGAGTGCTTTTTCGGGAGGCGTTTTGCCCTCGACTAGGGCGCGCGGCACGACGACGCAGTTCTCCACCGTCGCGTCGTTCGGGACTTTTACATCATCAGCCAACACTGCGCGGCGGATCTGTGCGCCGGCGCCGGCGGTTACGTTGTCCCAAAGGACCGCGTCGCTGATGGTCGCGGATTCGGCGAGGCTGCAGTCGGCGCCCGCGACGTATGGCCGGCCCTGTTCTCTCAACATTTCGACGCTGATATCGAGATAGCGCTTAAGCGTCGAGAGTTCCCGCCACGTGCCGGAAGCGATGTGCGCAGCGATGGTTTCGCCTTTCGCGATCGCCGGGATGTAGACGTCGGTTACGGTGTGCGAGAAGACGTTGCGCGGGATGTATTCGAAGATGCGCGGTTCGAGAAGCTGAATACCCGTGAACATCAGCGGCTCAGGTTCGCTCGCGCTGGCTTCGGACATACCGCCGGCATCAGGCATGCCGCCGAAACCCGTAATCCGACCTTGCTCGACTTCCACCATGCTGAAACGTTCGCGTTTCCGGTTGCGCAGCAGCACGAGCGTCGCGAGCGCGTTCGACTGGCGATGCGTTTCGAGCGCTGCGTTGAGATCGATGTCGGTGATGATCTTGCCGTTGATCGAAAGGAAGGTTTCGTCTGTGAAAAACTCGCGTGTGTTGTCGAGCGCGCCGCCGGTTCCGAGGATCATCGGTTCTTCGACGTAGCGCAGCTTGACGCCAAACTTGCTGCCGTCGCCGAGCGCTGCCCGAACCGACTCCGGCCGGTGATGCAGGTTCACGACGATGTCGTCGAATCCGTACGCAGCAATGTACTCCGCGACGTAACCGACGAGCGGTTTACCGAGAATCGGGATAGCGGGTTTGGTGCGATCTTCGGTGAGAGGCCAGAGGCGTGTGCCGTAACCCGCGGAAAGAATTATCGCGCGCATTTCTCGGAGTTGGTGTTCATGCGTGGCCTATGAAGCCTTGGACGCGTCGCGCATGACGAGATCGAATGTACCGGGGGCTACTTTGCGAAAGCGCGTGTTGCGGTTGAGTGAGACTGCCACGCTGATGGTCGGGTTTTGGCCCGTGAAACGGAAGCCGCCTTCGAGCAGACGATTGTAGAGCTCGTTGACGTGCAGTGGTCCACCTTCCTCGCGCAGCAAAAGCGTGACGGCCTGCGGGATGGTGCGGTCCATGAAGCGATCGCTCAGCGCCTCGACGTTGTTACGCACCGTGGGAATCGGTTGCCGTGGTTGGGGTGGTGGTGCTTGGGTGCGTGGCGGTGTATGCACCGACGGCTGCGTATAAGCGGGTGGCTGCGAGTATGGCGGCTGCGAATACTGCGGCTGCGAATACTGCGGCTGCGAATACGCGGGCGGCTGTGATTGCGGCTGGGAAAACGCGGGCGGCTGCGAATACACCGGCGGCTGTGTGAATACGGATGAACGCGAGTGTGGCGCTGGTTGCGACTGCCGCATTGCATCCTCGAGCTCGGCGTCTGATGGCAGGCCTAAAGAAAGATTGGTGTTCGCGAGCACTGACGAAAGCAGGCGGTAAATCGCGGCTTCTGTCTGGCTCGCGAGCGTGTCCATCTCGGCGAGCTCGGCTCGCACGGCGTCGGCCTCGGCTTCGAGCTCACGCAGACGCGCTGCCAGGTGCATACGCGCCGCGCGCGACTGGCGCAGGCTTTGTTCCAGGCGAGACAGCAGGTGCTCGTTGGGCCTTTCCATCGCGGCGAATTGTAGAGGCGTTGGGGCTTTTAGACAACGGTTTTCTGGGCCGACCGGTCAATAGTGCTTTCCGCCGACGCTAAAACGTCCGTTCCATCTCGAAGCTGAAGCGTCCGTTTCCGTCTCGAAGCTGAAGCGCCCGTTTCAGTCTCGAAGCTGAAGCGCCCGTTTCAGTCGCGACGCTGACACGTCTGTTCCAGTCTCGACGCTGACACGTCCGTTTCCGTCTCGACGCTGAAGCGTCCGTTTCGGTCTCGACGCTGAAAGCGTCAGCTAATTGCAGCCCAGGGTTGGAGCTTGCGACTACCCTGGGTACTACAGACCCTTTATTACCAACGCTGAAAGCGTTGGCGAACTGGCGGTTGTTTACCGATCGCGGTTCAGGACGTAGGTGGGGAGCGCGCGGAGGGAGTCGCAGTATTCCGAATCGGGCAGGCATTCGAGCGCGGTGCGCGCGTTTTCGGCGTATTCATCCGCGACAGCGCGGGCGCGTTCGAGCGCGTTGGTCTGGCCCATCGCGTCCAGAAGATCCTGCTGACTTACCGTTTGATAATTACGTTCACTCAAGACCTGCTGGATTAGCTTAAGCGTCGTCGGATCGGACTCTCTGAGGTAAATCAACGGCAACGTGACCTTTCCACCCAACAGATCGGCTCCGGCTGCTTTCCCCAACGCGGCTTCAGTCGAGGTGAAATCCAGCACGTCGTCGATCAACTGAAATGCCGTGCCGAGGTTCAATCCATACTCGCGCAACGCCGTCTGCTGAGCTTCATTCGCGCCGCCCAGTATTCCGCCGATCTCGCAGCTCGCGCTGAACAGATACGCCGTCTTGCGCTTCAACACGTCGAGATACTGCGCTTCGGAAACATCCGCATGGCCCACGAGCGTCAACTGCAACAACTCGCCCTCAGTCATCTTGCGCGTAACGCTCGTGAGAATGTCGAGTATCGGTAACGACCGCTCCGCAAGACTCGTTTCAAACGCCGACATGTAAAGCCAGTCGCCCATCAACACCGCGGTCTCGTTCCCGTAAAGCGCGTTGACGGTCGGACGATTCCGCCGCGTGTCGGCGTTATCGATGATGTCGTCATGGACGAGCGTAGCGGTGTGCAGAAACTCCATCACGGTCGCCATGCGAATCGAGTTGAAACGATTGCCTTCGCCGCCGACTGCGTAGTTGGCCAGAATCGTCAACGCGGGACGCACGCGCTTGCCGCCCGACTTGCGCAGGTATTCACCGAGATACGCAATCACCTGCACGTTCGAACGCGCCTGCCGCTCAAACTCGATCTCCACCTGCTGGAGTTCGTTCGCGATCAGGCTGAAGATCCGGCGCGCGGAGATCCGTGCTTCTTCGTCGAGCGTGAGTGTGTGACCTGAAAGAGTCATGCGATGCGTGTGGTCTAGTTCGAACGATAATTCGTGAACTGCATGTGAATGCCGAAGTCTTTGTCTTTTAACTTCGCGATGATGTCCTGCAAGGTGTCGCGATCGCGGCCGGAAACGCGCACCACGTCGCCCTGGATCGCGGCCTGGACCTTGACCTTGCTGTCCTTGATGAACTTTACCACTTCCTTCGCTTTGTCCTGCGGAATGCCTTCCTGAATCTGCGCTCGCTGGCGAACTGTGCCGCCGGCGGCGGTTTCGATTTTGCCGTAACTGAAAGCCTTGAGCGGCACACCGCGGCGGACGAGTTTTTGTTGCAGGATGTCGTTCATGTTGCGCAGCTTCGTTTCGTCTTCAGCACTGAGCACGAGCTCGTTTTTCTCGTGCACGACGTTCGCGGCGCTGCCTTTGAAGTCGAAACGTTGACGAACTTCTTTAAGAGTTTGGTTGAGAGCGTTTGCGATCTCGTTGGAATCGACCTGCGAGACGATATCAAAGGAGTTCTGTTGTGCCATCGGTGGTTCTTCTGTAGCCCACTTATAGCAGGGGGACGCTGCGTTTAGACTGGAGCATAACATCAAAACCCCTGCATGTGAAAGTTATCTCTAGCTGGTTGGCCAACGCTTTCAGCGTTAGGGACCGGGACGTGTGTAGACCCAGGGTTGTAGCCAACCCCTGGGCTGCAATTAGTTAACGCCTTCGGCGTTCGTAACTCACGTTGGCGTTGGTAGCTCACGTTGGCGTTCGTACCTCACGTTGGCGTTCGTAACTCACGTTGGCGTTCGTAACTCACGTTGGCGTTCGTACCTCACGTTGGCGTTCGTACCTCACGTTGGCGTTCGTACCTCGCGTTGGCGTTCGTACCTCACGTTGGCGTTCGTATCTCACGTTGGCGTTCGTGCCTCACGTTGGCGTTCGTATCTCACGTGGCGTTGGTAGCTGTGGTTAGCCCTTTTCTCATCGGAATCAGTTGCAGCTTGACGCCGCCGATCAGGTCGAGTTCAAAAATACCTTGCTCCACATACCCGCAGGCCTGGTAAAACTTCACCCCCGGCAACGTCGACATCAGCTCTATCGCCCGAAACCCGGAGTCCCGGGCTTCAGTTTCACACGCCATCAGTATCGCAAGCGCGATTCCCTTTCGCGCGTGGCCCGGATGCACAAAGAACGCCCGAATCTTCGCCGGCTCCGATTGCGGGTCGATATAGCTCACATCCCGCGTCGCAAACTGATCCCCGCCAAAAAGCGTCTTTCGCCGGCTCCAACCGCCACAACCCGCCAACACTCCCTCATCCTCGGCGACGAAATAAGTGCCATCCTCGATGAGCGTCGTGTCCACCCCAAACACCGTGACGATCGCCGCCTCTATCTGCGCGTCGTCGTAATGTTCACGACTCAAGCCACGCGCTGACTCCGCGATCAACTCACTAATCCGGTCGCGATCTTCCATCGTAGCTTTGCGGATAGTGTACGCCACAGTTTCGTACTAACGGCCCAACTGGATCAACTGCTGAACGATCTCCTTCGCGGCGTTGGGCCGTCCCATCGCTCGCGCATTCGCCTGCATGTTGGACAAACGATTCGCATCGCCAATGAGCCGGTCCAGCTTATACGCGATCGTCGGCAGGTTGTTACAACGAATGCCCACGCCCGCTTCGAGCAGATGATCCGAATTGCGCTCCTCCTGCCCCGGAATCGGATTAACGATCGCAAACGCCAACCCTTTCGCGAGCGCCTCGGACGTAGTCAGGCCACCCGGCTTACCAAACACAATATCGGAAGCAGTCATCAACTCGTCCATCTCGTTTGTGTAACCAAACGGTTTGACGAGCACCGTCGCATCCGCTTTGAGCCGTGACGCCTGCCGTGAAAGACGCTTCTTCAACTCCTCGTTGCGGCCACAGATCGCCACCACCTGCACGCGATGCTGCAACGGCATCAACGCCGCGATCAACGCGTCGATAGAGCCAACTCCGAAACCTCCCGCGGAAAGCAAAATCGTCGTGCGATCCGGTTCGAGCCCGTGTTTCGCGCGCATCGCCTGCTTGTCTTTGACGCGCCCGAAAACCGGATCTATCGGAATGCCGCTGACCGTGATCTTCTGCGGCGGTATGCCGAGCGCTTCGAGATAAACCCGCGCTTCGTCGATGGCGACGAAATACTGCTCGTAATGATGGACCAGCCACATCGCGTGAACGTCGAAGTCCGTCACGATGATCACCTGCCGACTCGAGAGTCGTTCCTTCGCCTTCAGCCACGAAACGATTTCCGCCGGCAGAAAATGCGTGCAGACGATCAGGTCGGGATGATAGTCCCGCAGCAATTTCACGAGCGGCCGTGTGTTTAGTTTGTCGAGCGCCAGACGGCGACGCTCGTTTTTCCAGGGCTTGTCGAGTTTGTCGTAAAACCAGCCGGGCACTTCCGGCATTTTGTTGACGAGATCGATGTAGGCCTTTGAATAGAAATGGCGAAACAGCTTGTTGGTGTAGTTGAGAATGTCGAGATGTTGAACTTCTCGCTGTTCACCGGTCTCTTCGTCAATTTCTGCAAACGCCTTTTCAATCGCCTGGGCCGCGCGGACGTGGCCCGCGCCCGCGGAGGCGGAAAGTAAGAGGACTCTTTTGATCATGCGCGGCTATGGCCTGGCCGGCGCCGGCGCGCCGGTCGCTGGATGCGTACGGTTGTATTCGGCGATGAAGTCTTTCGTGACGTCGAGACTCGAAGCAGCGTAAATCACGGGCACGCGGTTGATGTCGATCAAAAGCGATATGCCCTTCTGCTGCGCGTACACGTTCAATGCGTCGGCGATGTCTTTCTGCAACGGTTCCAGAACCGCGAGCGAATCTTTTTGGTAACTCGCCTGAGCGTCTTCCGCCTTCCGTTTGATCTGGGTTTC